>Ga0099364_10004945_pt1 | contig 19964 bp, 20 predicted proteins | sample TergutTh196P3_FD_73070 | JGI IMG/M metagenome (GOLD analysis project Ga0099364, IMG submission 73070) | Microcerotermes parvus P3 segment gut microbial communities from Pointe-Noire, Republic of the Congo - Th196 P3 | ecosystem: Host-associated > Arthropoda: Insects > Digestive system > Gut ... | reverse complement strand
ATACTTTATCAAATCCTACTTCAAAACAGCCTTTAACAACGGAACAAGCACTAAGAAGATTGGAGATTTTGGGATTTACAATAGAAGATAAACCAATAAAAAAAGCTGTAAAATATATGAATGATTGTTTAAAAGGAAAAAATAAGATACCTGATCGTGAAGAAAAGTTACACAATTGGGTTATTTTTTCTGATTTAATGTTATCTACAGGAATAAAAATATTTACAAAAGATAATAAAAATGTGAATAATATTACCAAAAAATGGTGCAAAATAATAAATAACTCTTTTTCCAAAAATTGTTATGATCATAATTTATATGTTAAGACTTATGAGGATGTTTTTGGAATAAAAAGTAATCCTAAAGCGGGCAGGTTAATGGATTTTGCAAACTATTATCATGTATCATTGTTGACAAATGAGTTGGATATAAAAATAGAAGCAAATTATTTTGAATATATTTTAAATCATTGTAATGGAATTTATTATGTTTATGATAAAAATTTATCTATAACTCCCAAAATATTTAAATCAAAAGATACAAGTAATTATTTACGCGCCATTGAATTGTTGGTAAAATATAAAAACCCGGATTGTAATAAAAAACTGCAATTTATTGTAAAATGGCTTAAAGAAAACATGATAAATAGTAACGAATGGGATATTGGAAAAGAATCAAAAGATAATATAAATTTCCCTTTATCAGATTCATGGAGAAATGATGAAAATAGAAGAAAGGACTGTACATATAGAATAAAAAAAATATTGGAAAAAATATATGAGTAAAATTGATATTTTTAACTATATTTTAACTTTTTTATATATGGCATGAGCCTTTTTTTATGTTATCAATTTTCTTTCTTACCATTGGTGAATGCCCTGAGTCGCTGTTTTCAATCATTTACAAAACCTTCATCATATCCATAGTACACAATGGTATTATACCGTAATCCCCTGGAAATAATGCGAGGATCATAATGTAAGGTCCTAAACATCGGGTTATCCGATAACTCACTATTTCTTATATTATATAAACGAGAATAAATATTAAGAGGGTCATAACCAGAACGCCCTCCTCCGTCTACATAAAACCAATGTTCGGTATTACGGGGTATTATTCTTGTTCCTATGCCAGGAGCTATTACCCACTCATTGCTTAGAGAATCATATAAGCCAATATATTCAGCCCTTGAGCTGTTATTCGCAACTATGCTGACAGAATATAGTGTCGTAGCTTGTAAAGGATAGTTTACATTTCTATTAATCGGTTCAATGTAATAAACTGGATTGTTTTCTTCAAAACGCCAGTCGTCCCTGTCTGCTTCTTTAATAAAAAATTTATCAGATATGTTTTTTATAAGCATAGTAATATCCAAAGTATCGGAGTACCAAAAGAGGGCATCAAAATTGAGTTCTCTGTAATAATGAAAATCATTTCCCCTGTATTGCATGTTCCTTTCCTCTGCTATTCGTTCAATTAAAACTTCAGGACTCATATCACTTTCCACAAGAGTGCCATCGGGTTTTATCTCATAGACGATCCCTTCGGGCGTAAATACAGCATGGTTACGGTTTCTTACACTGGAGGTATCGTTAATCTCAGCACCTATGATAATATAGTTGTCAATAAATAACATCCGGCTTGAAGCCATTCTTTTAAACTGAAAAATTAGCTTCCCGGTAGTTAAATTATAGAGTCTCCTGGTGCTTCTTGTTGGCCCAAAACTAATGCCGGGAAGGGGAATAGCCGGGCTTCCATCGCTCATAGAGCCGCGCGAGAAGCTAAACCATCTACCTCTATCAGTTCCCGCTAATGCAAATACGGTATCGCTATTCTCTGATTCATATAATGTAACAGAGTCGAAACGGCTTAGAATTTCCATGTTTTGTTTATTAATTACACTTAAATTTCCACCCTGTTTCTGAACAATGGCAAAATTACCTACAAATGAATCTGCATAAATATATTGTGCTGGAATTACAATTTCCAAAGTATCGGAATTAATATATCCAAAATAATCATCTTTATAATATAACAATAATGAACTATCATCTGGCTTATTGCTAATTTCATATATTTTAGGGGCTAAACAAGAACATAATAAGACAGTTATTCCAAGAAATAGAAAAAATATATTTTTCATAGTCAAATTATATTATATTTTCCTGAATTAAGTCTACTACAGTCGTACCAGTTATTTTATCACCAATTATACCATTAGTTGTAAGTAATATCAATATTACTCCTTTTTTTTAATTATTTTTCTGTTAGAGTTGTTTTGAAACTCAAACTTTTTATTCCACCATTTAATATTTTATCTCATCTGTTATTCTACCAAATGATATTTCTTTATTTTCCCCACTTTGTAATAAGAAACTTTTAGTCAGATCGTTTACTGTAGATTCCAACAATGTCATAAATTGATTATATGCGAATTTTCTTTTGGGATCAATATCATTTCTGCCATATACACATTCAATTAATGTATCTATCATTTGATCCAGTCCATATAATTTCAAATGCAAAAGTTCATGAATTATCAATTCTTCCAGGTTTGTCTGTTTTGGGTTACATTTGTTCAAAAGCAATATTGCATTTCTGTCATCCATATCAATTTTTATATCACCAGTTTTTCTCCATTCAGTGTTAACATATTGAAATTTAATGTCCCAATCCATTAATTTTAGTATTTTCTGCCATTTATCTAAATATTTTTTTGTATTGTCAAAATCCACTATATTTCTCCTTATAAACAGATTATATTGTTTTAAGCACTCTGTCAATATAGTTTATGTTTATTCAAGAATCTTAGGGTGGTATTACGTATACTGAACGTTATATGCAATTTAGCCCAGCTGGTAAAAATAGTATTGAATATATATAAAAAATAATGTATGATTGATAGAATAGTTTTTTATAATATTTTATTGGAGATGAACATGCTTGAAAAAGAGATAGAAATAAGATTCGCAGAAATCACTGATTACCCTTGGTTAGAAAAACATGATGATGATATTGACAGTGCAATTATTAAGAAGAAAATTATAGAAAAAGAGGTTATTCTTGTACTGGAAAATAATGAAATTATTGGATGGCTTAGATACAACTATTTCTGGGATGATATACCTTTTATTACACATTTATGGCTTTTAGATGGTTATAGAAAAAAGGGTATTGGAACAAAATTATTAAATTACTGGGAAGAAAAAATGAAAACAAATGGTCATAAAATTGTTTTAACATCAACTCAAAAAACAAGAGAATTTGCTCAACAATTTTACAAAAAAAGAGGTTATACTGAAATAGGTGGTTTTCATTTTTTAGACGAACCTTATGAAATATTATACTTAAAGAAAATTATAGAATAAAATTGTAAAAATGGCAGAACAGCGCCTAACAAACGGTTAACGATGCGCCTCCTAAACATAAGAATATATAAATTTATGGAAAAATAATTGATGCTGATTGACAAAATAGAAGGCAGTTTATATAATAAATTAAAGTAAATTTGGAGGTATAATAATGTCTCGTTTAATAGTATTTTTTGTATGTCTGTCCTTATTCCAGATGTCATGTTCTAAAGCAGAAGATATTCCTGAATCATTGATATGGATCAATGGTACTCATGCTATTCTGACAAAAGTAAACGGTGCTGACATAAACAGATTTGGAACAATGACTCCCGGTGGCATAAATAGAACAAGGGTAAGAAATACACTTGATAGTTCATGGGATATAACAACTAAGGAAGATTTAGATAATACGATAGATTCTCTTGTTATGGGTCGGCATAATCAACTGTTTCTGGAAGAAGCTGAAGAATATGGCATAACACGTATGAATAGGGAGCAATTTGAAAATGAACTGAGTGTTGTTGACAGCAGGGAAGCAATTATGTATTTTCGCAATATGTACAACGCGTATCACGGATTTAGAGATAAAGCAATTATGGGCTGGGATTTAAGCAGGGCGACCCAATTATGTGCGTTTGGATATATCGCCGAATTTTATACATATGATGAAGCGATAGATAAAGCTTTTGCAATCGGTAGAATAATCCAAAACACTTTCACATCGTGGGATACTTTCTATACAAGTTATTTTTTTGGATATGCATATTGGAGCGAAGATGATATTGAAGATCCCAATTCTAATTATTCACAGCGAGTTAGAATTTTCTATAATTTAAAAGAAGACCCAAAAAGTCCACTTAATTTGGACTGGAATCTGGAATTGATTAGAGAATAAATGAGATAAGTTAAGTATCACTATAAAGGAGATAAAATGAATATTTATAAAGCAAACATATCGGATATAGACAATATATCTGAATTAATTGCAAAATTTAGAGTTGAACTGCTCAGTTATAAAAACATACAATCTGATGAAAATATCGAAAAAGCAAAAGAAGAATTTACAGAATATATTAACGCTGATTATCCAATCTATACTTGCAAAGAAAATGAAAAATATTTAGGATACTTAGTTTGTCGTATAGATAAACCTGTGGTTTGGGTTGAATCATTGTATGTATTAAAGGAATTCCGAAGGAAAGGTATAGCTTCAGTGCTATATACTGTTGCTGAGGATTTAGCTAAATCTTACGGAGAGGATACTCTTTATGTTTATGTACATCCAAATAATGATAAGATGATTACATTCTTAAATAAAAGAGATTATAACGTATTAAATTTGATTGAAATACGGAAAAAATATAATAACGAAAAAACAACAGAAAAAATACGGATAAGAAACAATGTATTTAATTATTAAATACTCTAGATATTATTGAAAATGTCCGAAAATGTTCATTTTTTAAATAAAATATGGTTCATTATTTTGATCAATAAGGAGTAAACTATGGTTGAAGTAATTATTATAGAAAAGGAATCTTTTGACATTTTAGGTAAAAAGGTCTGGATTGAAGGCACTGATAATGAACAATTTGGACGATTTTGGGAAAAATGTCATAAAGATGGAACTATTGATGTATTAAGAAAATATACTTTAGATCCAAGTGACTCAGTGACTAAGAGTGCAATACTTGGGTTATCATGTACAGAAAATGATCCAAACAATAGAAATTTTTGGTTTTATATTGGAGTAGAAACCAATGAAACTTCCAATATTACTGATTTGGAGAAATACAGAATAGAAGGTTATAAATGGGCAATATTTGGGACAGAAGGGAATGATATAAATGCATTAATGGAATGCGAGATGTACGCTTGGAAACATTGGTTAAATGAAAATGGTAAATATATCCATGATAATGGACCGGAACTGGAGGTCTATTTCAAAGATAATAAAATAGAGTATTGGTTGCCAATTAAAGAAAAATAATTTAAAAATACTTAATCTATATTATAGAATAGTATGAGAAATAGAAGGTGGTTGACATAAAAAAATAGTATGGTAAAATACAGAAATGAGGGAAGATAAAATCAACAAAAAAATAGCAATAGATTTATTAGAATGGGCCGGTAATAAAAATCCCGGGAAATGGGTTGACCACAGTTACAATGTAGCTATTGCTGCAGAAAAAATTGCTAAAGTGTGCAATTTGGATAAAGATTTTGCTTATATTTTAGGATTATTACATGATATTGGTCGTTATGAAGGGGTTACAAATATAAGGCATGTCTTGGCCGGTTATAATCTAATGAAAGAAAATGACTATTTAAATGCCGCGAGAATATGTTTAACGCATTCATTCCCGGATAAAAACATCAAATCTTTTGCCGGAATTATAGATTGTACTTCTGAAGAAATGAATTTCATTAAAAATGAACTTGATAATATTGAATATAATGCTTATGATAAATTAATACAATTATGTGATGGAATAGGTTCAGCTAATGGGATGACATTATTGGAAATTAGAATTGTTGATGTAGTAAAACGCTATGGTTTTAACGAATTTACTCAGAATAAATGGAAAGCTTTCTTTGAAATAAAAGATTATTTTGAAGAAAAGTATAATATAAATATTTATGGAATATTTAAGGAAGAAATAATTAAAACAATATTCAATACGGAAAATTAAAATTATAAGGGAGTGGAAAAATGGAAAAACATGAAGAAATTAAAAAAATAAGAGAAGAAATTACGAGATTAAGGATTAGACTTAATGAATTAGATGAAGAAAATAATAATGAACCTGCTACGGAAGTATGCGGGCATGATTTTATTTTAGATAATTTAAGAAAGTTTGGCAAACAATATAATCAATTAGGGCGTAGTGCCTTAGCAGGTTATTATAAAGACTATTGGTATACAACTACAATAGAACCTTCTAGAATCAGCTCATTTCTAGAAGATAGTGTACCGGTAAAGGAATTTCTGAAAATATTTTGTATTGACGGAGTTTGGGATGCATTAATACACGCTTTCAATGGAGAATTTAGTTTAATAAACAAAGATACATATAGAATTTTGGAGACAAACAAATTTGTAGAAAATGATAATTTAACCATAAGGGGATTTACTTCTTATGCAGTACTTGGGCACTTGGTTTTCAATATGACAAAAAAATTACCTGTAGAAAAGGCAATTTCTATTTTTAAGGTAGCCTATGAAATTACCGGTATAGAATATGGTGAATATCTACCCTATTCTGACAATGATTTTCTGAATAATATAAAGGGACATGAAAAATATAATGACTTGTTAACTCAAGGAATTACTGATCATGATATTTATGAGTATATAAGACAAATGAATATTGAAGTTAATACAAAAAAAATATAAAGATATTGCAATATAGTAGATATTCTATATTTACGGAGGTCTTGAAATGGCGATTAATTCGTTTGAAAAAGATACTATAATTAAGCTTGAGAATGCTTTTGCAAGTTGGGAACAAGCGGAAAAATTTTCGGGTATTATATCAATAGTAGATAATAATGGAATACAATTTGAAAAAGTCCAGGGCGATAGGAACAGAGCAGAAAAACTCCCAAACAATAAGGATACGGCATTTGCTACAGCTTCAGGTACGAAACTATTCACCGCCGCCGCTGTATGCAAGCTGATTGACCAAAACAAATTATCACTTGATAGTAAAATACGCGATTTTTTACAGTATGATTTGAAAAATATTAACTGTGAAATAACGATTCTAAACCTGCTTACCCATACATCAGGTATAGCAGGTTGTTTTGATTACGACACTGTAGAGGAAGCTGATGAGTATTTCCGGAAGCACCCATCACATTTATTGTTGAAAAACGAAGATTATTTACCGCTTTTTATCGACAAGCCTGCCGAGTTTAAGCGTGGTGACCGAATGGGTTATTCAAATTCTAACTACATACTGTTAGCACTTGCAATTGAGGCTATAACCGAAACTGATTTTTCAGACTTTATCAAAAAAAACATACTTGACCCGCTTGGAATGGAAAGAACAGGCTTTTACGCGCTTAATGACCTTCCTGTAAATACCGCGATTGGCTATTATTACGAACCGCGAAAAGCTCAACTGTTTACAAATTATTATTGCATTCCGATAATCGGAGCAGGTGATGGTGGCATTTATACTACAGCCGATGACTTAAAATTATTCTGGCGAGGGTTGTTCGGTTGCAAGCTATTTTCAAAGGATATGCTTGAGCAGATGATAGCTCCAAGAGTAGAAACCGACTTTTTTGAAGGTCATATTGGTCTTGGCGTTTGGGTTTCAGAAAGGAATGGAGTAAGATACTATTGGCATAACGGCTTAGATAATGGCGTTGAATTTTGTACAGCTTATTTTCCGAAATCAGATTGCGTGCTTGCAATTATGGTAAATGTTAGTATTCCCACATGGGATTTCCAAGACGAAGTTATGTCTATAATATGCAGAGAAGCGTGAGCACATGAATATAAAGAAAAAACTGTAAAAATAAACAAGATGTATTGACAAGGAAACCGGAAGCATTCTATAATTTGTGGTATTATGGCTTTAAATTGGATTAACCCTGAAGACTTCTCTTTCAACTGTTTTCTTTTGATGGACACCTTCCAAATAAAATTAATGATGGACTCAGGTGGCTGGTGTAATAATAAATCGGAATGGAGGCATAATATGGGAGTAGCACTAAATGCTAATCCTGTAGTAAAGTGGTTTTTTAAACAGAAATGCCCTGAATGTGCAGCTCTTATAAAAGAAATAACATCTGAAGCTCCTTCAGTAACTGATCAAACCGAGATATGCAAAGCTGTAAATTATACATTGCTCTCTGTTGAAGACTTTGTAATACATACTAGGCCTGAGCTAATGGGAACAAACTGTGAGTATATTTACGGATGGGAGAAGAAACGTCTCTTTGAAATGGCTGATTTTTCCGGGAAAACTGTCCTGGATGTTGGCAGCGGCTCAGGCAGACTCACATTCGCTGCGGCAGAAAAAGCAGAATGGGTATATGCAAGTGAACCGGTAAATACTTTACGAGAATTTATTCGAAATAAGGTTAAGAGTGAAGGAATTAAGAATATTCGTGTTTCAGATGGTATGGTTAATGATCTCGCATATCCGGATAATACTTTTGATATCGTTATGTCGGGGCATGTAGTAGGAGACGATTGGGACAATGAAATTGCAGAGCTGTCACGCGTATGTAGACCTGAGGGATGGCTCCTTGACTGCCCCGGAGACGAAAAACCTACAGGTAAGAGACCTGAGGGAACAGACGAGTTGGTTAAACGCGGGTGGGAGCCCATGTTTTATACAGGAACTCTTGGCGGGACAGTCAAAAGATATAGAAAACAGGTTTTCAAGTAGAATCCGGAAAGGCACATTACGTCTTCTCGGTGGAAAGAAAAGATTGCAGAAACTCTCTAAGTTCATTCCGATCTATACCCCAATTACTTCCAAAATGTAATAGCAGCTTTTTTGAAAGATCATAGAAATTGTCGAATGCAGATTCGCCCTTTGGAAATATCTTTAAAGTTAAATCCGGAAAGTGGTTACGGTTTACTATTAGCTCCCAGAAGCGGCTAAAGTTTTTCATTGAATCCAGCTCCGCTTTCGAAAGAGTGCTTGTACTTATCATTTCATATGGAGGTAATGATGAGTAAAGAAAAGAAAATTCTTTTTCATGACGGTTTATAGGGGTTCCTGGCAGGCATTTTAAAATACCAATTTGTATCTCAAAGCGTTTTTCAATAGAGCCTTGGGTATAATCTGCCATTATTGCCATGAGTTTATCCAGACCTAAGCGAAAGGAAGAAAGGTCTTCACCGGGTAATCCTATTATTAAATCTGCATGAATAATTGTATTTGTGTCCTTAAATAAAAACTTTAGGCTCTCTTCATTAAGAGAAGGGCGCTTAATTAGGAGACTAGTTTCCGGGTTGAATGTCTGGATGCCAACTTCAAGGCGTAGCGACTTGGGGGGAAACTTTGATAAAATGCTTTTTAGTTCAAGCGGGAAATGCATTGGAACCATTTCAAAATGTACTACAATTGGAGAACCGGAAATAATTTTTTGTAAAAAGAATTCTAGAATAATTATTGCCCTATTAATATTAGAATTAAATGTTCTGTCAAGAAATTTGAAGTGTTGACCGCCTCTTCTTATTAAAGCTTCCATCTCCGCTAGGAAGTTCTCAATGGGAAACTCTCTTATTTCCTGCATTCCTGCTTGACAGAACTCACAGGAAAATGGACAGCCTCTGGATGCTTCTACATAGGTTAATTTCTTGCTTAGGTCTTCATCTGTATATAGATTGTATGCATAGTTGATCTTATTTAGATCTGTATTATCTGCCTCTAGAAACGTCGCCTTCTTCCCGGCACGAGCCGCTGCCGCGCCGGCCCCCAAAGCCGCTCTCTCCGATCTAACCGCCGCGCCGGGCTCCACAGCCGCCGCCCCCAGCAAGCTCTTGCAAAGAAAATAAAAACTCTCCTCCCCCTCGCCTCGAATAACATAGTCTGCGAGTTCAAATATTTCAGCCTCCACCGGAAGAAAAGAAACTTCCGGTCCGCCAAGGATAATGTAAGGCCTGCCCTCGCGAGGCCATTGATTCTCGAGGGTCTTAAGCAAATCAATTGTTGCTAAATGATTCCAGATTGAAACCGAGAGCGCAAGAAGGCGTGGGCCGGCATTAAGAATTGCACTTACTTTTTCTTGAAGAGGCTGACGCAGGGCAAATTCTAAGATTATTGCTCTTTCTTTAAACTCTCCAAGATTTGCCTTTAGAAGTCTTAAAGCGAGTGAAGGATGTATCCATTTAGCGTTAATTGTTGTAAGAACTATATCATGTGCCATTAAACTACAAACATATTCTTCGTTCCTGTCTGCCACTCTTCAAGGGCTTCAAGTACAAGCTGCTCTACATCCTGCCAGCTATTGGCTCTGGGGCCTTCAATATCCATATTTGTCGAATTAGAAAAGACTATTGTTCTACAGCCCTGCTCCCTTAAGCGATTTATATTTGCAGGTGCATCATCAATATATACATGAGCGCCAACAGCACCCTTGTCAGCCATGAAGCAGAGATCCCAATACGGGATATCCCAAGAATCAAGCCAATCTACTGTCTGGGTAATGGTGGTTCTATGATAGTACTTTAAGAATAGCCTATGTGTAATTATACGAATCCTTATTTGCTTATTTGAAAGCTTGCGAAGTACTGCAGGAGCATCCTTAATTGGTTCCATGTCTCGAAAAAGATTACGCTGTGTAATTGCAAAACGATGCAGGCGCTCATAACCCCCGTATTCATCAAGGCCCCATTCATCAAGGCCGAAGGAAACATCGGTTGTAAGTGAATCAAGGGGCTTGCCAAGCCAGTCGGCAGCGACTTTCCTCATTGCACCATAGAAGTCTCCTACAACCCCGTCAAGATCAACGCCAAAAATAAAACTGCTCTTTTCCATTAATAAAGTAACCTCGAAGTTAAAACCACAATACTTCTTTCTTTTACATGATAAAATACTTGATCATCCAATGCTGCTTCATTGCCCGGGGTGAGTAAATCCTCAGGATGAGATAAGCCGGTGTCAATTGTGCGCATCCACTTCTTACTGTCAGGTGGATCGCAGATCCTGAAATTTACAGCCGTGCTTCCACCGTTAAACATTATGAAGAAGTCGTTATGATCCCTATCTGCTAATTTTTCAGCCTGACTTCCGTCCATTCTAAAGGCCAGGCAGGAGCCGATATTATCCCAATCCGGCATATCACCGTGTTCATCAAACCAGCTAATATCCGGGATTGCATTATAGTTTCCGTCCCTGCCCGTAAAAAACTCAGGCCGCATAAAACCGGGATGCCTAAGACGGAATCGTATCATTTCTTTTACGAAACGGAAAAAGTCTGCATTTTTATCAAACAGAGACCAGTCATACCATGATAGTTCATTGTCCTGGCAATATGCATTATTATTGCCTCTCTGTGTGCGGCAAATTTCATCTCCGCCAAGTAACATTGGAGTACCAAGGGAAACCATCATGCTTGCAATGAAGTTCTTCATTAATTTAAGTCTTATGGGCCTAAGGCTTTCATCAGGACCTTCTACACCATTATTTGAGCTTAGGTTATTATCACCTCCGTCATTATTCCTCTCTCCATTCTGGACATTATGCTTTTTTTCATAAGATACGAGGTCCATAAGGGTGAAGCCATCATGACTTGTAATAAAATTGATTGAGTGGAAGGGCTTTCTTCCGTCTCTTAAGTAAAGGTCAGAACTGCCCGAAAGCCTTGTTGCAAGATACCTTGTCTGTTTGGCATCGCCCCTCCAATACCTGCGAAGCTCATCCCTATAACGGTCGTTCCACTCAGCCCAGCGGCCTCCGGGGAACCAGCCAACCTGGTATGCACCGCCGGCATCCCAGGCCTCTGCGATGATCTTGGTCTTACTTAAAATAGGGTCCTCAGCTATGCGCTGGAGAACAGGGGGATTCTCCATCAGATTTCCATGCTCGTCCCTGCCAAGGATTGAGCCGAGATCAAAGCGAAATCCATCAACATGCATTTCCATTACCCAATATCGCAGACAGTCAAGAATAAAACTGCGAAGCACAGGATGATTGCAGTTAACGGTGTTCCCGCAGCCCGAATAATTTTTATAGTAACGGCGCTCATGTGAAAGCATATAGTAGATTGAATTATCAAACCCTCTGAAAGAGAGAGTCGGCCCAAGTTCACTGCCCTCGGCTGTATGATTAAAGACTATATCAAGGATTACCTCTATCCCCGCCTTATGCAGCTCTCTGACCATCTCCTTAAATTCCCTTACAGCACCTCCCGGGCTTCGATCAAAAGCGTAAGAACTCTTTGGAGCGAAAAAAGCAACAGTAGAATAGCCCCAATAATTTACCAGCTTTTTCCCGGTCATTGGGTTTTTGGAGTTCAGCTCGTTTTCGTTAAATTCCTGAATGGGAAGAAGTTCAAGACTTGTAATTCCAAGATCCTTAAAGAAAGGTATCTTCTCGATTACCCCCCTATAAGTCCCCGGCGCAGAAACGCCTGAACTCGGATGCATTGTAAGACCCTTAACATGGGTCTCGTAAAGCACACTGAAACGAAGAGGATAATTTATTGGGAGGTCACCCTGCCAGTCAAACTCATCATCAATTACAATACAACGCGGACTGCTCGCCAAATTATCAATATAGGAAAATGAAAGGTCCCTTGAAGATGCATAGGAATCATAACCAAGGCTGTTCTTAAAATCCCAATTTACAAAGTCGGTAAGGGCCTTGGCATAGGGATCAAGCAGGACCTTATTTGCATTAAACCTATGTCCCCTCTCGGGCATATAGGGTCCATCTGCCCTATAAAGGTAGCAGGTATTCTCCTTTAAGTCCTTGATAAAGCAATGCCAGATATCTCCGGTGCGATTGATTTTATCATTTAGCTTGATTTCCCTATAATTGCTCTCGGGCAAATCAGACTCAAAAATTAAAAGAGTTACTGCTGTGGCATTCCGGGAAAAGACGGCAAAGTTGATTCCCTTATCAGTTAAGGTGGCCCCCAAGGGCAGGGCCTTGCCGTTTTCAACGGTAAAATCACCGAAGGCCATTCTTCTAGTATATCACACTTTTATGAGGTTTGCAATTTATCTTAAGCCCTGCATTCTGCGTGTCGTGGTGCTTGCCCTTGATGTTCTCCTATACTGCAAGAAAGGCTCATCACTTCCCCTATAATCTACGAGATAAGCTTCATTCTCATAAATGATAACCCTTCTCCCGGACACGGGGTCTACGGCCCATCCGCCCGTTTCCCAATCAGCAACCCAGTTCAGATAGTACCTGTCGTTCAAGCCTGTGCCCCTATTTTGCACAAAGGAGAGGGTTGGAAGATGGGGTCCGCTTTCGAAGGCCACATTAAAGGCTCCGTTAATACTGAAACTTTGCAGTCTGCCCGGAGTATTGCTCGAAAGAGAAATCCTAATCCTCCTGGTTTCTTCCATTATAATGGTTTCTCTTGGATTTATCGTGATATCAAAATCCAGCCTCTCAAGAGTTATATCTGTTGAGACATAAAACCGAAAACCTCTCTGACTTACTCTAAGCTCATTCTCAACCTCTGAGGCGACTCTTTTGGTCATCGGATTTACCGATGCGCAGGAGCTTAGGGCAGATAATATAACCGAGAACATTAATATTAGGCTCATTATATGCTTTTTTTGCATCATTTACTTTTATTATAGCATATTTTGTTTGTCAATACCTGGCAGATCTGAATAATTCAATAAATAGATGGGGGCTTATATCCCTTGCCCCAAGATCGCTCTTGTATGACAGGGGCATACCTAAATCAAGGAAACTGAAGCCCATCTTTTCAAGCCACTTGGCCATCAGAATCATTTGAACCGTGCCTGCATTATTCTCGGCATAAAACCCGGAATAACTGGTGTAAACCCGCCCCATTACTACACCAATCTCTCCAGCCCTTAGTTCCCCCTCCCTATATAGGGCAAAGGAAACAGGCCTTGGCCTTATATCTTTCTGCTGCCTTAAGCTTTTCAGTATTCCTACAAGCGGAGCAGTGAGCCAGTCAGAGCCGTGTGTTTCGACGCACTTATCAAGAATATAATCGAAGTCAGTATCAATTTTCAGCTCATAAAGTGAAAGCTTTTTTCGTATGCTCTTTTTTATATGCAACTCGGGGAAAAACAGGGCGGATCTAATCAAATGGAGTTTTGGAAGGAGAATGTAAAATTGCTCGCCATCAGGCCCATCTTCTTCAGGGGAGAGTTCTGTTGACATTATAAGGAAACCCGCCTCCATGAGCTTGACAATAAAGCTTTCATCGAAGTCCCTTGCAATGCAGAACTCTTCATTATAGTTGGTATCTAAAATGCTATTGACAATTCTGTCGCAATCATCTTCAGGGTCTATATAGACATGACCTGTAGGCAAAAACTTTAGAGGATACATTTCTAAAAAGTATATCATAGCGGATTGACTATTTCATGTATTATTTGCAATGATTTAACTATGTTTAGTTGTCCGCCATGTACAAGTAAAGCTCTCCCCAAGGAATATAGGAGCACTGCTGAAGCTCTGTTTAATCCGGGTGGATTTCCCGAGGGGAAGGGACCCTCACTGGAAGCTGCGAATGCCTTCTCGAAGATTTTGAGTATCCCTGAGGATTATAAGCAGCTCATGTCTACATATTCGCAGGGCCAGACAGGTGGCGAGTTTTTGAATCGCTTTCAGAATAATCTGGATTTATTGATTCAAAAGACCTGGGTTGAAAAGACTGATGAGGCTCGGAAAAATGATCTATTAGACAGGGTTCCGCCCTTCATTTCTCTAATTGATGAGGGTGATTATATCGGCGCTCTTGATGAGTTCGGGGCAATTCTTGAGGGATTGGCCTACCTTTTCTTTGGAAATCAAAGCCAAAAAGACGATTTTGCAGAGTATGTTCTGCGAATTGACCCGCAAATGGGCCTTTTTTGGTGGTACGGAGGGCAAATTAACGGTGCGCGCAAAGCACCGTGGGTACAAAATGTTGATAAAGGCGTGCTTTATGCACTTTTACTCCTGGGAATCTGTTATTTGACGAATTTTTAACGGAAATTATCGTTTTTTTATTTATATATGAGGAATTTTTATGGAAACTACCCCTTCTGTCAGTATAGACGGCAATGATTTTATTAGCGAGATAATTAGCGAAGACCTTAAAAGCGGCCGCACCAAGGGTGTTCTTACCCGCTTCCCTCCTGAGCCGAATGGCTGGCTTCATATCGGCCATTGCAAGGGTATCTTTATTAATTACGGAATGGCTGAAAAGTTTGGAGGTAAGTATAATCTGCGTTTTGATGATACTAACCCCGAAAAAGAGGATCAGTCTTATGTGGATGCCCAGAAACGGGATATTAAATGGATGGGTTATGATTGGGAAGACCGCGAATTTTATGCCTCAGATTATTATGAGTATCTCTACGATCTTGCAGTGAAGATCATCAAGAAGGGAAAGGCCTATGTTGATGATCTCTCCGAAGAGGATATTCGCATTTATAGGGGCACTGCTGTCCCTGACAAGAATAATATCACCCATACCCCTCCCGGGAAGGACAGCCCTTACAGGAATCGCAGTATCGAAGAGAATCTTGAACTTTTTGCAGGGATGCGTGCGGGCCGGTTTGCCGACGGTGAAAAAACCCTAAGGGCTAAAATCGACATGACCCATCCGAATCTTGTTATGCGCGATCCGGTGATGTATCGCATTCGCCGTCAACACCATTATCGCACGGGGGATAAATGGTGTATTTACCCGATGTACGATTTCCAGCATCCCCTATCTGACGCAAAGGAAGAGATAACCCACTCCATCTGTTCCATGGAATACGAGATTCACAGGCCCCTTTACGACTGGTTTATTAAGGAGGCTGAGGTTTTCCCTTCAAGACAGATAGAGTATGCTCGCCTGAATATTACCCGCACAATTATGAGTAAGAGATGGCTCCTTCGTCTTGTTGAGGAAAAGTATGTTTCAGGATGGGATGACCCCAGAATGCCGACAATTGCAGGGCTCCGCCGCAGGGGTTATACGCCCGAGGCGATTCTTAGCTTTGTCTCTCAGGTGGGTATTGCTAAAACTACCAGCATGGTAGACATTGCCTTTCTTGAGTTCTGCCTGCGCGAGCATCTGAATAAAACTTCAAGGCGTGTAATGGCTGTTCTTCGCCCGTTAAAGCTTATTATTGATAATTGGCCGGAAGGGAAGGTTGAGGAAGTCGAAGCAGTGAATAATCCCGAAGACGAGGGTGCCGGGAAGCGTAAGATTCCCTTTTCGGGTGAGCTTTATATCGAGCGGGAAGATTTTGAAGAAGTTCCGCCGCCAAAGTATTTTCGCCTGTTTCCCGGGAACTCTGTGCGGCTTCGTTACGGGTATATCGTTACCTGCACCGGTTTTGATAAGGATGATGCCGGGAATATTATAGCTGTTCATTGCACTTATGATTCTGATACGAGGAGCGGGAATGAAGCAGGCAGGAAGGTGAAAAGCACGATACATTGGGTATCTGCCGCTCATGCAATCCCCATTGAAGTGCGCATCTATGACCATCTTTTTTCTGTTGATAGGCCGATGGAAGTCGAGCCCGGAAAGAGCTTTTTAGATTACCTTAACCCCGATTCTCTTGAGGTGCTTGATGTTGCCTTTGCAGAGCCCTGCCTTGCTCAGGCCGAGCAGGGTGATCGCTTCCAGTTCGAGCGTCTCGGTTATTTCATTAAGGATGATGATAAGGGCCCCGGCGGGAAGCCGGTCTTTAATAAGACAGTGGGCCTTCGCGATACCTGGGCGAAGATTGCGAAGAAGGTGTGACGAAGGGTTGAACTTGTATACTAGTATACAAGTTTGAGGCATGCCGGAAGGAAATGTATCAATACCTTCCAAGGAGTAGATAATGTCAATATTGACTGAAGAAGAAGCTGAAGCTCTAGACGAGGATCTGACTCGTAATGTCCCAAAACTTACCGATGTCGAAGGACCGTTTATTAATAAATATCGCCACAGTATGATGGTTGCTCTTGATCAGATCTCAGCCCAATATCTGCAAGCCAGAATGCTAGCAACCAAGTTAACTCCTACTGAGCTTATAAGTGAAATGGTAAGAGAAAAAATAGTAATTAAAGAGTAGGCTCTTAATAACCTGATATTTTACAGATAATATTATGGCTAAGATTGTTTTGATAAACATTACGGATAAGATGCCCCACTTCCACACCGTTTATCTTGCTCCGGGCAATTTGTATCATCTGAATAATTTCCCGACAGCATCAAGGTTTTCAACCGGGACATCCAATAAATCCCAGGAAAGTGCAAGGCCCTTAATTCCGGTATCCAGAAAGGATTTAATAGTTTCTTCTATGTAATCGGGGCCGGTCTTTGCTATTTCCTTCCTGTTGATCTCTATACCTGCATATACCGGGCAAGCTGATGATGCGGATAAGTTTTTTAGCTCGTTTGATGCAAACCCAAGTGAAAAGGGTATTTCTTTAGAGTTTATGCCGAGAATTTTGTCAAATGCAAGTCTTTTGCCGGTTTCTGAGAAGCCTGTTTTGTGCAGCAGCGATTCAGTCTCAAAGGGCAGCCCTGCGGGTGCGTTCGTTATACGGTACATCATGGGCTTTATGAAACTGCAAAGGCCCGAAAGGGCAGGTAAGTCCTGTCCAACAAAAGGTGATAAAAATGGTGCGAAAACATCAAGGCCAATATCAAGATTTTTACTTTTAAAGTAACCTGTAATATAGTTTAAGCTTTCAAAAATAAAGGAAGATTTTAGAGAAAAAAATCGCTTTATAACAGGATCTTCAAAGTCATATCGCCCGCTACCATGATATGCCGTAATGCCAAGCGGGGTTTGTCTAGAGATGGAAAGGGATTTTTTTAACAGCTCTACATCAAAATTGTTATCTTTGTATTTTCTTTGGCAATATGGGCAGAAGCAGGAAAATACAGTATCCTGTGCAAATGAAGGGTAGCGGATTTTATCGAGAAATATACCCTTAAAAGGTATCGAGGAAAATTCCTTTTCATAAATATCAAGGATCATCTCGATATTGTCCGGATTGTTGGGGCAGCAGAATGAGAAATTCTCGTTGCTGCTTGTATTTTTATGGTGGACAGGTACGCCGTCTAAATCTATAAGAGCATGTAATAGCCGTATAGTAGTTGTTTCGGAGAATACAGGAAACCATAGGTAAAGCTCAATATTATGTTTCGCAAGAAATTCCCCGGTTTTAAGATAAAGTTCCTTCGACGCTAAGCCGGCTTTTCCTTCGGTTGACCAGCCCATCAGAACCTTATGCACAGGGAACCTTGAAAGAGCGGCAGTCAGCTTTTCACGGACATGCTCAAATGATACGGCATTAGTTGAGAATCCGCCTGAAAAAATTTGTATGCTATTATGAATCATTGGTTTATATATGAATTATGCCCTTGCAAGTTCTATTTGTCAATTGATAGTAAAGTTACTTGACAAGGTGAAGGAAAAATATCTAAATAGAACAGGATAAAATAGTTATGAATTATTACATGGAAGTATCCAAATTCGTAAAAATGTATATTGAACGCAACATTGAAAGAGATATAACGCCGGATGATGCTGCTAAGGCGTCAAATTATTCTTTAAAACAACTTAACCGTATTTTTTCTTTAACAACAGGTTTGACACTTGGTGAGTATATTCGCTGGTTTAAACTGACACAGGCATTATTTGAATTAAAGTACAGTGAGATGGCCATTATCGATATTGCCTTAAAATATGGGTATGAATCGCAAGAAGCATTTACAAGAGCGTTTAAAAATGTGTTTTCATTGAATCCCGGAGAATACAGAAAGAAGAGATATGGTATAATCCCAAGAAATGAACATATTAGTAAATTCATTCACGATGAGGAACATAAGTTCTATTTCCGTAAAGGTATATTTTTACAACTTGATGTAGAAAGCTGGATAATCTCAAAGCCAAACCGTATTTGGGTCTCTATAAAAAGAAATTGCAATAATATCGATGTCCATAAATTCTATGGAGAGTGTGAGCTTGAACGAATCAATAAAAAAACAGCGTTACTACCTAGAGAATTTGATTTTATTTTTGAAGGCGGCGCTTATCTTCCAACAGAAATACATAATAAAAATAAATGGCAAGAGTATCTACAGGCTAAGGCAGATGGTAATAAATCAAATGGATATAGATGGTTTAGGAAATGGGAATTGAGTTATGGTTTTGAAGTTGAAGAGAGTTACCCCACCGATTTTTTAAACGGATTAGAGATATTTATGATTCCACAATCTAAATTTGTTGTGTTCAATTGCAGAAAAAATCAAGACAGCATTCATGATGATATAGTTAAAAGCACATGGAGTGCACAAAAGGATTATGATCCTGCCTCACAGGGCTTAAAATGGGCTTTTGATAGAATTCCTTATTTTGAATTAAATGATGAAGAAACCGGATTTACCTTGCAATTCCCTGTTTCTGAGTTGTAAAAATGTCCTAAAATATCAAAAACTGAATTGAAAATTCCGGTATTTTTCTAAATATGTATTTGTATATTAAGCTCGTATATTTTGGAGGCATTTAATGACTAAGTATGAAGAAGGATTAAAGCTACTTGAAGAAAAGTTTGGGAATGGAAAGGATAACGTTATATCACTAGCGACCATTACTAAAGAACCCGGCCCTAATGGAAGCCCGCAGCCTATAGTGCGTGAAGTAGACGCTTATTATGAAAATGGTGTTTTCTATGTTACAACACATGGAAGATCAAACAAAATGCAGCAGATTGCAAAGAACTCAGCAGTATCAATCGCTGTCAGCCAGGAATGGTTTACGGCGATAGGAAAAGGTGAAAATCTTGGCTGGGTGTTAGACCCTAAAAATGCAGAATTAAGAGATAAGCTAAGAACAGCTTTTGCGGTTTGGTACGACAAGGCAAATAATGAAAAAGATGAGAACTGCTGTATTCTGGCCATTCATCTTATAAAAGGAACCTTGAATATAAACCACTGGGA
>Ga0099364_10004944_pt1 | contig 19965 bp, 15 predicted proteins | sample TergutTh196P3_FD_73070 | JGI IMG/M metagenome (GOLD analysis project Ga0099364, IMG submission 73070) | Microcerotermes parvus P3 segment gut microbial communities from Pointe-Noire, Republic of the Congo - Th196 P3 | ecosystem: Host-associated > Arthropoda: Insects > Digestive system > Gut ... | reverse complement strand
TGCCCTAGGGCGTTAGTGCTTTAGCACTTAGGCTTCTGGGACAAGACCACTTCGCCTTGCGACTTTAGTCGCCTAGAGCGAATGGATAACGAAGCGAAGCGGAGGTGTGACCTCATATCGAAGATGTGAGGTTGTACCCTAGATTCAGTGGTGAGTCGAAACTCCCACTGAATAAGTCTTGACTTCATGCTAGAGAGGTTATTTTTGTACTTTGGACTTCATAACCTAGTTTTTCAACCTCGCTGATTAACTCATCAGCAGTAACAGCGGTTTCATCAAACTCTGCTTTGACCTTACTTGCATTGAAAAGTACTTTGGCAGTGCTGACACCTTTTGTTTGCTTCATTGCACCTTCAATTTTTGCCATGCAAGATGGGCAGCTTAGTTCGTCAAGTTTCATGATAATTTTATTCATCTTTTCTCTCCTTTAGGTGTATTCCTTATTGATAAATTCATTATAGTATTTTTATTTGTAAAGAAACTTGATTCGTATCAAGATTTAATTTTTGGTCTGTACTAATTCTCCTATCTCCCAACTCACTCGCTCTAGGATTGATTTTTTTGTGAGTGTGGTATAAACTTTACTTACAATGATTTCTTTTTAATTTTTTACCAAAGCTTTGCTGGTAATTAAACATATTTTGGAGGTTGAAAACATGAAAGCAATTGGTACAACTGGAAAATCAATTAATGATTTTATCGAATTTGAGCTTAAAAAACCGGAACTTAAAGCGCATGATATTCTAGTTAAAGTAGATGGTGTATCAGTTAATCCCGTTGATACAAAAATTAGGCATGGACTTAAAAACAACTTAGCTGAACCTAAAATTTTGGGTTGGGATGGGATTGGTACAGTCGTTGAAATTGGAGAAGCTGTAACGCTTTTTCAGGTTGGTGACTATGTTTTTTGGGCGGGTGATGTTACGCGTTCTGGCTCAAACTCTGAGTTTCAAGCCGTTGATGAGCGAATTGTCGCACTTGCTCCTCAAAATTTAACTTCTGCTGAGGCAGTTGCAATGCCATTAACAAGTTTGACAGCTTATGAATTATTGTTTGAAAAACTTGAAATTACTGACAAGATGGATGGAAAATCACTGCTTATCATCAATGGCGCTGGGGGTGTTGGTTCTGTTGCAACTCAGATGGCAAAAAACGCTGGATTAACCGTGATTGCTACTGCTTCCAACCAACGTGCGATTGATTGGGTCACTCATTTTGGCGCTGATTTTACTGTTAATCATCACAAGGAATTGGTTGAGCAAGTTCGTGGATTAGGCTTCGAATTTGTGGACTATATCTTGATTTTGAATGCTGTTTTGCAGCATGTTTCAGCAAGTTGTGAGTTAATTGCCCCACAGGGACGCATTGCGAATATTGTTGAACCTGGAGAGGCAATTAATCTGGATAAGTTGGCTCACAAATCTGCAAGTTTTAGTTTTGAGTGGATGTTCACAAAATCTGCTTTTATGACTGCGGACTTGCAAAGTCAACATGAAATTTTGGCCAAGGTTTCGCAATGGCTTGATTCTGGAGCGCTGAAAACAACACTGACAGAAAATTTGGGTGCTGTCAGCACTGACAATATCCGAAAAGCACATGAAATGATTGAACAAGGCCGAACCATTGGTAAAATCGTTCTTTGTCAGTGACGGAATCACAAAGTTTTACATTAATTGCATTTGCTTCGCATCCACCTTTTGAGTAGGCTGCTTCAAAATCTGTTTTTTTGCAGACGAACGTACATTTCAAAGTTGAGCCAGTATACTACAAAATCCTGTTTTATCAAAGCAAGTGCGTTCTAATACTCCGACCTCTTAGGTCGGAGATAAAGCAGCACTATCTTCGCTGCACTACGCTGTCCATCCTCGCTACGGTGCTGAAGCACCTAGTCGGAATGGCAATCCTTGAATTTAGTCTTGACTTTATTAATAACGAATGAGACGCATTGCATTTAAGATAACGACTAAAATGCTGGCTTCATGAACAAACATTCCACTTGCCATCGTCACACCACCAAGCATTAATCCTATCAGTAAAAAGAGGACGACAGCAACAGCGATGATGATATTTTCTGTCATATTGCGCACTGTAGCTTGGGTAAGTCCATAAGCGTGTACTAGCTCGGTAAAGCTAGAATTCATAAGGACAATATCACTTACATCAATTGCCACATCGGTCCCAGAGCCCATTGCAATGCCGATATCAGCGCTTGCTAACGATGGACTATCATTGATTCCATCACCGATAAAAGCAATTTTTCTTCTCTCCCGTTTTAGTCGTTGGATGATTGCTGCCTTTTGTTCAGGAAGTAATTCAGCATGGACCTCGTCAATCCCTAGCTGTCTCGCAACAACTTGAGCGGTGGCAACATTGTCACCTGTCAGCATAATCGTGCGCGAAATTCCTTGCTGACGAAGTCTTGTCAGTGCTGACAGAGCTTCTGGACGAACCTTATCAGCAATCGCATAGATGATTTTGAGCTGACCGTCTCTTGCTATGAGTACCGTTGATGCACCTTGATTTTGAAAGTTTATCAAGTCTTCATGTTGAGCTTCTGTCAATGAAATATTATTTTCTGTCAGTAATTTTTCATTTCCAATGAGTAAGTTATCAGTAGAAATTCCTTGACCTTTAATGACAGAAATTTCATCAGTACTGACAGCACTAAAAGTACCGATATAACGAACGATGGCACGTGCCAACGGATGGTCGGACTGACTTTCTACCGTCGCAATGCGGTCTGTCAGCGCTGACAAAGTCTTTTCAGTAAGTCCATAAGTCTTGGCAGCCACAACCTCAGCATTGCCAAGCGTCAACGTCCCTGTTTTGTCAAAAACGAGCGTATCAATCTTGCTAAAGGTGTGCATCACATCGCCTCCTTTAAGCAAAACGCCATGCTTCGCCCCATTGCCAATTCCAGCGACATTGCTGACGGGAGCACCAATCACAAGTGCCCCAGGGCAACCAAGCACCAAAATCGTGATTGCCAATTGAAAATTGCGGGTCACCGCAAAAATAAGTAATGCAAGAATCAATACCGCTGGTGTATAATATTTTGCAAAACGATCAATAAACTTTTCAGCAGGAGATTTTGCGTCTTGTGCTTCCTCGACAAGCGATATAATCTTACCAAAAGTCGTATCTTCACCTATCTTTTCAGCTAAAATGTAAAGACTGCCATTTTCAAGCATTGTTCCTGCAAAAACTTTATCGCCACTATTTTTCTTGACACTTCTAGATTCCCCTGTAATACTTGCTTCATTAACATAGCCTAAACCATTGATAACACTCGCATCCACAGGAATTTGTGCCCCTGTCTTGACTAACAGCTTCTCTCCAATTTTGACTTCGTCAATATCAATGCTTTCTCCAGAAGCAAGTGTAGCAGTCGTTGGTGCCATTTGAGTCAAATTTTTGATTGACGAACGCGTTTTGCTCAATGTCCATTTTTCCAAAAAACTACCAAAAGTAAAAAGAAAAGTCACAATTGCACTTTCATCAAATTCGCCAATCGCAAAAGCACCAATCACCGCAATCAAGACAAGCAAATCAATCGAAATGACTCTTGCTCTAAGTGCCTGCACCGCGTGAATCAGCACAGGTACGGCACCTAGAACACTTGCTAAAATCATACCAAATAAATACAGACCTTCCACTTGCAGCCCTCGTCCAATAAAAGCAAGTGCAATCAAGCTAGATGAGCTCCACATCATTTTTGTACTATTTTTCTGGATAAATCTTTGAAATCTCATCATCAAGACCTCCTTCTTTTTGGTGACTCCATTCTAGCATCACAAACAAAAATAAAGATTGATTCCCATCAAGAAACAAAAAAAGTCTGAACACTCTTAAAGAAGTTCAGACTTTTATTTTTTAATACTGCTTTAGCAGTTTACAGCCAATGGACAGCATAGCCATCTAATAATTTTACTGCGTAAAATTAAAGGTGGACTATTATAAGTAGTCTTCTCACGACTAATCAATCAACACTGTATTTTTTACCTCATCAATCGTTTTAGTCCCTGCCAGTTGCATAGTGATTGAAAGTTCCTTATTGAGATGTTCAAAAACAGATTGAACACCCAATGCACCGCCAAGATTTAATCCATAAAGAACAGGGCGTCCAACAGCAACAAGATCTGCCCCACTCGCTAGTGCTTTAAAGACATGCTCTCCGCGGCGAACCCCACTGTCAAAAACAACTGGTACGCGCTTATTTACTACTTTTGCAATTGCTGGCAATACATCAAATGAAGCAGGTCCTCCATCCAATTGACGTCCACCATGATTAGACACCCAAATGCCATCGGCGCCAGCTTCTATCGCAAGCAAAGCATCATCTGGCGATTGAATTCCCTTGACAAGAACAGGTAAACCTGTAATCGCTTTAATTTTTTGAATATCTTCTAATACCAAACCTTGTTTTGCAGCCGCATAAATCTCACCAATCCCTTTACCTGTACCATCAGACTCAGAAAAAGCAGCTAGATTAGGCATGGGAAGTGGAAATTGGAAATGATTAATAACATCCTCTTCACGATAACCACCCAAAGTTGAGTCAGCCGTCAAAATAATGGCCTTTACCCCAGCTTCTACCGCCTTTTTCAGCAAAAATTCATTAAAATGGTTATCTTTACTCATGTAAAGTTGGAAAAACTGAGGAGCACCAGGCGCTACTGCTGCCGCCTCTTCAACAGAAGTACTCCCATAGGTACTAATTGAAAACAATGAGCCAACTTCTGCCATTGCCTTTGCCGTGTCAACTTCTCCCTTCATATGAGCAAGTCCTTGTGCGGCAACTGGAGCTTGAATGATTGGTGTCTTCAAATTTATCCCAAAAATTGATGTCCTCAAATCTGCTGAATCTACACCGCGCAAAACCCGTGGAACAATTTTTTTATGATTGAATGCTTTGGTGTTTTCTACCATTGTCCACTCATCTTCGGAGCCACCTCTGATATAACCAAAGGCACCTTTATTTCCCTGTGCCTCCATGCGCTCTTTCACACGTGTTTCCAAAGATTTGATGTTGACAATTTCTACTTTTTCTTCATCTGAACTTGTGATATAAGCCATTTTTCTCCCTCTTTTTCTTCATAATGATAACAACTTATCGTTTACATTTGTAAACTATACTTTATATTTTATCACTTTGAAAATCAATGTCAAGAATTTAATACAGCACATCACATCTTTTAATTACTTTTTATAAATTTAGATTCTGGTGTAAACGATTTGACGCCCCAAAAAAACTTAAGAATGTTCCTAATACTGTTTAACTTTTAAATGTCTCATTTAGAAATTATTTCGCTGCGCTACGTTGTCGATGCTCGCTATGCGACTAGGTACTTTGCCTTTTGCTCTTACCATTTCGTCTTGCCAGCTTTGCTGGCTTAGAACGAATGGATAGCGGAGTGGAGCGAAGATGCAAGCTTTAACAACTAGCTTCGCATGACCATTGGCTGTAAGGCACTAAAGTGCCAACGCCAAATGGCAATCAAACGGACAGCGGAGCAACGAAGTTGCATAGACCGTTCGCAGAACGGCGTGCGAAGCACGTAGCACCATAGCGAGGACAGCGCGGGGATAGTGAAATCGACAGCGGAGCAAAGCGGAGATAGAGCGGAGATAGAGCGAAGTTGGCAAGACGAAATGGTAAGAGCAAAAGGCATTATCTTTGCAGTTTATTCTTTTTCTGACCTTTCTAAATTTGTCATAGCCGCAAAATCCATCCATTGCTCAAAATCAGAGGGACTCACTAAACCGGAAGAAATTGCGGCTGCTTTGAGTGTTAATCCTTCTGTTTCTGCTTTTTGGGCAATTTCGGCAGCAGCATGATAACCAATGTGTGGAGAAAGTGCAGTAACTGTCATCAATGAGTTTTCTAGCAGTTCCTCCATGCGCCTTTTATTAATTGCAAGACCTGCTATGGTTTTTTGAGCAAAACCTATGATTGTGCCTGTGAGAAGTTCTGCAGACTCCAGAAAAGCTGCGATCAGAACAGGCTTATAGACATTCATTTCAAAGTTTCCTTGACTGCTCGCCATAGTGACTGTTGTATCATTTCCAAAAACTCGCAAAACAGCCATTGTCAGCGCTTCTGCTTGTGTTGGGTTGACTTTGCCGGGCATGATTGATGAGCCTGGTTCATTCGCTGGAATGTTAAACTCGCCATAGGCAGCACGCGGTCCCGAAGCTAGAAAGCGAATATCGCCTGCAATCTTCATCAGGTCTGCTGCAAGTGTTTTAATCGCTCCATGAACAACGCTCAAACCTGAATGATGTGCTAAACCATAAAACTTATTGGATTTTGCACTGAAAGGAAAACCATAAACCGCTGAAATCTTTGTCGCAATACATTCACCTAGCTTAGGATTTGCATTGAGCCCCGTTCCAACAGCCGTCCCTCCTATCGCAAGTTCATAAAGTGTCGGACGCAATTGTTGCAAATAGACTAAATCATGTTTTAATGCTGAAATGTAACCTGAAATTTCTTGCCCAACGGTAAGCGGAGTCGCATCTTGTAAATGTGTACGTCCAACTTTTACAATCGTCCAAAATTCTTCTTGTTTCACGCGCAAGCTGTCAATTAATGTCTGTACTGCTTGCTCAAGCTTTGTAGTAGCTTCAACTGCTACAATATTCATCGCTGTTGGAAAAATATCGTTGGAACTTTGTCCACGATTAACATCGTCATTTGGCAAAATCGTAAGCTGCGAAGTGCTTGCTAAATGAGCGACAACTTCATTAACATTCATATTGGTCTGAGTGCCTGAACCTGTTTGATAGATGGATAATGGAAAATCAGCCCTAAGCTCACCATCTGAGCGAAGCAAAAGCTCCTCAATTGTTGTCGAAATAGCGTCAGATTTTTCTTTCTCAAGTTGTCCTAGCTCAGCATTTGAAATTGCTGCGGCTTTTTTTAGGTTCAAAAGTGCGCGAATCACACCTAGAGGCATTTTTTCTCCTGTTGGAAAATTTTCCAACGAACGTTGAGTTTGCGCTTGCCAATTTGCTTCTAGTGGTACTTTGACTTTTCCTAAAGTATCATATTCATCGCGAGTTTCAGTCATATCTTGGGCTCCAAATCTCTTGCTCTACAGCTTTTTGTACATCTTGAATTTTTCTTGTTGCAACACCATCATCAATTGCCGCTTGAACGACTGCTTGGGCAACATAGCGTGAAGCTTCACGGACGAACTTTAATGGGGGTAAAATTGGCGCTCCAAGCTGACTCAAATCTTGCAACGAGGAAATCGCACCCGCTGCTTTTGAGAGCATATTTTCTGTGACTGTACTTGCTTTTGCAACAACAATCCCTAAGCCTAGCCCTGGGTAGAGCAGTGCATTATTCGCTTGACCAATCACATAAGTATGCCCCTCAAAAAAGACTGGACTTGATGGGCTACCTGTCACAACAAGCGCTTTTCCATTTGTCCATTTAATCAAATCTTCTGCTGTTGCTTCGCAAAGTTTGGTTGGATTCGAAATCGGTAAAATCGCTGGACGTTCATTGAAATCAAGCATCTTACGCACAGCTTCTTCGGTAAATGCCCCTGGTTGTCCAGAACAACCAATCAAAACTGAAGGTTTTACTGCTTCAATAATTTCTGTCAGTACTGACAAACCTGCAAGTAGAGGCTCTCTTCGTGCATAACGTTTTTGACCTTCTGTCAGTGCTGACAAACTTTGTGTAACAAGTCCAAAGCGATCAACGATATAAATTTTATCGTAGGCTTCACTTTCTGTCAGACCTGTCAGCATTAATTCACAACGAATCTGGTCGGCAATACCGATTCCTGCGGTTCCTCCACCGAAAATAAGATAGCGATGTGCATCAATCGTTTTTTCTGTTACTTCAGCAACTGCATAAACTGCTGCTGCCATCATAATTCCAGTCCCCTGAATATCATCATTAAATGTTGTGATTTTGTCCTGATAAGTTTCTAAAATTGTTGCTGCATTCCCTCGTCCAAAATCTTCCCAATGGAACAAGACATCAGGAAATAGTTGACTCGCAACTTTGACAAATTCGTCAATGTAAGCCAGATATTCTCCACCTGTTTTACGTTCCACTTTTTTTCCGATATAATCTGGGTCGGCAAGCAATTCAGGATTTGCAGTCCCATTGTCAATGACAACAGGAAGGACACGTCTGGGGTCAAGACCTGATGCAACAGTGTAAACCGCCAATTTTCCGACTGAAATCATGACACCGCCTACACCCCAGTCACCAATCCCAAGCACACCTTCTCCGTCAGTAATGACCATCACATCAACAGCATCAAGGCTTGCAGTAGCTGATTTTAATGCTTCCTCAATCCGTTCGGGATGTGCGGTATCCAAATATGCTGCATCATGAGGCAATACAAAATCACGCGAAAAATGAGTCACAGCATCCGCAATGGTTGGCGTATAAATGACGGGAAGCAACTCCTCTGTATATGCCCCCACAATCGCATAATACAAGGTGCGATTTGAATTATAAATTGACATGAGATATTGATTTTTTGCATAATTTTCTGTCAGTGCTGACAACTTTTTGCAAGCACGATTAACCTGTTCAGATAAGGTTTCAACAGCTGCAGGCAAAAGTCCATGCAAATGTAATCTCGTCCGTTCTTCATCAGTAAATGCTGTCCCCTTGTTGATAAATGGTTCTGTCAGCACATTTTTCCCGTAAGTTTCATTTTTTTCCATAAGTAAATTTTAACATTTATAAATAAAAAAAAGCCAAAAAATTTGGCAATTATTTTTTAATTTCATCAGTTCATTCGGAAATCACATCACCTCAAAGCGAACAATCAAATAAGCGAGGCCAATAAAAATCGTAGAGCCTATCATCGTCCAATTGCCCATCACATATCCAAGCAAAGTCGCAACCATAGCCCCCGCAAAAAATATCCCAATCAAAAGCGCATAAATCCCAACTGGTCTTAGGTTCTCTTTATCTTTTGTGATAAAAAATTGTGCCAGCTTCGCTGCCATTGATTTCATGTTTCCTGTCATGAAAATACTTCCGTAAGCAAACCCATGAACTTTCGTAAATGCATCATATTGTATTGACATAAAATAACTGAAAATCCCGACATAGAGCGATACAGGAAGTTGCAATCCCAAACCATAAGCGAGCGCAAAAATCGTCACACCCACCCATTGAATAAAAAGTAGATAGGTCGCATCAAAGCGATGTCTTTTCATCAAATAATTAGAATAAATGCCCCGTGTCATCACGCCTAGTACAAAGAAAATCATTGGAATCGCGAAGTCCCAAAAGCGCGCAAAATTCCCCTGCGCCATATTAATCCCAGCCTGTATCAAATTCCCTGACTGCGCCCCAATGAAGCGTTCATCAAAATGAAAAAATGAAAAACCATCCATAAAACCCGCGTTTAAAGCAAAAAGCAAAGCAATTCGAAATTTCTCTTTAATCTGTGTATCCATACCTATGATTATAACAGAAATCATCCCAAATGCCATTTTATCAAAACAAGTGCGTGCTAAGTCAAACAGTATTAATCCGTTTTTATCAAAGTAAGTGCGTGCTATCTCCGCCCTTTTGGGCTACGCTGTCGATTCTCGCTACGGCACGAACGTGCCTAGTCGAAGTCGCAACTCGCTAAAGCGATAAGGCGAAATGGCAACTTTGAATTTCGTCCGACTGCCCTAGGGCGTTAGTGCTTTAGCGCTTGCGATTTGAGCTTGTTGCTTTAGCAACTTAGCGAAATCGACAGCGGAGCAAAGCGAGATAGGCTTCTGGGACAAGACCACTTCGCCTTGCGACTTTAGTCGCCTAGAGCGAATGGATAACGAAGCGAAGCGGAGGTGTAACCTCATATCGAAGATGTTAAGCAGACTGTTGCGGCTTTAGCTGCGTACAGGTCGCTTAGTTGTTACACCTAGAGGTTGTGCCCTAAATTCAGTGGTGAGCTGAAACTCCCACTGAATAAGTCTTGACTTCACTCCATTCCATCAAAAAAATTTACTGACAGAAAGTAAAATATGCTGACAAAAAAGCTGTCAGCACACTGACAGACTTTTCGTACCGCTTAAAAGTTCTACGCTGTCAATACACAGCCTGCTAGTTGTAATCGCACTGGGTAGAATTAAAGATGAACGAGTATAAATCATAGCCACTCTTGTTTCACAGTAAAAAATGACCCCCGCACTTCTCCAGCAAGCTTTGAGCGTTGACGTGCAAATTTGAATTTCCCTTCAAGTTCTGACGGAACTTCCATCCCTACTGATAGCTTGATTCCAACCGCACGTTTAGGTTTTTTCCCTTCAACCGCTGGTACTTTTTCATAAAGCAAGTTCAGTACCATCCCATCCTCATAGTAAAACTCTGGCCAAAACACCTGTTCATCCTCATAAACAGCCACCTCAAGCAATTTTGCAGAAAAAACCAAATCACGTTCTTCCTTCAAGATTTTTGTCATCAACTCAACCAACTCAGGCTTTTCGTTTGCAGGATATGTGACATATTCAAACTTATATTTATTCCAAAAATAACGTGCCTCATTCGCACGTAAACCCGCTAAAGCCTCTGCTACAGGTGAATTTTCAAAACCAATCGTTTCCACCTCTTTAAAATTAACTTTATACACCATTGACTTGCTCACTTTCTTTTATATAAAAATATTATAACAAGATGTAAGTACGATTAGCAAGAAATGATGAAAAATAGAAACACTAAGAACAGGTTATTTTTTATTCATTTCTAATCATACACATTCAATTATACCAAGATACGAGCAACACCATCAAGAAGCGTAGAGAAATGCCATTTGGCTCTTTGTGCTTTGCCTTTTTCTCTTGCTGCTTTAGCAGCTAAGCAAACGGACAGCGAAGTACTGAAAGCACGTAGATAGAAAATGTGGTTCTGCTCGTAGAGCAGGTCTCATTTTGTCTTTTCTCATAGCTTCTGGTGTTGCGAACTCAATTCTATCAAAAAAATAGCTCAAAATATGATACCTTTTCACTTCCAACTATTCCATTAGGAGCTAAAGTCCATCTTACATCAGAAGTTCACTTGTTTTATCTTCCTCTCACTCTGTTATCCATTCTCAAATCTTTTTGCATTGGAATCTTCTGTATTTAGCAGATTTAGAAGTAAACTCAGTCCAAACATCTGTCAGTAAATTATTATTGACAAAAAGAACTTAGAATTGTAAAATAAATTAAAACGTTTACAAGAACCTCTGCCAAATGATTAAAAAATATTCATCATTTGCGCTATAATAAAATTACTAACTGATTTTGGAGACATTAGACTAGCACTTATTCACAACTTATAAGACCTTAAAGTAGTTAAACATCTAACTCGCTCTTGTGAATCTATCACATTATAGCGGAAGATAATCTTATAAATTAAACAATCATACATAGTATAAAGAGCACTCCAAACATCTTGTAATAGAGCTCGACACCCACAAAAACGAATAACAATCGTTTCTAAGCACTCGAACTCATATCTTAAATACTGCTTGACCTTTGAAGTGATTACTTCATTGGTGGGGGATTCTTTCTCCCTCACCAATGTTAGGACACAACCTCACATCAAAGATATGAGGTCACACCTCCGCTTCACTTCGTTATCCATTCGCTCTATCTCCACTTTGCTACGCTATCGATTTCACTAAGCCACTAAAGTGGCAAGTTCAAATCGCAACCGACTAAAGTCGCAAGGCGAAGTGGTCTTGCCCCTGAAGTCTATCTCGCTTTGCTCCGCTGTCGATTTCGCTAAGTTGCTAAAGCAACAAGCTCAAATCGCAAGCGCTAAAGCGCTAAGACCTTAGGGCAGTAGAACGAAAGCGGAGCTTAGTGCTGCTAAGTTAAACATTCAACTTAAAAGTCAAGTTGTCAAGAAACGCAAATCATTTCTTGCACTAGCGCAAAGCAGTATATCTGCAGTTCATCGCATGCTCTTTCGACAAAAGACCATGAAATGAAACGAGTATAAGGAGGAACAATCATGAACGGCTATCAACAACAATACGTCTGCATCAAATGCGGCAATCACAACTTTGAACAAGACCAATTACAAGCAACAGGTGGCGATTTTTCAAAACTATTTAACGTCCAAAACAAAAAATACATTACCATCTCCTGTTCACAGTGTGGTTACACCGAACTTTACAAAGCTCAAACCAGTACAGGCATGAACATTTTAGACTTTTTGTTCAACGGATAATCTTGAAAATAATTTTCAAAATAAGACTTAGGTCTTATTTTTATTTATGAAATTTAAGGTACAATTAAAAAGTAGTATAATTTTATCGAAGCAAGTGCGTGCTAATACTCCGACCTCTTAGGTCGGAGATAAAACAGCACTAAGCTTTGAATTTCGTCCGACTAAATTCAGTGGCGAGTTGAAACTCCCACTGAATAAGTCTTGACTTCAGGGTTGACGAGTCAATCCACCTTAACAACCTATTTAGAAAAGAGAAATTATTTATGCCCGTCTTGGAACTAAAAAATATCAAGAAATCTTATTTTCTTGGAAAAGATGAGTTTCCCGTCCTGAAAGGAATCAACCTCGAATTTGAACGTGGTGATTTCGTCAGCTTACTCGGAGAATCTGGAGGAGGTAAATCCACTCTGATGAACATCATCGGTGGACTTGACCGTAAATACGAAGGTGACGTGCTCGTTGATGGCATTGCTCAAAAAACCAAAAAAGAAAAAGACATGGACGCATATCGTAGGGATACCATTGGCTTTATCTTCCAATCTTTCAACCTCGTGAGCTATCTCAGCGTTCTTGACAACATCCTTGTCAGCCTCAAAATGACCGCCTTATCAGAAAAAGAACGTCATGCGCGTGCGATTGAACTCACCAAACAAGTTGGGCTATACGAACATCGTAAGAAAAAACCTGCTCAACTCTCTGGCGGACAAAAACAACGTGTAGCGATCGCTCGTGCCCTTGCTTCTGACCCTGAAATTATCCTTGCAGATGAACCAACAGGTGCGCTTGATTCACAAAATACTAAAGAAGTCCTCGCCATTCTTCGTGATATCGCTCAATCTGGCAAAACAGTAATCGTCGTTACTCACTCGCAAGAAGTTGCAGACTATGGCACACGTATTATTCATTTGGCAGATGGTGTGATTACTGGAGATGAGCGACTCAAAGCACCCTATCCAGCCGAACCTCACACCCGAGTAAATTCAAAGGCGCTCTCTTTTGGAGACACATTTAAAACCGCCTTTAAACATTTTACAAATGCATGGAAAATCAACCTCCTCATCGCAATTGGGACAGCTATCGGTCTTTTCTCCGTCATCTTCTTCCTCGGTTTAGGAAATGGTGGAACAAAATACATGAACGACCAAGTCACCTCTATCGCCAATCCAAACGTTGTAGCGGTCGTTAAACGTGGACCAAATAATACAACCAAAAATAATCAAGAAGCGTGGTCAAATGCCAACCAAAACATGGCACAAAATGCAGATGACTTCAAACTAACAAGCTCAACCATGAGCCAACTTAAAGCCATTGATAACGTTAAAGATATTCAATCCATGTATGTCATCGGAACACCAACCACTGTAAAACTCGGAGAAAATAGCGGACACATTTCTCAAATTCAAAGCTGGACTGCACTTTTCCAAGAATCCAGCCTAGATGCAGGTAAAAAACCAGGCAAAAATGAAATTGTCCTTCAAGAATCCGATGTTCGTTCTCTTGACCAAAAAGCCTTTGAAAACAAAGACTGGAAATCCATGATTGGCAAAACAGTTGACGCAACATTCACACTGACAACAAGCACGGGACCAAAACAAGTCACACAAAGCTTGAAAATCTCAGGAATTATGCAAAGTGTCCCTGGTATGGGTGCAGCAATGTCTAGTGACACAATGAAATCGCTCTTTGAAGCAAATGATTACTCAACTGACCCATTCTTCGCTGTCATCACTGCTAACAACAGTAAAAATGTTAAGCAAGTAACAAAAGACATCGAAAACATCAAGTCAGATGGTAAAAAAGTCTTTGCTACAAATGGTGTAGGGTCAATCCTTGATACTATTAACAACATCACAGGCATCGTCACTACAGTTCTTGCTTCTGTCGCTGGTATCTCACTTGTTGTTTCAATCTTCATGATTGTTGTCACAACCTATATGTCAGTTGCAGAACGTACAAAAGAAATCGGGATCATTCGTGCAATGGGTGGACGTAAAAAAGATATTTCTCGCTTGTTCACAGCAGAAAGTCTTATCCTCGGTCTATCTTCTGCTATACTCGCTATCGCCCTCGCCTTTATCGGTCAATCAGTGATTAATGCAGCCCTTCACTCACTTGTTGGAGGAAACATTGTTGCTATCACTCCTTATCATATCATCGCAACAGTGATTATTGCAGTAGTTATTGCACTAGTTGCAAGTCTTGCCCCATCAGGTCGTGCCGCAAGACTTAATACCATAGAAGCACTCGCTACTGAATAAAAAATCAACTTTATCATAACAGTAAAAAAACCTCTATCTGCAGATAGAGGCTTTTTATTATTTATATTTTTCTTCCAATCCTGACATCCAAAGTCCAAGAAGAACGCCGACTATAGAACCAATAATTGCAAATATGAATGTCACAGGTGTCGCTCCCAAGTACGAAATTGATTCTTCAACTTTCACATTTGGAATCAAAATAAGCAGCGTTGAAGCAGCAACAATCCCAATAATGAAATGGTAAACTCTAGAATGTGCGATTTCTAATAAGTGTTCCATCCCCTTTGAGAAAAGTAAAATTGCCAGAATCCCTCCTATTGCAATCGGAAGAAAAACCATCAAATCAAAAGATTTAAATCCAGTCAACATCGGTGTATAAAGTCCTAAAATCAATAACAAATTAGATGGTGAAAGTCCTGGTACTAAAACACCCAATGCAATCAAAACACCAGCCAAAATAAATGTTAAAAAGTTAGCGGGCAAATTGCCCAAAATATATGGTAAAGCATAAAGTAAAACACCACTCACAACAAAAGTTCCAAGTAACCAAGTCCAGTCCACTTTATCTCGCTTTTCCTTGCTTTCAGACTCCTTCCATAAAGCAGGTAAAGAACCTATGATTGCTCCTGCAAATGTCCAGAGGACAATGACTTTATAATGTACCAAAAGCCACTCTAATGGTGCAGACAGAAGCCCTATTCCAAGAATTCCTCCAATACCAACAGGTAGAAAAAAAAGAAAATTTCTCATAAAATCGCGCCGAATATGAGCTAAAAATGAGAGTAACCTTTCATATATTCCCAATATTGCTGCTAAAACCCCACCAGAAACTCCTGGTAAAATAAAGCCTAAAGCAATTATCACACCTTTCATCATTCGAATTAACCAAGACATATCGTTCTCCAATTTTATTATCGTATTCTTATTATTTTAACAAAAAAAGAGAAGCTGGTAAACCTATTTCCTATTTTTTGACAAGTTTTCTCGTTCTTTTTAATCTCAAATAAAAAAACATATGGAGAATCTCCATATGTTTTTTAGTTTCATTCTCCAACGGTGAGTTGTTCAGAGACATATTTTGCATAAAGCGGATGACTTTCAACAAGCTCGGAGTGTTTTCCTGAACCTGTCACTTCTCCTTTTTCAATAAAGTAGATATTGTCTGCATCCACAATCGTTGAAAGTCTATGGGCGATAACGAGTGTTGTACGGCCTTTCATCAAGCTATCCAGTGCACGTTGCACCATTGCTTCAGATTCTGAGTCCAAGCTTGCAGTAGCTTCATCAAGCATCAAAATTTTAGGATTTCTAAGAAAAGCACGCGCAATGGCAATCCTCTGACGTTGCCCTCCAGAAATTTTCACACCGCGCTCTCCCACTTGAGTATCAAGCTGCTCTGGCATAGCTTCAACGAAACCACGCGCGAAGGCAAGTTCTAGCACTTTCCAAAGTTCTTCATCTGTAAATTCACCCTCAAGACCATAAGTCAAGTTTTCACGGATAGTTCCTGCCATAATGGCGCTATCTTGTGATACAAAACCAATTTGGCTACGCCAACTTGATAGTGAAATATCAGAAATGTCTTGACCTGCAATAGCAATTTTTCCTGATGTAGGTTGATAAAAACGTTCAAGAAGTGCAAAGAGGGTTGATTTCCCTCCACCAGAAGGACCAGCAAAGGCAACAATGGTGTTTGGTTTTGCTTCAAAACTAATATTTGTTAGAATTTTTTCTTCACCATCGTAGCTGAAGTTAACATTGTTAAAGTTGAGTGTTTTACCTTCTAAATTGACTTCGTTACCACGATGAAGTACTTCTTGATTTTCAGCAAGAATCTCTGTTAGGCGAGCTGTTGAACCTGAAGCCTTTGCAAGTTCAGTAAAAAATTGGGCAACTGTAGGAACGGCTCCAATCAGATTCATCAGATACATCATCATGCCGAGTAACACTCCAAGTGACATCACCCCTGTACTGATAAGATATATTCCATAGGCAAGAAGTCCAAAAATCATTAACATCATCATCAACATCATAACTGGTGACATTAATCCATCAAAAACTGCTTCTCGTACTCCTACTTTATAAAGTGCATTAACATTTTTCTCTGCACGCTTTGACGCTTGTCCTTCAGCATTTGAACTTTTTACTAAACGGATTTCAGCCAAACTTTCATTTGCAATCCCCTGAAAATCCGCCAAACTATCTTGTCTCGCATGACCAATTTTTTGTCCAAACATCATAATGGGAAACATTACAATCATGACCACAGGTACAGCAATAACCATTGCAAGTGTCAATCGCCATTGCATTTGAATCATAAAGACAATTGAACCAATTAAGAGCAAGATTTGTGTCAAAGCATTTGGAATACTATTGGCGATAAGCTGTTTTACTTGTGTTGTGTCATTAGCGAGTCGTGAGGACATCTCACCTGTTTTGACTTCATCATAATATTTAACAGGGAGATGAATCATTTTATCCCATACACGAGTACGAAGATTTTTCACAACTGATTCTCCGAAGATACCCAGTACAATTGCTGCTCCAGCAGACATTAATGCTGCTAAAATATAGAGAATAATCACAAGAGCGACTTGCCCTGCATCAACCCCTTTTGAAAAGCTATTGACGAGTGGAGTTACCATTTTTGGCACTTGTAGCTGGATAAGTGTACCGACAATTCCAGCAGCAATACCAAGAATAAAGAATAAATATCTTGGTTTTGCATTACGGACTAATTTTATAAAATTTTTTAATGATGTCTTATCGACACGTTTTTTTCCTTTTTCAAGCTGACGTGTTGCCGCACTTCCTGGACGTTCCATTATTTTCTTCTTCTTTCACAAATATTTTTTGAGATTATTGAGGACAATCTCATAGCCATTTGGCAGCATATGGGCGCCATCAAAGGTCAGTTCTTTTTTTAAATTACCTGATTGGTCAGCTAAATCTTCATTTGCATCAATAAAATGAAAATTGTACTTCCCAGCAAGTTTTGCGATTTTATCGCTTGCATCTTGAAACGCTTCATTACTCCGTGTTTCAAATAGAGTTTTCTCGTCCATATCATTTCCAAACGCTACGTTATTAATCGGATAGTAGCGCATAACATAAACTTCACAAAGAGGGAGCTTTTCTTTTATCTGGCGAAGAATTTTGTCATAATTTGAGAGAAATTCGTTTTCTGGCACTTGAAATCCAATATCATTTGTACCGATATTGATAAAAATTTTACTCGGTGCAAGATCAAAAATCTGAGTATTGATATGTTCAAGTAAAAAATGAGTGGTTGTAGCTCGAACAGCACGATTGTAGATGTGCTTGCTAAATTTGACTTTGCCTTCTGCTTGCCACTGCTCAATTGGAAAAATCTCCATAAGTGAACTTCCGACAAAAAGGATTTGCCCTTTGGGAATGTTTTGATTTTCCTTATCATATTTTTTAAGTAAATTATTTTGAAAGGCTTCAAGTTGAGGGTTTAGCGTTAACGCTTTGGTTTCTTCTGACATTTTTTCTCCACAGGTGTAAAGCAGCTAATTATGTCCAGCTTGCTTTTTTGAGTTGTTCATTAAAATTTTGTGGTGCATCAGCTAAAAATTCAATCGGATGCTTTTTACTTTCTAGCTTGACCATTGATTTGGCAATGAGTTTATCGTGCCAACCAAAAGGAGATAGATTGTTCACTTCTCCACCAAAATTTTCGATAGCAATTGCTTTATTACGCAAAGCTTCTGGAATTTCTCTTGTAATCACTTTATTGAAAGTATCATACTCCACCATTGTAACAAAGGCAGCGAATGGTTTATCTTGTAAAATGCTCAAATATGTTTTGATGAAATTCTTCACTGATGGTTCAAATTTATGACTATAAACTGGACTTGCAATGATAATTGCTTCAAAATCTGCTGGATTCACTTGCTCTGCATTTAAGTCTACCAGTGTGACATTATTTAAGTGAATGGCGAGCTGTCTCGCACATTTCGCTGTATTGCCTGTTTTTCCTGCATAGGCGATAAGAGTTTTCATAATTTTTCCTTTTAATAGAGATAATTATAAGTAGCTTAGTAAAAATTACTTTTAGGTGGAAGTTTTAGAAGTGGGTAATATTAGAAATCATCCCAGTTTTCTGGTCCTTTTGGTTCTTTATCTTTATCAAAACCAGGCTGGCTACGGAAATCTTCGCGTTTGCGATCGAAGTAGCCTCTTGGACCTCCATAGCCATGACCATCATCAAAACCATGACCATCCCAGCCTTCACGATCGCCAAATCGGTTTTTCATTTCATTTGAAAAGTTTTCCCAGTGTTCGTTGAAATCAGCATCGTCACTACCGCCAAAGTTTTTACGGAAACTATCTTTCATCATTCTGCCAAGATTTTTCCAGTCTTCACCAAACGGCATTGAATCACGCATTGCACGGCGCATATCATTATTGGCTCGTTTCATATCACGTCCTTGACGTTGCATTTCACGTTGCCAATTTTGCATTTCACGACGCATATGATTTCCGAAAACATGACGGTCATGGGCGTTTTGGAGATTTTCCATCATTGGGTCGCCAAACATCCGTGCCATCCTTTGATAGTCTTTTTCATCTTTTGGATTATTGTTTGCGACGAGTTTTTCCATCAAGTCTAAGAGTTGAACTTGTTCTTCATCTGTCAAACTACCAAAAATATTTTCTGATAAGTCATCATGAAACTCTGCACGTTCTTCTTTAACTGCACGGCCTTTATCAGTTAGGAAAACGCGACTGACACGTTTGTCATTTTCATCTTGATGACGCTCAGCCATTTGGGCTTCTTCAAGTTGTTTGACTTGGGCAGTCACACTTGAAGGTTTTATATCAAGGAGTTCAGCGATTTCAGCATTGGTAAGACCGTCTTTATTCCATAGCTCGACAAGTAATCCTTGGGCACCGTTGCGATTGCCGCGATTTTTCATTTGATTAGAAATTTTATCTGCACGCAAGGCAAATAAAACATTGGGATTACGTAAAAGTTTTGAGAAAAGGTGTAATAAGTTATTTGTTTTTTCAGACATAATTAAATTCTCCTTTAAGATTTTTGTGTCATTATAAGTTGTTCTGTAATTAGAATGTTCTAGTGCACTTTTCGTGCCAGAACAAGTGCGAAACACCATAAACCGTTGATACTTTTTACAATGGTTTAACTATAGTGTTGTGAGCTGTTCATCGAAGGCGAATGCCAAGAGTTCGTTGGGTCTCTCGATAAGCCGGATGAGCAGTTTGAATTTTTGTATTAATCTTTTAATCATCATTTGCTCTCCTTTAGAAGTATGAATCCAATGCTCTGAAAGATTGTATTGACTAGACTAGCTTTAAATAGCACGACGTCTATTCGTTTTATCTCCGCTTTGCTCTGATTCCGATTTCACTATCTCCGCAACTTCGTTGCTTCGCTGTCCATGCACCACGGGTATCCATTCGCTCTAAGTTGCTGAAGCAACAAGGCGAAATGGTTCGCTATGGTGCTACGTGCTTTGCACGCCGTTC
>Ga0099364_10004943_pt1 | contig 19966 bp, 14 predicted proteins | sample TergutTh196P3_FD_73070 | JGI IMG/M metagenome (GOLD analysis project Ga0099364, IMG submission 73070) | Microcerotermes parvus P3 segment gut microbial communities from Pointe-Noire, Republic of the Congo - Th196 P3 | ecosystem: Host-associated > Arthropoda: Insects > Digestive system > Gut ... | reverse complement strand
CCTCCGGCAACAGAATCGGTCGGGCAGTCATCGGAACCATGACGACCACGCTTCTTCTCGCATACAGCGGGGGCTATATCGCCATGCTGATGCTTTTCATGGGGCAGGGTCTTCCGGAGAGCAACATCCTGAACATGAATTACGTGGCGGCCGAGATTCTGCACACGGTGGTTGGCAGCTTCGGCCTCGTTCTTGTGGCCCCCCTAACGACGATCGCGGGGGCTCTGCTTTACGTACCCAAGAAGAAATAACCCTTAATGCGAAAACGAGTGATGATGAATATCGTTATTTTATCAAAAATTCCCTCAAGCGTTTGGTAAGGGAATCTTCCAGTTCGCCGGGGCTCCCGGTTAGTACCGGCACGCCCCTTTCGAACATCACGAAGCCGCCCTCCGTTCCGGCTATTCCAATATCCGCCGACGCCGCTTCCCTTGGCCCGTTCACCTCGCAGCCCATCACGGCAATGTCGAGTCCGTCGGGTGCGGGGTCGGGTATGACAACCTTGACCCTCTCGACGAGTTCGGCAACGTCAACTCGCCTTCTCCCGCAGCCAGGACACGATATCAGATTGACGCCGCGTTTTCTCATGTCGAGTGAGCGCAGGATAGAGTACGCGACTTCCACTTCGGTTTTTGAGTTTCCTGTAAGACTTACTCTAATGGTATCGCCTATCCCCTGCCCAAGAAGAATACCGAGGCCCGCCGCGCTTTTTACCGCGCCGTCCATTCCGCTGCCGGCTTCGGTTACTCCTATGTGCAGCGGGTACGGATATTTTGCGGAGAGTATGTAATTTGCCCGCGCCGTTTCTTTTACGGAGGACGACTTGGCGGAGATGACAATATCCTCGAACCCGGCGTCCGTCAAAGGTTTAATCTGTTCCCAGACAGCCGCCGCCAGCGCGGATGCTCTGTCCCCATGCGCGGCTATCTGCTTGTTGTTCAGCGAGCCGCCGTTTGCGCCTATCCTGATTACCGCTCCGTTTGCGCGAGCCGCGGCAAGTACCGAGGCAAGTCCCGAAGCGTTTGTCATATTGCCCGGATTGATTCGAATCGACGATACCCCGCAGTCGAGAGCCGCGATGGCGAATTTGTGGTTAAAATGGATATCGGCCATGATCGGTACTTTAGATAAGCCGATCAGACGTTTCAAATCAGCCTTGCATGATTCATCGGAAAAAGCTATCCTGACCAGCTCGCAGCCTGATTTGCCCAACTCGTGGAGTTCCCCGGCGCAACCCTCCGCATCGTATAACGGTGTCTTGAGCATACTTTCAACGCGCACCGGCGCATTGCCGCCGAAGCGCGTTCCGTTTATTGTGACGTATTTTGAGCTCCCCATAAAAAACGTCCTACTTCAAACCGGACATCGCGCTCAGTTTCGCGAAGCTTGGTTTGTTGGCGGCGTAAAGCTCACGGAATATGGGGTAATATTCTCCGTAAGCCTCCTCATTTTCCATAATCGGCGTGAAAATTTTATCTTCAAATTTAACTAGTTCCCGGCACGCTTCAGAAAAATCCCTGAACACTCCCGTTCCCACTCCGGCGGTTATGGCGGCTCCCATGCATGCCTGCTCCGATACGCTGCTCTTGCATACCTCGCGGCCTAGTATGTCCGCCTGCATCTGCATCCAAACCTCGCTGTTCGCTCCTCCGCCCGACGCTATCACCCTCTCGCACGGCATGCCCATGCCGATCAGCAGTTCCATGCAGTCACGCAGAGAGTACGTAACACCTTCCATAACGGACCTCACCATGTGATACTTGCCGTGTCCAAGAGTGATGCCGCAGAATAGCCCTCTTGCGGAGGCGTCGAGGTGAGGCGTCCTTTCGCCCGAGAGGTATGGCAGAAAAATCACTCCGTCGCTTCCGGGTCTCAATTTGGATATTTCCTCGCCAATATCGGCGTAATCACCCAACCCGAGTATCGAGCGCGCAAACCACCTCAGCGAAACGCCGCTCGTTAGACAGGCTCCCATTACATTCCACCGGCCCGGCATCGCGTGGGCAAATGTGTTTGTCCTGAGAAGCTTGTCGTACAATGGCTTCGAGCAGGACGTGGAAACCTGTCCTGCCGTGCCGATGTTGCAGGCGAAAACTCCCTCGTCGGTTATGCCGTTTCCGATACTCTGCATGAATGTGTCGCCGCCGCCGTTCACCACCTTTGTCCCTGTGGGCAGCAGTGTGTCGCGCGACGCTGCGTCAGTCACCTCGCCGATAATTTCCGTCGAGGGCAAGATCTCAGGAAATTTGCTCGCATCGAGGCTAAGTTCCTCAATAAGCGGCGCCGCCCAACACAGTTTTACGTTGTCGAAAGCGCCGCTTCCCGCCGCGTCGGAATTATCCGTCACGACGCGACCGGTCAGCCTGAATTTGAGGTAATCTTTAGGCAGCATGACATATTTAATACGCTCGTATAAATCCGGCTCGTTCAGATACATCCAATATAAGGAACCTATCAGGAATCCGGCTGAAATAGTGTTCTGTACATTCGACGCGACGAAATCGCTCCCCAGCTTCCCGTATATTTGGGCGATCGCGCCCTTCGCTCGCTGGTCAAGCCAGAGCATGGCGTCGCGCAGCGGTTTTCCGGCGTTGTCCACGCACACGAGGCCGTGCATCTGGCCGGAGAAGCTGACGGCCGCAATATCTTTAGACCTGACTCCCGATGATTTTACCGCGCGTGATATCGCCGAGGTTGACGCCTTGTACCATGTGTCGGGCGACTGTTCCGCGTAACCAGGCTTCGGAATGGTGAAGTCGTAAGACTCGGAATCCAGCCCCAGCACATTTCCTCGCTCATCTATTATCATAGCTTTCACGCTCTGCGTTCCCAAGTCGATGCCAACAAGACACGCCATTTTTACACCTCCGTGTAGTTATTATTAATCCGACGGGTTGTCGTTGTACAGTTTAAATACCACCGCTAAACCTTAAACACTATCAGGTAAATTAGCCCGTTTTTTGTTGAACGCGGACGGCACGAATCTGTAAGCTTCTTTTTTATCCATCTTTGTAATATATCGCGTGGCAATCCGCTCGCCGCAATTTGGGCAGAACAAAGCCCCGTGATACTGCGAAAAGTCGATTGAACCCTCGATGATTCTGTCGTTATACATTTTCACGAAATTGCTTTCGCCAACCTTCCGATAGTTGGCGATGAAGCATTTGCAATAAGCGCAGCAAACTTCCAGGATGTGGCTGCCTCTGACTTTTTTGCAGTTTGGATTTTTATAAACTTCCATGTAACGATACCTCGGCAGCGCGACAAGAATCACTTATGACCTATGTTAGCACAAAACGCGCGGAGCGCATCGTTTAGTAGTTCTTTCGCATAAACGGGTCCGTGCTTTTCAATTAACGGCGGTTATAGTTTTTCCGCCTCGGTTACCCAACGGTTTATGATTTCGTTCAATTCCACGGCGTCGACCGGTTCAGCCACGAAAGCCTGAAATCCTTTTTCCGTGAACGCGTCCCCGCTGATCATTTCATCGGACGATACCGCTATTATTGGGACGCTTCGGGCGTGGTCGGTGGCTATTCCTCGTATCAGATCGACTGTTTCTAACCCGTCCATAACAGGCATCGGGTAATCAATAAATATCGCGTCGTACTTCAAGTCCTCGGCGGCGATCAATTCGACCGCCGATTGGCCGTTGTCCACGCAATCCAGCCTCATTCCGAAGGGTCTTAGCATGTCTTTGATGAGTTCGATGTCATCTTCTGTCGGGGCTACAATCAGCACGCTTACGCAGGGGACGGCCGTATCTGTTATGCCGCCGGCCGGGACGCATACCTCGCTGTTCATGTTTTCGGGAAAGCCCGGACTTAAATCGGACGTAAAGTCGTACTTGTTGGTTGCAACCGAGCGTTCATTATTTTTGCGCGAGGACGCGGTTTGCGAGTCATGCTCAATCTTTGACGAATAGACGGCTGTTACGCCTCCGACGAAAACGAGCGGCAGCGCGGCAAATAGTTTATTGTACAGCTGGATCCGAGGGGATAGAGTCACGCCGCCTAAAGATACCGCCGCAAAAATCATCATGACGGTTAAGACAAATTTTTCGCGCTTAAACATACTCATCAACCCTCTTTTCATGAACCGTTCTCAGATTGAATCGTTTTAATACCCGAAAAATTATTTCAAGAATAATTACATTTCTGCGTTACCTAAACAAACGATTGGTTAAACTGTAATATTTAGAATAATGTTTTCAAAAGTTAGTATCAATCTCCCATACTCTGTTTTCGAAATCGCAAAATACACCCCGATTTAACAGATTTGACAAACAAGCGATTGCTTAATACAATTTTATTATTCAATCGCTTGTTTTTGTTTAGTAATTATTGATCTCTGGCGGAGAGAAGAATGAATAAACAAAACGAAACTCCAACAAAAGAAAAAATTATGTGAGTCATGACTAAGAAACGCTTTTTCAATACAAATGAAAACAGCTTTCATCAGAGCAGCGCCTATTTGGAACGTCCGCGCTTGCGGAAGCTGCTGGAGAAGGCCGTAAACTTCCCGCTTGTCGCGGTGTACGCGGGGGCGGGCTATGGCAAGACTCGCACAATTTATTCATTTTTACAGACATACGGCGCGGACACGACATGGATACAGCTTTCTGAATTGGATAATGTGGGAACGCGTTTTTGGGCGGGTTTCGCGCATACAGTTTCGTTGTTCCGGCCGGAATCCGAGGCTCGTATCCTGGAAATCGGGTTCCCGGATACAGCGGAAGCATTTGCGAAAGTGGAAGAGATGGTGCGGAACACAACCGCGTTTCCGGGAAAGCATGTCATGGTGTATGACGACTTCCATTTTGTGCGCAATCCCGCCGTACTCCGCTTCTTCGAGAGAGCTCTCAACATCTTGCCGCCCAACATGACAATGATATTAATCTCACGCACTATGCCGGAAATCAACATGGTCGGCATGATGTTGCGCGAGCGCATTTTTACAATCAGTGAGGACGCCTTACGCTTTACGGAGGATGAGATTGCGGAATACTTTAACCAACTGGCGCTCCCTGTTTCGAGGGACAATATACGGGATATTTACGACGACACGCAAGGATGGGCGTTTGCGATCAACCTGATAGGACGCTCGCTCGGCAAAGATACAAAATATGAGCGATACGCTCTTAAAGCGATGAAAGCGAATATTTTCAAACTCATCGAAACTGAAATTTCCCAAATTCGCCAAAAGCCGTTATGGCGTTTCCTGCTTCGTATTTCGCTTATCGACAGTTTTGCCGCCAGCCTCATCGAAACGCTTGCGGACGACGGCGCGCTCATCAGGGAAATGGAGCTGCTGAACGCTTATATCCGTTATGATTATCATTTGGGAGCGTACATGATTCACCATTTATTTTTGGATTATCTGCGGCAGTATCAATACATATTATCCGGCGAGGAGAAACGCGATACCTATAACAAAGCCGGTTTGTGGTACGAAAGTAACAACTATCAGGCTGACGCGCTCTCATACTATGAAAAATCAGGGAATTATGACGCGATTATGCGTATCGTTTATTCTTTTAACGTGCAGATGCCGCAGGATATAGCGCGATTCGCGCAGGAGATACTGGACCGCATACCGGAAGAAGCGGCGGCGCGGAATCCATTGTTTCCCGCGATGAATTTAAAGATAAGAATAAGCCTTGGCATGTTGAATGAATCGTCCGCGCTGGCGGAACAATATGTAAGGGAATACGAAGCGCGCCCGGAATCTCCTGAAAAAAACCGCGCGCTCGCTGAGATTTACGGCATCTGGGCGGTTTTAAGAATGATCATGTGCCCAAAGACCGATGTATATGATTTTGACGCTTATTTTGAAAAGCAGCGATTTTATTATGATAAAAATCCATACGCGGTGTTTGGCCCGTCCACAAATCAACCTGTGGGAGCTTTCGCGCTGCTTGTCGGGACGAACCGCGCCGGCGCGCCGGAAGAGTTTATCGAAGCGACGTCGCGGGCTATTCCCCATGCGGCCCATATATTAAAGGGCAATTTGTACGGCCTTGACGACCTGGCGCGCGGCGAGCTCTCTTTTTACCGCAGGGAGCTGAACGACGCCGAGCAGTACCTGAAACAGGCGTTGGACAAAGCGCGCGCGAAAAATCAGTATGACATTCAAAACCGCGCGATGCTTAATCTCATGTGTATATCCTTTGGCCGCGGCGATATGAAAAAAGTGAAGACTCTGCTGCGGGAAATGGAAGCGCTGCTTGACGTGAAAGACTATGCCGCCCGCTACGAAGCGTATGATTTTGCGCGCAGCCACTACTATCTGGCGCTTGGCCAGCCCGAACAAATACCGGACTGGTTGAAAGCCGACTTTTCATCACATACGAATCCTATGTTTTTCGCGAACTATGCAAATCGGATGAAAGCGCAGTACCGGTATGCAACCCGGCAGTATAATGTGTTACTGGCATTTTTGGAAAACGTGCGGGACAGCCAGACGCTTTTGATCGGCAGGATTGTGTTCAAGGTTCTGGAGGCTCTGTCGCTTTACCAGCTCAAACGGCGGGAGAAGGCCATATCCGCGTTGTCGGAGGCATACAGGCTTGCCGAGCCGAACAATATCATCATACCGTTCATTCAATATTCAAAAGACATGAGGACCCTAACAGGCGCCGCGCTCAGGGACGGCAAGTGTTCGATTCCGAAAAAATGGCTTGAGAACATCAATCGTAAGTCATCGGCATTCGCAAGACGGCAAGCCTATATGGTATCGGAAAATATGGCCGCCAATCGTACTCACGACGAAATTCCCCTGACAAATCGGGAAATAGAAATCCTGGAAGACCTTTCACAAGGGCTTTCGCGTACCGAGATAGCGGCAAGCCGAAATATTTCGGTCAACACCGTTAAGATGGTTATAAATATTATTTACGATAAACTGTGCGCGAACAGCCTTGCCAACGCTATCCGCATCGCCACAGACCTTAAAATAATATAGAAGAGCCGGCCGCCGGCAAACCCGCGGCTCCCATTCCAATTAAGATTTGAAAGTGGGTATTGAAATTAAGTAATTTTCGTTTTACGATTGTGTTATACTTACAAAAAGTTTATTTTTGACAAAGGAGATAATATAATGTCAATCCGTAAAAAAATCATTGTGGCTATGTCGTGTGTGTGTGTGTTGGGTATGCTGCTCGGTGTCACCGGATGGATTTCCGCGCGTTTATTCACTGCCGGGACAGGCGAATTACGCGCCTATGCAGACCTGTCGAACACTTTTACGACAATACTGAACGGGCACTACGCATGGCGGAATGGGCTGACCGACACGATGCTGACGGGAAAAGAATTTACGGGTTCGCTCAATCCGGCAACATGCGTACTCGGCAGATGGCTGAGCGGCGAAGAAGCGAGGAGCGTAACCGATGAAAAAGTCTTGGGCTTATTGTCCAGGATTTCTTCCCCGCATAATACTATCCACCAGGAAGCCGGGAAAGTTTTAGAGTTTTTGGAAGCCGGCGACAGGGACAGCGCCCTGAATGACGTTGTAAACATAATCTTGCCGAATTGCGATGAGGTTATTGGGATTTTGCTTGAAATAACCGAGCATTACTCAGACTTGGTGCATCTAAGCGAAAGAGAAACGACGCAAGTCGCGAGAACCTCTACTACCGTTATTATTGTCCTTATCTTAATCATCCTGCCGGTAAGTATTTTCCTCTCGATCTTTATCTCCGGGATGATCAGCAATCCTCTTACAGCGCTTTCCGGTTTTATGAGAAATGCCAGCTCTACCGGAGATATTGTCCTAAAGCCCGAAGATATAGAAACTATAGGCAAGTTCACGCGCATAAAGGATGAAGTCGGGCAGACTATCGCGTCAAGCGCCGCGTTTGTCCAGCGCATCATAGAGGTAAGCGAGGTACTTACCTCTATCTCTGACGGCGATCTTACGCACGACATTGATTTGCTCTCGGATAAAGACACGATGGGGTTTGCGTTACATAATTTGTGCGAAAATCTCAACAGGATGTTCGGCGAAATGAACGCTTCCGCTGGCGAGGTGTCGTCCGGCGCGGAACAGGTCGCGAGAACCGCGGCGAATATTGCGGAAAGCTCCGAACAAATGGCAAGCGGCGCGCAATCACTCGCGGAAGGCGCAACCAGACAAGCCGAATCCGTGGAAGAGGTGTCGAACTCGATAGCCAAAATAGCTGAAAATACCAAGGCGAACGCTGGCATGGCCGATCAAGCCGCTCAACTTACGCGCAAGATTATCGATAACGCGGAAAGAGGCAGTCATCAGATGGAAGATATGGTGACGTCCGTAAATGATATAAATGAAGCCAGCAAGTCCGTCAGTAAAATAATGGAAACGATAAACGGCATCGCGGCGCAGACAAATTTGCTCGCGCTTAACGCCGCCATTGAAGCGGCCCGCGCCGGAGAACACGGCAGAGGTTTCGCGGTTGTGGCCGAAGAGGTGCGTAATCTCGCCGTAAAGAGTGAGGAAGCCGTAAAAGAAACCAGTTCCATTATAAAATCCTCAATGGAAAAGGCTGAATCAGGCACCCATGTAGCCGGTGAAATGGCCGCAAGCCTTACGGAGATTGTAACCGGCATAAACGAGAGCAACCAGCTTATCACGGAGATTGCAAAAGCATCGGAAGAACAGTCGGTAAGCATAACGCAAATCAATACCAACATCAGCCAGGTCGCGGAGATCATTCAGCATAACAGTTCACTGGCTGAAGAAAGCGCAGCCGCCGCCCAGGAAAGCGCGGCCGCTTCTCAGGAAAGTACGGCGGCCGCCGATGAAATGCGCGCAAACGCCGATACGCTGGAGCATTTGATTTCTCAGTTCAAGTTGAAAGGTAATAACAGCCTTATCGCAAATTCCAAAAAAGCGCTCCGCCCTTAATCAGAATTAGGGATTATTCCAATTCTAAGCCATTCGGCTTAGAATTGGAATTTGTGCGTGCGACATTTAATGTTGCGCCCAACGCGTAGCGTTATTGATTAGGTATCTGGAGTCAGGAAAGTCGTTAAATCCTCAAGAACCAAATCCAATTCGGTTTTAAGAACGGTCATCAGATGATCTGAAACAAGCGCCGCGCTATTATTCAGCTCCGCTTCGACGTCTGCGGCGGCGTTTTGCAGGGCAGTCTTGCCGATCATTCCGGCGTTCGATTTCAAGTTGTGCACAAGCCTATAGGCATGCTGCATATCGCCCGATTTGATCGCCTCGGCAATTTCCGAGTATGATGTCCTGTTGGTACTGAGGAAACTAAGAAAGTACTTTTTTTCCGTTTCACTGTCAAGCGGCTCATACTCGCTCTGCGCGCCCGCTTCCTTTGCGGGCGGCGTCAGATAATTAAACAGTATGCGCCACAGCTCCCGCGAGGTAAACGGTTTGCCCAGGCAGTCGGGCATTCCGTTTTTTCTGTATTTTTCCATCTCACTGGCCATGATGTTTGCCGTCATAGCCACGATGGGGATTCTCGTATTCAATGCCGTTATTCTCGACGCGGCTTCCATTCCGTCCATAACCGGCATAAATATATCCATAAAAATCAAATCAAAGGGTTTAGCGCCGCTTTTCAAGCGATTCTCCACCATCTCCACGCCTATCTTACCGTTCTCCGCCGTAACAGTCCGGAGTCCCACACGCTCAAGATGCCCGCAAACGACCTCCCGGTTCATGGCGTTATCGTCGCAAATCAGGACGAGGCCCTCGAAATACGGGGTTTCGGTAACAGAGAAATTCGCGTGTCCGGGTATAGTATCGTCCGATTCTATCGTTTCAAAAACAATCTCAAAGCTGAACACGCTGCCGGCGCCGGGCGAACTCTCCACCATCAGCTCCCCGCCCATCAGCCCCACGATGTTTTTGACTATTGTAAGCCCCAGGCCCGTACCGCCGTAATTTCTCGTCGTGCTGGAGTCGGCTTGCGTAAAGGGCTCAAACACCCTCTCTATCTGTTCCGCGCTCATGCCTATGCCGGTGTCCCTGACTTCAAAATATACTGTTACGCTGTCGCTGCATGAGTTTTTTACCGACGAGGAAAATTTGATCGTTCCCGTATCCGTAAATTTTACGGCATTGGAAAGAATGTTCATGAGAGCTTGATAAAGCCGAATCGGATCGCCTACCGGTTTTTTGCCGGTCATCGGTTCAATGTAAACTCGGAGGTCGAGATCTTTTTCTCTAATCATCGGCAGGACGACAGATTGGCAGCGCGAAAAGACGTCCTGTAAGTTGAAAGGCACGCTCTCCAATTCCATTTTACCGGATTCTATTTTTGAAATATCCAGTATGTCGTTTATGATATTCAGCAGCCATCCCGTGCTGTCCATGATTTTGGTCAAATAATCCCTGGTTTGAGGTTCGTTCGTTCCGTCCCGCGCAAGCTCCGCGAAACCCAAGATGCTGTTCATGGGGGTACGGATCTCGTGGCTCATGTTCGCAAGAAATTCGGATTTCGCGCGGCTCGCAAGCTCGGCGGTTTCCAGTTGCTTTTGCTCGCGCATATCCTGTGAATAAACCATGACGGCATGGCTGTGATTATAATTTACGCGCAGAAACGTGTCTGTCGTCGGTAACGGCGTGCCGTCCGACAGCAGGTGCATCCATTCCTCACTGAAACGCTCTCCCTCGAAGGCTCTGTCGACAAGAGCGCCGACCGTATGGAGAGAATTGCGTCCGTCCGGCTGATATTCCGGCGACAGGACATTGAAACGGTCAATAAATTCCCGCTTATCCTTTAACCCATAAAGCCTCACGGTTTCGCTGTTGCAGTCGATGCACTCATAATTTTTGCCGATCAGAAAGCAGGAAAGAGGGATCGTGTCCAGCATTACTTTAACACGCTCGTGCGCTTCATAAACCGCGGTAAACATGCTTTCTATACGCAGCGCCATTTCCGTTACGGTATTTTCCAAAATCTCAAATTCATTGCTTGAGGATAATAGGGGTTTTAATTTCGATTGCTTGAAAAAATCCGGCAACTCCTCGCCGGGGCGAAAAGAAGATACGCCGTTTACAAGCGTGCGTATGGGTATGATCACGAGTCTTCGCACAACAAACAAACCGGCTGCGGCAAATGTGAGAGAGGTCAGAAAAATTATAATCCCCAGTAAGGCAAAGACGGCTCTGCGCTGACCGAATATCTGATCCATGGAAATAGCCGCGTTTGCGAAAGCGGCCACGCTGCCGTCCTCGCGAAAAATCGGCTCGACCGCTATCAGCAGCAGACCCCAGTTTGTTTCGACTATAAATGGGTCAATCTGTTCCCCTCTTTCGAGCGCCGGTAAAATATCATCATATTGTTCGCCTTCCAACGGAATAACGTAACCCAGATCCACCTCTCCATCTTCTTCCGTGTCTAAGATAATAATTTCATCCCTTCCAACCACTCTCGAAATGTAAATAAACGCAACGTCAGTTTCAACGTGCTGAATCCGCAAAAATTTCAAAATACGTTCATACTCCTCATCTTTCTCAAATGTTGAAAGATACCGGTCGGCCGCTTCGCCGTCCATCATGGAAGCGATGATTTTCGATAATGACGCCGCTTTGCGGGTGTATTCGGAATCAATACGGTCTTGATAAATAACCATTAAGAAAACCATCATAACGATTCCAATAAAAAGCGATAGGATAACCAGGATAACCGTTAAACGAAATCCTAATGACTTCTTCCACGAAACGGATAATTTATTTTTTATATCGGGTTCTTGCGGACTATTCACCACCGAAAATCACTCCTCCGCTCAACAGACGGATCGCCTGTCGGCACTTAAACGCCATGCGCGGTCTGCGCCGCTTTACGTCATTCCCTACGCCATCGTTATGACCGTGCCGGCGCGGCCCTCCAGCGCGTCCACCGCTTTATCGAGCGAGGTGATTATAGCCTTTTTGCCGGGGAAGCGCCTCGCGAATTTTATCGCCGCCATGACCTTCGGAAGCATACTGCCAGGGGCGAAGTGCCCTTCCTTTACGTATTGGACGGTTTCCGCAACCGTTATGCGCGACAGTTCCGTCTGGTCCGGTTTCTTGTAGTTGAGGCAGACCTTGTCGACCTCCGTCAATATCAGAAGAAAATCGGTTTCCATTTGTTCGGCGAGAAGTTCCGCGGCGAGGTCCTTGTCTATCACCGCCGGTACTCCGGTGAGCGACCCGTCCATGTTCTCTATCACGGGAATGCCTCCGCCTCCGGCCGTGATTACTATAGTAGTGTCCCACAAACGCTTTATGGAATCAAGTTCGGTGATGCGTTTCGGTACCGGGGACGCGACGTAACGCCTCCAGCCCCGGCCCGCGTCCTCCTTCATGACATAGCCCTTCTCATCGGCGATGACCTTCGCCTCTGCCTCGCTGTAGAATGGGCCAATCGGCTTCGTGGGGTTTTGGAAAGCCGCGTCGTTTTCGTCGACCACCACCTGGGTGAGTATAGTTACCACCGGAACGTTGCGGTTTTTGTTCCTTATCGCGTCCCGCAGGCACTGCTGGATCTGATAGCCTATGTAACCCTGGCTCATGGAGCCGCATACGTCGAACGGCATCGCCGGAAGATCGTCGTCCGATTGGGACGCTATTTCCTGGGACAGCGCGATGCGCCCCACCTGCGGCCCGTTGCCGTGAACTATCGCCATCTCATATCCCTTGAAATTTATGTCGGCCAGCTTCTCGCAGGTCCTTCTCACTACCTCAAGCTGCGCCTCAGCGGTCGCGGGCGTCCCGGCCTCCTGGAGCGCGTTGCCGCCCAGAGCGATTACCACTTTACTGAAACCCATCACCAACCCCCCCTTCATCAACTCTCAACTCTCAATTCTCCACTCTCAACTCGACTTCGTCACTGCTTTTTCAACTGCGTTCAATATATTCTCGTATCCCGTGCAGCGGCACAGGTGGCCGCTCAATTCTTTTTTGAGTTCTTCACGGGTATATTCCTGCCCTGACTCCAATATCGCCGTCGCGGTCATTATAAAACCCGGAGTGCAGAAGCCGCACTGCGTCGCGCCCTCCTCCACGAACAGGCGCTGTATCTCCGAAAGTTCTCCGTTTGGCCCGACCAGTCCCTCGGTTGTGCGGATATTTTTTCCGTCGGCCCATATCGCCATGTAGATGCAGGAATTAAAACATTCTCCGTCGATGATGACGTTGCACGAACCGCACTCCCCCACCTCGCAGCTCTTTTTGACGCTCGTTAGCCCAAAGTCGTTTCGAAGCATGTCGGCGAGCGACGCGCGGGCGTCGATCGAAACTTCTGCGTCCTTGCCGTTTATCGTGCAGCGAATTGTCGCGAATTGACGCGCCGAATTTTTTTGTGAGTTTTGCGTTTTTTGCATTAGAGCGCACCTCCCGCCTGAATGATCGATTCCCTGAAAGCGCGCCTTGTCAGTTCGAATACAAGCTGCATTCGCAGATCCCTGCTCGCCCTCCAGCTGTTTCTTGGGTTCACGTCGGCGAGCGCGGCTTTGGCGGCGGCCGTTACAGTGTCCTCGGATACCGGTTGTTCTAAAGCCGCCGCCTCCGCCGACGGGGCCCGCATCGGAACGGGACCGGCCACTCCGTAGGCGGCGCGCATACGCTCGACGGTCTTGCAATCTTTCGACAGGCGCGCGTTGACGCTGCATCCGAGAGTCGCGATGTCCATCGCGGCGCGCATCGCGTATTTAATATAGTGGCCGAAACAGCCGTCGTAACTCTCGCGCGGAATCAGGATCGACGTCAGTATCTCGTCCGGCGCAAGCGACACGACCCCCGGCTTGATATAGTGTTCGCGTATGGGAACCGTTCTCTTTCCGCTCGGCCCTTCGTATTCCATCACAGCGTCCCACGCCATCAGGGTGCTTGCCGTGTCCGCGCTCGTCACTCCGTTGCACACGTTGCCGCCGATGGTGCCTATGTTCCTGAGCTGAGGGCTTCCGACGGTTTCGGCGGCATCGCCCAGCACCTTGAAATGCTGCCGGATGATCGGATCGCGCACGATACCCGAAAAACTCGTGAGCGGCCCAATGCGGATCGCGCCGTCCGGGTCCATCGTCACGCCGCGCAGTTCGTCGATTTTGTAAATGCTTATCACCGACGCCCCGGCGAATTTCCCCGCCCGCGTTTCTATCAACAGGTCGCTGCCGCCCGCGAGTATTTTCGCCTCCGGGTGTTCCACGCGCAGCGCGATGGCGTGCGCCGTACTACGTGCCTCGTATATCGCTTCAAAATCGTACATGCCGATATTCCTCCCAATCGCCCTTATTCGTCGATCAAGCCGGCGGCCTTGAACAGCGGGAACAGCACGTGCGGCGTGAGCGGGTTTTCGCACGCGGCCACGCCGGTCGCGTGGAATACCGCGTTGCGTATCGCCGGAGCGCAGGGAACGGTTGGGGGTTCGCCCAGCCCCTTTGTGCCGAACGCGCTCGTCGGTTCCGGGTTTTCAACGAACATCGCCTCAAGATGAGGATGATCCATAATTGTCGGGAATTTGTAATCGAGAAGGTTGTCGTTCAGCATTTTTCCGGTCTTTGGATCGTACAGCGATTTCTCGTATATTCCGAAGCCGATGCCCATGCTCATGCCGCCGTGTACCTGGCCCGCGGCGAGCTGCGGATTTATCAGCGTTCCGCAGTCGTGGACGTTCACAATGTCTATGACGCTGACTTTTGCCAGCGGTATATCGACCTCCACCTCGGCGAAACCCGCGCCGAAGCTGAAAGCGTTGCTCTTAGTCTGCACGGTCGCCTCGGCTGTGATGTGGGCGGAATTTTCCATGCTGTAAAGCGTTTCCGTCGCCAACTCGGAGAGCGGCATCAGGGGATTAGCCTCGTCGCCCTTGCGAATGATCATGCCGTCTTGCAGGTCGAGAGCGTAATCGCCTATACCGACCAGATCGGCGGCGCGCTTGAGTATCTTTTCGCGCAGGATTCCGGCGGTTTCCTTTATCGCGCGTCCGCCCACGTAAGTCTGCCTGCTGCCGTACGCGCCGGTTCCAAAGGGAGTTACGTCGGTGTCCTGCGTGGAAACCACGTGCGCGTCTTTGAACGGAATGCCGAGGGTGTCCGCCGTCATCTGCGCGAATACCGTGTCGGAGCCCTGCCCTATCTCCGCCTCGCCGAGCTGAATCTGCACGCTGCCGTCCTGATTCAGTACCATTCGGCAGCTCGACGACTCCAGGGAGATCGGCCACACGGCGGTGTTGTACCACAGGAGGCTCATTCCCACGCCCCTGCGAATGGGGCCGGTCTGATTTTTATACAGCTCGCGCTTCCTGTCCCAATCTATATATTTCCGCCCCTTCTCGATACACTGGTTGAAGCTGTCGAACCAGTTGACGTTCTTCGTGAACGGGTCCTTCCAGCCCACGGGCATCATGTTCATGCGGCGAAACTCCAGCGGGTCCATTCCGAGGCGCGCGGCTATGTCCTCCGCGTGGCACTCCGAGGCGAAAACGGACTGCGGAGTGCCGTAGCCCCTCATGGCTCCGGCCGCGGCGGTGTTCGTGTAGACGGACCACGCTTCGGCGCGTTTCGCCTTCTCGTCGTTGTATAACTGCCTGAACGCGGTGACGCATTTCGAAACTATGCTGTGGCCGTGCGAGCCGTAAGCCCCCTGGGTCGATATGAATTTCCCGTCGCGGGCTACAATGCGTCCGTTTGGGCGGACATATGACGTAATATGCGCTTTAATCGCGTGACGGACCCGCGTGTCGAAGAAGGCCTCCTCCCTGGAAAGCTCCAGCTTAACCAGCCTGCCCCCAAGCTGCATCGACAGCCACGCGTTGAGCGGTTCGTACAGCGCGTCCTGCTTGTTTCCGAAACCTCCGCCTATGTACGGCTTAATGATTCGCACCTTCCCCCAGGGGATACCGCACGCCTGCCCCACGATTCGCCGTACGATGTGCGGTATCTGCGTGCTGGACACCACCACGACGCGCCCGCCCTCCATGTAGGCGTAGGAAGCAGGCCGTTCGAGCTGGCAGTGCGCTACGATCGGGGTCTGATACGTCCCCTCGATTTTGATCAGGCCCTCCTCTTTTATCGCCTCGTCAAGATCGCCGTCACACACGAGATGATGCTTGAGTATGTTGTTCGGGAAGCCCTCGTGAATTATCGGCGCGCCGTCAGCCATCGCCTCCTCAGGATCGATGAGGACCGGATATTCCTCGTATTCGACTTCAATCAGGCGCAACGCCCTTGACGCCGATATGTCGTCCTCCGCGACGACGGCCGCGATATCGTCCCCGTACAGGCGCACGCGCTTATTCAGCAGCCTGCGGTCGGAGGGATCCTGATGCGAGGGGTCGGTCGACCAGGGATGACCGGCTGTCGGGAAATCAATTTCCGGCACATCGAAGCACGTGAATACCTTAACCACGCCGGGCGTTTTTTCGGCGCGGCTCGTATCCATGCTTTTCACCAGTCCATTGGCTATCGTGGAGTGGAAAATTTTAGCGACCAGCGCGTTTTTTTCCACCATATCGTCAGTGTATTTTGCGCGCCCTGTCACTTTGTCGTAAGCGTCAACGCGCGGAACACTTCGGCCTATCAAACTTTCCGCCATCTCAATCCTCCTGTTCCATGCGTAATATCCAACCTAATTTTTTTTGATTACATCTGCCTTTGACGCTATTAACAATAGTAAATACAGGTCATATTGTCAATGGCGATGACGCTGCCGGCGGCCATAAATACGTATCTTCCCGGTATAAACAGTCGTCATTCCATTTAGCAGGGTTGTCTGCGATATATTCAGCAATGCGAAGGTAATCGCGGTCATTGCGTATGATGTGTTCATAATAATTACGTTGCCATAAGGTCACAAATTGTTTTTTGCGGCATTCAAATGTTGCGCGCCCCTTGAACCAACGTATTACACCCCCCAATTCCCCCCCCGCCGCCGTCGTCGTCGCCGTAGGGGCGCGATTTATCGCGCCCTGATTTTTTATCGCGCCCCGATTTATTGTCGCGCCCTGATTTTCGTGTTTGTGGTTATCGCGTGCGTGATTATCGGGCGCGTGGTTATTGGGCGCGTGGTTATCGGGCGCGTGATTACCGGGCGTGTGGTTATTGGGCGCGTGGTTATTGGGCGCGTGGTTATCGGGCGCGTGATTACCGGGCGCGTGATTACCGGGCGTGTGGTTATCGCGCGCATGGTTATCGGGCGTGTGGTTATCGCGCGCATGGTTATCGGGCGCGTGGTTATTGGGCGCATGGTTATCGGGCGTGTGGTTATCGGGCGCATGGTTATCGGGCGCGTGGTTATTGGGCGTGTGGTTATCGGGCGTGTGGTTATTGGGCGCAAGGGAATTGGGCGCGATAAATCGCGCCCCTACGAGTTCGATGATTCCGTGGAGGTGGTTTGGCATGATTGTGTATTCGCGTAAAACGGCATTTTGGAAATGCGACGGAATGGCGTTCCAACAATTATGTACGATTATGCCCATATCATTTAAACGCATTTCGCCGTCTGTGATTTCGCCAAATAAAATATGCCTCTCATGTGTGCAAATTGTAACGAAATATAAACCCTGTTGCGAATAATCATAACCGCGCAACCGTATGCTGCGCCGATGATGGATATTGGGATTGTATTTGCCCATGTATACCGCCGCTTTCATCGTTTGGTCCGTTTTTTATTATTTCGCCGTCCCCGCTGCCTCCGCGATTATCGCATTATTCCAATTCTCTTTCAATCGCATAACGCCCGTAGGGGCGTCATTTATGACGCCCTCATTTATGACGCCCGTTCTGTCCCGCAGGCCGGGATATAAGGGCGTCATAAATGACGCCCCTACGGGCGTTATGTCGGACCGTTTGAAAAAAACAGCGTTAATGGGAAACCCTATTTGACGATATGCCTCCCTGGGTTATAACGCGCGAAGCGCCGCCGCGAAAGAACGAAGGCCAGGAGCAGCGCCCCCGCCATACCCGCGCCCGCGCGGCATCCGCCGCCGCCGCCGCTTCTGATCTCGCGCGCGTACAGAATTATGTCGTCGCTTACCGTGTCGGTTTCAAAATTCCACCGGGTTTTAAATTCGGGTTCCCTGTACCAGTGTACCGGGACGTAATCGGGCGCGGAGGGTTCGGGGATTTTTCGCTCGCCTAGGGCGATATACGCTTTTTTGGGGGTATCGCCGCCGGGCGGCAGCATACCATCGTAATTAAAGATCACTGTGTGATCGATGGACGGGAAAAGTTTGTCCTGATCGGGAACGATGAGATCATCCGGGTGTACATAATCCAAAACGGCGTAGGATGCCGCGTCTATTGGAACGTCGCCGGAAATTACGTCGATTTTGCCGGAGATTGTGACGCTGCGGGCCCAGGATTTAATACCATTTACACCGCCTGTGATTTCGCCGACCGAGCCGGAGATTGTGACGCTGCCGCCGGCATCAATACCATAGCGATCGCGATCGCCCGTGATATCGCCGACCGTGCCGGAGATTGTGACGCTGCCGTTGGCAGAAATACCATATGCAGTATTTAACTCACTACTACTGCCCGTGATATCGCCGACCGAGCCGGAGATTGTGACGCTGCCGCCGGCATCAATACCAAATGCAGTTAAAATATTACTGCCCGTGATATCGCCGACTGTGCCGGAGATTGTGACGCTGCCGTTGGCACTAATACCGCTTCCACCTCCGCCGCCAATATCGCCGACCGAGCCGGAGATTGTGACGCTGCCGATGGCACTAATACCGGAATTTTCTTTGCTAGTGATATTGCCGGCTGTGCCGGAGATTGTGACGCTGCCGATGGCCCAAATACCGGATCCATTTCCGCCGCCAATATCGCCGACCGAGCCGGAGATTATGACGTCGCCGTCGGCCGAAATACCGGTTCGGCCAGTGATATCGCCGACTGTGCCGGAGATTGTGACGTCGCCGCGTCCGGCATGAACACCCACGCTGGTGGTGCCGGAGCTGTTGGCGCTGGTGATTTTATCAATATCGCCGGAGATTGTGACGCTGCCGTGAGCGGTATAAATACCAAAGACGTTGGCTTGTGTGGCGTTGGTGTAGGTGGCGGAAATGATAATCCCTTCTCCGTTCCCGTGGATGGTCGCGCCGCCGGGCACTTCGAGCGCGGCTGTTCGTAGTGGTTGTGGTCCTTGTGCTGTTTCTGTTATATGAATAATTTTTGTGCCGCCTTCTATGTTGATTTCGGTGGCTGCGATAATTTTAACTCCCCGTCCGCGGGACTCGCCCTTTATGGTAATCGGGTCGGGTCCGGTCACGGTGATGATGTCGCCGCTGGTAGTAAATCTTCCTCCGGTTGGATTGCCGAGGTCCAGAACGTCCGACGCCGCCGCCGAGAGCGGCGAAAGCGCGAACGCCGTTATCATCATCAGCGCCAGACAAAGCGTTTTAATTCTCCATACGTAATTTTTATTCATTTGATATCCTCTCATTATTTTATTAAAGAATTTTCCGGCCGCGCAATTATCGAATGAAATTAAGATATTCGCGCCCCAAACTGTGACAAATTTTATCACGCTCAAAAAATATTTGTAAATAACGTTTTCCGAAGCGCGAATAGTTCTGAATAACCCATTTGAAAGAAGACAGCGAATACATTTTAACCGGCCGAACTGCCGCCGGTTAAAAAGGAAACGCAACCGCCGCCGCTTATTTGTCGTAAACCTCGCTGCGATGGGCGGTGTTTATTATATTGATCCTGACCCGGTAATCGTCTATTTCGGCTATTATCCGGTATGAACCCACGCGGTAACGCCAATAACCCTTTTTATCGCCTAAAAGGGCTTTTCCGTGTTGTCGTGGATCAGAGCAGCCGATCAAGTTTTTATTTATCCATGCCAGAATGATTTTCGCCTGATATTTGTCCATCCGTTTCAGAGCTTTTAAAGCTCTTTCGCTAAACTTCACATCATAGATCATCTTCCACGCCTAATTCTTTTGTAACCTCACTCATTGAATAAAAACGACCGGCGCCTTCTTTTTCATACTCCCTGATGGTGTTAAGGTCGTATTCATCTT
>Ga0099364_10004942_pt1 | contig 19971 bp, 17 predicted proteins | sample TergutTh196P3_FD_73070 | JGI IMG/M metagenome (GOLD analysis project Ga0099364, IMG submission 73070) | Microcerotermes parvus P3 segment gut microbial communities from Pointe-Noire, Republic of the Congo - Th196 P3 | ecosystem: Host-associated > Arthropoda: Insects > Digestive system > Gut ... | reverse complement strand
CCGATATGATGCGAGCGTCTGTGCTCGCGGCGGACGCTTGACGAGTTGGAGGCGGTGTATAAGGCGTTGCTCAAAAAACATCTGGGATAAAATATGTAATTGGGAGGAAATACCATGCCTCAGACAAATATCAACATCCAAATGGACGGTGAACTGAAAGCAAAAGCCGATCGATTCTTGCCGGTCTTGGACTCGACATGTCCACGACAATAAATGAACGTGTCGGAGTTTTTACAAAAACCCCTTCAATAGCTTAATCATAGCGACAGCCAACGTTGTGGAGGTTAGGAATATGTCGATACCAAAGAATATGCAAGACAAATATGACGAAATCGCCCATTTGATTGTCGAGTTTTGCAATGAAAAACTTGATGACGGCTATAAGGACATCTGCCTGCGGCTGTTGGAAAAGCTCTGCCGCAAGCGCCCGTCGCCGTTGCTCGGTGGGCGCGCGCGTACTTGGGCGGCTGGAATTGTGTACGCCATCGGCTCGAACAACTTTATTTTTGACAAATCACAGGAAATTCATATGACCTTGGACGAAATCGCTTCCGGTTTCGGTGTATCCGCCAGTACCGCAGGGAATAAAGCCGGCGAGATACGGAAAATGTTCAAAATTAATTATTTCAGCACCGAATGGATGCTGCCGAAATTCATTGAAAAGAACCCCACGATTTGGATGGTCGAGGTTAACGGATATGTTGTCGACATTCGCCGTATGCCGCTGGTAGTACAGCGCCTGGCGTTTGAAAAAGGGGTCATTCCATATGTGCCGGGTGACCGAGAGGGGGCAAATTGAAAACGGCAAGTGCCGTGAGCGTTCATTGATGTTATGCTAAACGTGGACGTATTTCTAAAATACAAAAACTACTTTGAAGCGTGGCTGAATATTCCAGTGGATAAAATGGAAAAATCAAGCGGCATTTCGCTGGTCTCCAATGAAAAGCAAAACATAAACTGGATGGCTGGAGGTTGCTATATTTGCCGGTATGCGCGTTTGAAACGGAAAACGCCCTGTTTATGCCATGCATCCCTGAATGGGAAGACGAACTTATAGCAAGGGAGATTACGGCAAATTGAGCGAGGCCGCCGTCAAAGCCATGCGGGAGGTCGGCAGGCCGTACCTGAACTGCGGCTACGGCGGTATGTTTTGGCAATGGATGTATTCGGATGACCCGCAACCTTACAACAGCTTCGGCAACGGCGCGGCAATGCGCGTATCGGCTTGCGGCATCGCGGCGAAAACATTGGACGAGGCAAAACTGCTGTCAAGAAAAGTCACCGAAGTGACGCACAATCACCCCGAAGGCATAAAAGGCGCCGAGGCTGCCGCCATCTGTATCTATCTCGCCAGGGAAGGCAAAAATACCCTCGAAATTCGCGACTGCGTGAACGAACGCTATTACCCGATGAACTTCACTCTTGACGGAATCCGCGACGGCTACCGATTCAACGAAACCTGTCAGGACACCGTGCCGCAAGCGATCATGGCTTTTCTCGAATCGACCGGCTTCGAGGACGCTATCCGAAACGCAATTTCCATCGGCGGCGACAGCGACACGCTGGCCGCCATCACTGGAGGTATAGCGGAAGCCTATTACGGTATCCCCACCGACATCAGAAAACACGCGCTCACTTTTCTTGACGAACGTCTATTAAAGATATTGAACGACTTTGAAAGCGTCTATCCGCCCGCTCTTGAAAAGAATGCCGGGAATCAAACCGTTAAAGTGAACGGCCGTAAAAGGAAAATCGCGAACGGCTCCCGCGGCGAAATGATGCTTGCGGTCATGCTTGCGGCGGACGACGACTTTGAAAGCAGCTGATTCAGCATGAGGAAACCACCAGCGAAAAACTGTTTCGTCATATCTTCGGCGCTTGCAACATCCTGCGTGGCCCAATCAATCAGGACGAATATAAGCCCGGAGAGGCGCGGCCGGATAATGATTATAAACGCCGTGAACAAAGTGACGCGCAGGAACGCGCAAAGTTGGCTGGACGACGTGCACATTCGGAAAATCGCTGACGCTTGCGCCGTCTATGAAAACGTTGACGGTTTTGCAAGCATCATAACGATTGCGGACGCGGCGGCAAACAATTATTCTTTTAGCATCCCGCTCTATGTGCGGGAGGTGGAAAGCGCCGAAGCCGCCGACGGTAGGACGGTCGATGAGTGCATTTCCGCGTGGCGCGAGAGCAGCTTTGAATTTCGGCAGGCGTTCGCGGAGTTGAAAAGCATGTGGGACGCGGTGGAGGGCGGGTCGGATGGGCAGGGTTAAACTTGGCGATGTTGCAAAGGAAAACCGAGAAACATGCAAGGCCGACAAAAGCGGCTTGCCGGTTGTCGGCCTGGAGCACCTCGCTTCTGGAGAGGTGGAGCTTTCCTCTCGGGACGAGGGGACGGACAACACCTTCACAAAGATGTTTCGCGAAGGGCAAATGCTATTTGGCCGCCGCAGGGCATATTTGAAAAAAGCCGCCCTCGCTCCGTTCGATGGAATATGTTCAGGCGACATTACGATTATCGAGGCAATCCCCGATAAACTTCTGCCGGAGTTGTTGCCGTTTGTCTTGCAAAACGATACTTTTTTTGATTTCGCCGTCGGCAAATCTGCGGGTTCGCTATCTCCACGGGTCAAGTGGGAACACTTGAGCCAGTTTGAATTTTCCCTGCCGCCGTTGGCCGGATGTATAAGCTGGTTCTCACCCGCCAGGCAGTAAAATATGCGGGAACGATTGATCGTGTCGGCGTGACAAAAAACGGTCATTGGATTGTAAAATAACCGAAACGCGGGCGGGCGTGCGAAAGAAAGTGAGAAGGACATCATCATGAAGGTGACTATCAAAGATTTTGGCCCTATAAAAAACTATGAAATTGATTTGGAGAAAAAGCTGATTGTAAATTACTGCATTAACAATATTGGCAAGTCATGCGCGATGAATGTGATTTACCTGATGGCATGGACCTCCTAGGGGTATATTTGTTTTTGACGATACAATTTTACCCGTAAAAAGGCTCCATGCCGCTTCTCTTTCGCCGGTCATTATTGATTTTTCAAGGTACGAGCACTATTCGCGATGTGCGAAAGTTGAGAACTGAAAAGAACGCTTGACGAGTTGAAAATGATGTATAAAGTTCTGCTCAAAGAATATTTTGGATGAAATATGCGGGGAGGAAAAACTATGCATCAAACGAATATCAGCATCCAAATAGACAATGAAACGAAAGCAAAGGTTAAATCGGTATAGGCTGTGGAAAATCAAAATCTCGAATGGAAAGAATCGTGGCGAGACGAATATATGAAAACGCTCTGCGCGTTTGCCAACACCTCCGGCGGCACGTTGGAAATCGGGCGTAATGATACAGGCGCGATTATAGGCGTTTCGGGTGTGGACAAGCACTTAATGGACTTGCCGAACAAAATCAAAAACGCGATGGCGATTATCGCTGATATTGCCGTCCAAAAAGCAAACGGCAAAGAGTATATCGCCATAACCGTTTGCGCGTATCCATTCCCTATCAGCTACCGCGGCGTTTACTATATACGCTCCGGCAGCACCACTCAGGAGCTTACAGGTAACGCGCTCGATGTATTCATGCTTCGCAAACAGGGTAAGACATGGGACGGCGTACCTGTTCCTTATGTGAAGCCCGACGACTTCGAGAGCGATGCGTTTAAAGTGTTTCGCAGAAAAGCGATTGAAAGTACTCGGCTGACAAAACAGGATTTAGAAATTACCGACGCAAAGCTGCTTGATACATTACAGCTTATTGAAAGCGATTATATCAAACGCGCCGCATTGCTTCTTTTCCATCAAGACCCTGAAAAATGGGTCCCGGGTGCATATGTAAAAATCGGTATGTTCGCAAATGACGCCGACTTGCTGTATCAGCACGAAGTCCATTGCCCATTGATTATGATGCCTGACCGGGTAATGGAAACCGTGTACCTTAATTATTTCAAGGGAATTATCAGCTATGAGGGTATACAGCGCGTAGAAACTTATCCCGTACCGCACTCAGCCTTTCGCGAAGCAATTACCAATGCGATTTGCCACAGGGATTACAGCACTGGGATTCCCATTCAAATAAAAGTATTTCCCGAGAAGGTTATCATTTACAACGATGGACGTTTGCCTGATAACTGGTCTATTAATGATTTGCTGGTTACGCACCGTTCCGAGCCGCACAACCCAATGATTGCAAACGCTTTTTTCCGCGCGGGAATGATTGAATCGTGGGGACGGGGTATTGAGAATATTACCAACGCCTGCAGAACATCGGGAAAACGCGAACCGACATTCGAGTATAAACGCGGTCGCGAGTTTTCGGTGACGTTTTATAGTGATGGCACCATCACCACAAACATCACTACAAAAACTACGGCTAACGAAACCCAAAAACGTATTATCGCGATTATGTCAGTAAATCCATACGTCACAGCTAAAGCTATCGCCGCCGAGTTGGGCATTGCCGAACGCAATATCAAAAGCCATATAAAGGCGTTAAAAGATGCGGGAACGATTGATCGCGTCGGCGCGACGAAAAACGGGCATTGGATTGTAAAATAACCCGAAACGACCACGGGGTGGGGCTCTGCGTGCTACGACGGGATAAAAAATGAACAAATAAATCTAACAAATAGTTATACGGCTAATTCTTAGCAAGTTGCCTAAGCGTCATTTCGCTGACCCTTCATTGGCGGTCGTTTGGTCTGTCCGTGGACAGGCTCGTGTCGGAGCTGAATTACTTCGGGCTGCTTTTCGAGTTTCTCTCAATAAGGGATTTGAGGATCTATGCCGCGGCGGATAACCTGTTGAAATTCGCCGTCAGCCGTCAAGATAGACGCGGAAAAGGCAAAACCGCGCTCTCCCTAATGGGGGCGCGGTTTTTTTGATATGCAATCTAATTCGTCAGTGGCGCAGGCCGAGGCTCTGGATGAGGTTCTGATAACGGCCGAAGCTCTTGTTTCTGAGATATTGCAGTAATTTGCGCCGTTTGCCGACCATGATGAGAAGCCCTCGGCGCGAATGGAAATCCTTCTTGTGTATCTTCATGTGCTCCGTCAACTGCCTGATGCGCGTCGTGAGGATAGCGACCTGCACCTCCGGCGAGCCGGTGTCGGCTCCGTGGATCTTGTACTGCTCAATTACCTGGGTCTTTAGCTCTTTGTCAATCACTTCGTTCACTCCCAAATTAAAATCCTTTGACTCAGGCCAACGCCGCTTACCGGAAAAGCAATGGTCCAAGTACAAGGTCAGAAAATTATAGCACACATTTTAAGGCTAAAACGAGCAATCGTACGCCGATATGATATTCTCCGGGGGAATGTCGGGCTGAAAGAAGTGCGTGGGGCCAAGGACGTAGGCTGGGCCGAGCGCCTTCCAACAGCGGCGCGCGGCCGCGTGTATTTCCCCCTTAGAGGCGCGCGGTAGCAGATTCTGAACGTCCAGACCTCCGTGAAAACATATTGAATCCTTGTATCGCGCCAAATTTTCCGGCAGCATATTGCCGGTCACGGGCTGGATCGGGTCGAGAACATCTACGCCGATTTTTATTATCTCCGGGATGAAGGAGCTTATATCTCCGCACGAATGGAACATGGCCTTTGCGCCAAGGCGATGAATTGTTCCCACAAGATCGCTAAGGTAAGGCACGACAAATTCCCGGAACATTTCAAGAGAGATCAGCGGCCCGCGCTGAGAGCCGACGTCGCTGTATATGACGAACAGGTCGATAATGCCGCCGCTTTCCTCCCACGCGCGTTTGTATTCCTCCTTATAAAACTCCGCAAAGAGCCGGGACATGTAGTGCATCCACTCAGGGTTGTCGTACATGTCGGCCATGGCGTTTTGCATTCCGCGCACCAGGGTAGGACGCTGCCAGACGTCCGCCGACCCGTACCTGACGGCGCATCCCTTGCCGCGTATACGCTCGCACTGGGTTTTCAACTGCGAATAATCGAAATCGTCGTTCCGCGGCCATGGGAAATTCTTTATTTCGTCGAAGGTCTTGGCATCGGAGAGGGCTCCCGGCAGATCGTCCCGCATTTTTCCCCACCGGAGTTCGCGGTATTTATAACGTTCGCCCCAGTAGTTCTGATATATTCCGCCGCCGAGTTCGGTTTCTCCTGGAGTAACGGCGTCCGCTCCGCGAATGTCGATACCCATCTCGTCCAAAAAAGACTCCAGATCCCTGTGTTTCAGATACTCGAACAGGCTTTCGACAGTGACCTGCTCGGACCAGAAGTCATAAGGCGGCCTATCTTGTTTCCGGCGTTCCAAAGCGCGTTGCAAGCGTTCCCTTCCGGTCATTAACAACACCTCCGATTCGATTCACGCACAACTGTTACTATCTGATTTTACACCTCAACCACGCCGTCGAATACCTTTCTCACGCGGCAGTGCAGGATTATTTCTTCTCCCGAGTAATCGACCGTCATGTCGCCGCCGTTTTGTATCACCCTTATCATGTCCGATTTGACGCAGAAGCCGTTTTCGACCGCGGCGGCTACCGCCGCGCACGCGCCGCTGCCGCTCGCCATAGTTTCGCCGTCGCCGCGTTCCCATATCCGCATCGACAGCGTACACTCGTCTACGATGCGGACAAACTCCACGTTGGTCCTCATCGGGAAAAACGGCGCGCACTCTATCATCGGGCCTATTTTATTCATATCCACCCGTTCGAGGTCGTCGCAGAAAATCACGCAGTGCGGGCTGCCCAACGATAAACACGTGATGCAGAACGTCATCGGGCCTATTTCCACCACGCGCCCCATCACCTTCCCGCCGGTGAGATCGACAGGCACCGCCGAGGGATGGAACGCCGGAACGCCCAGGTTCACCTCGCCAGATATTACGTTTCCGTGACGGGTGTAAACCCGCAGCCGCCTCGCGCCGCCCTGCGTGTCTATCGTCATGGTCTTGCGCCCCGCCGTGCGGCCGCTCTCGTAAAGATACTTGCCCGTGCAGGCGATCGCGGACGCGCTAGTGAAACCCTCGCTGCCGTCGTTGTTAAAAAGCCGCATGTAAGCGTCGGCTTTGTCCGAGGGATTGATCATAACCACACCGTGTCCTCCCACGCCGAAGTGCCTGTCGCCAAGCATTATGGACAGCGACTCGGGAGATGCTATCTCCTGTTCGAAGCCGTCGAAGTACAAATCGTCCTTGCCGCAGCTGTGCATTTTTTGGAATTTCAGCTTTTTCTTCTCGCGCCTCATGTTGGCTATGTCGACCAGTTCCATGTTTTCCTCGCTGTAGCGGCTCTTGAGGCAGTCGGCGACGGCGGTCGCCGTGTCTATGGAGGTGAGGCACGGGATACCCAGCCTCACCGCCAGTGAACGGAACTGCACGCTCTCGCGCACCGAGTCGCGCCCCCGGGCCGATGTCGATACGATGAAAGCTACCTTGCCGTCCTCTATTAAGGTGGCAACATTGTCGGACGAATCGCTTATCTTGTGAATGACCATCGCGGGTACCCCGGCGCGAGTCAATACTTTCGCCGTCCCCCTCGTCGCGTATATGTGGAACCCAAGCGTCGCGTATTTTTTCGCGACGTCCACTATCTCCCGCTTGTCATTGTCCCGAACGGTAAACAGGACGCCGCCCTTTCTGCCCATGTCGTAGCCGGCGGCCAAAAGGCCCTTGTACATGGCCTCCTCCAGCGTCTTTCCGATGCCGAGCACTTCTCCGGTGGACTTCATTTCGGGGCCGAGATGCGTGTCGACGCCGTGAAGTTTCTCGAACGAGAAGACCGGGACCTTGACGGCTGTGTACGGCGCGGGAGGGTACAGCCCCGTGCCGAAACCCATGTCCGCCAGTTTTTCCCCAAGCATGGCGCGCGTCGCGAGGTCGACCATCGGGATTCCCGTCACCTTGCTTATGTACGGCACTGTGCGGGACGCCCTGGGGTTCACCTCTATCACGTAAAGCTCGTCGTCCCGCACCAGATATTGGACGTTAATCAGGCCGAGCGTGTTCATTGCCGTGGCGATGGCCTTAGTATGTGAAACGATTTTCTCAATGAGGCCGTCGGTGACGTTTATCGCGGGATACACCGCAATCGAGTCGCCGGAGTGCACGCCCGTGCGCTCGACGTGTTCCATGACGCCGGGTATCAGTATCTCCTCCCCGTCGCATATCGCGTCGACCTCTATCTCGATGCCGCGCAGGTATTTGTCTATCAGAACCGGGCCAAAGACGTCGCCGGAGAGAATTATCCCCATGAACTCGCGAAGGTCCTCCTCGGAGAATGCTATGCTCATATTCTGGCCGCCAAGCACGTAAGACGGGCGGAGCAGCACAGGATAGCCGAGCCGCTCGGCGACGTCGGCGGCTTCATTTGCCGACAGCGCAGTTCCTCCCTCCGGCCTCAGTATCCCAAGACGCCCGAGCAGCGCGTCAAATCTCTCCCTGTCCTCCGCGAGATCGATGCTGTCGAACGACGAGCCGAGAATCCTGTAATTGTTCTCGTGAAGGAATCTCGCCAGTTTGATGGCCGTCTGCCCGCCGTATGCCGCGACTACCCCTACCGGATCTTCCAGCGCGAGTATGTCGCCGACGTCCTCCGGCGTGAGCGGCTCGAAGTAAAGGCGGTCCGCCGTGTCGAAATCGGTGGACACGGTTTCGGGGTTGTTGTTGATTATCACTACTTCGTATCCCTGCTTTTTGAGCGCCCACACGCAGTGGACGCTTGAGTAGTCAAATTCTATCCCCTGGCCTATCCGTATGGGGCCGGAGCCCAGCACCACGACAGTTCCCTTATTGCCGCCCGGAGATTTGTTCTTGAACCGGGCGGCCTCGTTCTCGCCGCGCGTCGCATAGAAATACGGCGAAGTTGAGATCCGCGAATCTGCCGCAAATTCTCCCGAGCTTGTATCGACCAACCTGTATGACGCGGAGATGTGCCTCGCGGCTTTCTCACCGGAAATTTTCTCAAGCACGGCGTCGGGGTATCCGAGGCGTTTACCTTCTATATACGCCTCGTCGGTCAATCCGTTTTGCCGCAATGATGCCTCGAAATCGACGAGATTCTTTATTTTTTCCAGAAACCAGCGGGTGATTTTCGTAATATCGAATATCTCATCGCAAGAGGCGCCGCGCCGGAGTAATTCAAACACATGGAATATGCGCTCGTCCGTCGCGGCCGCGGCCGCCGCTTTCAGCTCGCCGTCGCTCATCGGTTCCAATTTCGATAGGTAGAGCGTCTGCTGATGTATCTCGGCGCCTCGTATGGCTTTCATTAAAGCCGCCTCGAAATTATCCGCGAGAGCCATTACCTCCCCGGTCGCCTTCATCTGAGTGCCGAGCGTCCGGGGAGCGGACGCGAACTTGTCGAACGGCCACTTCGGGAACTTAACCGCCACGTAGTCCATCACCGGCTCGAAGTTGGCGCTTGCCTTGCCGCCGACGGCGTTCCGTATCTCGTCCAGCGTATACCCGATTGCCACTTTTGCCGCCACCTTCGCTATCGGATAGCCGGTAGCCTTTGAGGCGAGAGCCGACGAACGCGAAACCCTCGGGTTGACCTCAATAACGCCGTACTCAAGGCTGTCCGGTTTCAGTGCGAACTGGCAGTTGCAACCGCCCTCGATCTCCAGCTCGCGTATTATATCGAGCGCGGCGGCGCGGAGCATCTCAAGCTCCTCCCCGGTGAGGGTGACGGCGGGCGCGATGACGATGCTGTCGCCCGTATGGACGCCCACCGGGTCGATGTTCTCCATGCTGCATACGGCTATGCAACTGCCGGCGGAGTCGCGCATGACCTCGTACTCGATTTCCTTCCAGCCGGCCACGGATTTTTCCACGAGTATCTGGTTGATCGGGGAGAATTTGAGTCCGATGAGGGCAATTTTACGCAGCTCCGCCTCGTCGTTTGCGATGCCCCCGCCGGTGCCGCCGAGGGTGAACGCCGGACGCACTATCAGCGGATAACCGATGACGCCGGCTAACGCAACCGCCGCCTCCACCGAACTGACGACGTCGGACGGTATTACCGGCTGTCCTATGCGCTCCATCGTTTCCTTGAACAATTTTCTATCCTCGGCCTTATCTATCGTTTCGGGACGAGTGCCGAGAAGCGTTACGCCGTTTTCCTCCAGGAAACCCTCGCGCGCTAGTTTCATCGCGAGATTAAGGCCGGTCTGTCCGCCCAGCGTCGGAAGCACGCTGTCGGGGCGCTCCTTCAATATGATGCGCTTCAACGTCCCGACGGTGAGCGGTTCTATGTATATCGAGTCGGCCATTGCCGTGTCCGTCATTATCGTCGCCGGGTTTGAGTTCACAAGGATTATGGAAATGCCATCCTCTTTCAGCGCGCGGCAAGCCTGCGTCCCCGCGTAGTCGAACTCGGCCGCCTGGCCGATAATAATCGGGCCGGAACCTATAACGAGCGTCCGGCGGATATTTTCATTCTTTGGCATATTTTTTGTCTCCCATCACATCAGGTATATATTTCGTTTGAAAAGAAATTCCGCGCTCCGTCCCCGCAAGCGCGGCAAATAAAACGACGACGAACAGAAATTTTACACAGGCGTAAAAACCGCTTCGCAAAAGCGTTACTTCCCCAATGCGTAATGTACGCAAAAAGAGTTACAAAAAATTATAATATTGGAAGCGGGGTTGGTCAAACGCGCGAAGTTAAAATTATCGGAAACTACCGGTGAATGTTAAGGCTATTTGGGATACGAATATCCCGATCTTTTTTCTCGTGTATACGGTATAATGGTATATACGATGAGAGGAGGTGGTTATCTTGACGGCGACTATCAGGCGGTGGGGTAATTCAGCGGCAGTCAGAATCCCGCGCTATGCTCTCGTCCAAGCGAATCTTGAAGAAGGCGCCGAGGTCGAGATTATTATAACGAAAGCAGGCGAGATCACGTTACGGGCTGTCCGTAAACGGAAAAGTATACAAGAACTCTTTGCCGACTACGACGGAGGCTTCTTTATGACCGAAGAAATTGACTGGGGAAAACCGCAAGGTGATGAAGTCATGTCCCCCGCAAGCGAATTACACCATTGCGCGGCCTCAGTCTCGCGCTCTACGTCGGCGGCCATAGCTTTATATCCGTTATCAAGCGACGAATCTATCACATGGGGACGCACCAGGTTTTCAATATAATTACTTATACGCCTTCTCCCAACCCGCCGCCATAAGCCTTCGTATACTTCTTCATCAAGCGTTATCGTGAGCTTGCGCTGCATGATTATCTCCTCCAAAAAAATATTTGCACGAATAAACTGTAACACGTAATACGTATTACGTAAATTATTTACATCACAGGCACAAGCGCTTCTTCGCGGGATTTTTTTCGTCATCGGCGCGGCAGTCTTCGATAAATTTAACTTCGCGCGTTTGACCAACCCCGCTTCCAATATTATAATTTTTGTAATTCTTTTTGCGCTTTTTGCGTAAATTTCGCATTGGGGATGTGACGCTTTTGCGGAGCGGTTTTTACGCCTGTTTAAAATTTCTGTTCGTCGTCGTTTTATTTTCCGCGCTTGCGGGAACGGCGCGCGGGGCCCAGGAAAAATTCGACCTGGCGGATTACGAAGGCCCTAAGATGACCGACCTGTACTATGTCATCATCAGGGACACTGACGCGGCAGTGCTCGCCATGTCCTCCGGCGGGCTCGACATACTGCCCGACGTAATGAGGCCGGTCGATGTCAGAACGCTTTCCGAGTCGGGCGTGGCGGACCTGTCCGTTGTATCGTCATTCCACGCGTTTTACATCACTTTCAACACGCGCAAGTTTCCGTGGGATCAGAAGATTTTACGGCAGGCGGCGTCGCAGGTAGTGAACCGCAAAAAGTGGACGCGGGACCTGTTCTCCGGGTACTGCGAGCCTATCTCGGCTTTCCTGCCCCCGATCTCCCCATACGCAGCGGATATCGAACCGCTGCCATACGACGTCGAAGCCGCGCGACAGCGCCTCGCGGATGCGGGATGGACATGGAACCGTTCCGGGTGGCTCGTCGCCCCCGACGGACGTGAGCTGCCCACGACGAAGATACTCTGCCCGCCGTCCTCAACAGCCGCCACCACGACCGAGATAGCCACTCTGATGGCAGAGGCTCTCAGGTCGATAGGTGTACCGGCGGAGGCGGAACCCTTGGACTTTCAGACGATGATCGCGCGAATAAACGCGAACGATTTCGACGCCTCCACGAATGCCTGGAGCCTGTCGAGAGACCCTGATGTGCTGCACGCGTTTTATCATTCGTCGATGGACGTCGAGGGAGGATACAACAACAGCGGGATAGCCGAACCGGAACTCGACCAGGCCCTGCACGACCTGCGGTACGCGCCGGACGAAGCGGCGGCTCATGAAGCCGCGTACCGCTCCCAAGCGCTGCTCATGGACCTGATGCCGGTGATACCGATATACAGCCGCTACTCCATAACGGCTATGAGCAAAGACTGGGACGGAGTGTTTATCTCGGAACGGTCGAACGCCGACAACCTGCTTACCCTGATTTCCATGACGCCCAAAGACGGGCCTCCGCGCCCCATATACTGGAACATATCTGATGAGATACGGACGCTGAACCCGCTCGTGTCCTCCACCGCTTACGACTGGACGGTGCTGGGAACGGTATTCGACACGATGCTTTCGATAGACCCCTACACGCTTGAGGAAATACCGTGGCTGGCGGAGAGCTGGAGCATAGAGACGGGCGAACATGGATCCGTGCTTACCTACGTGCTCCGCGACGGATTGAAATGGCAGGACGGGCGTCCGCTCACAATCGAGGACGCCGCGTACACGATAGAGTTCTTAAAGGAAAACGCCGTCCCGCGATTTTTCGACAGAGTGAATGACGTGGAGAGCATTGAGTTCGACCTTGACTCGCGAACCATAAAGGTTACGATGAGCAGCGTGAGTTTCTGGCATCTGAGTAACATCGGATTCACGTTTGTGCTGCCGAAGCATATTCTTGAAAACGTAGACGACTGGAGGACGTGGCAGCCGACCAACACCCCGCACAGAGCGGTTGACGGAACCGAGATGACGCAGCTCGTGGGGACCGGGCCGTTCACGTTCAGGGAGTCGCGCACGGGCGAATACGTGCATATGACGCGCAACGAACATTATTTCCTCTACGGGGGCCTGGACCGGTGAACGCGTTCGCCAAGAGGGTCGGCGGGTCGATTATCGTACTGGCGGTCGTCCTTCTGCTGAATTTCTTTTTGTTTCGAATAATGCCCGGCGACCCGACGGCCGCCATAATGGACCCGCGCTTCTCCCCCGAGGCCAGGGCGCAGCTCGCGGCCCAGTGGGGGCTGGACCGTCCCATGTCGGAACAGTTTGTGGTCTACATACGGGAAATGCTCTCGTTCCGCTTCGGAATGTCGATGATGACCGGAACGCCCGTTTGGGACGAACTCAAAAACCGCGTTCCCACCACCGTTTCGCTGCTGCTGCCCGCGCTTATCCTCTCGACGGCGTTGGGTTTGGCGCTCGGAATAACGGCGGCGCTCAGGCGCGGCTCCCCCGCCGAACGGGTAGTGCTGGTCGGCGGAGCGGTATCGTTCTCCTTCCCGTCGTTCTTCGTGCAGCTACTGCTGTTGTTGTGCTTTGCCTACGCATTCCCTATATTCCCCTTGAGGGGAACGTCGTCGATACCTCCCCCAACCGGCGTCTTTAGATTTTTCGACTACATATGGCATTTGGCCCTGCCGGTCATATCGCTAACCATACTCGGCTTCGGCGGATTCGCGCTATACATACGAAATATGATGGTTAAGGCTCTCGGAGAGGACTATATCCTCATGGCTCGCGCGCGCGGCCTGCCGTGGCGCAGGGTCGTGTGGAACCACGCTTTTCGGAGCATACTCCCGCCGGTGCTGACCATCGTGCTCATGTCGCTGCCCGGCGTCGTTAGCGGAGCCGTGATAACCGAAACCGTGTTCTCGATGAACGGGGTGGGCAGATTTCTTCTGGAGGCCGTGAACTCGCACGACTACCCCGCCGCCGGGGCCGCGTTTTTCCTGCTGGCGTTTATTACCGTGACGTGCAACCTGCTGGCCGATCTCTGTTATGTACTCGTCGACCCAAGGGTGAGGCGGGAGGCCGCCCATGAGTAAGACGCGGCGTTATTTCAGCTTAACCTGCCTGTGCGTTCTCGTCGTGCTTGCAGTTGCCGGGCCGGGCTTATTCGGACTGCGCGACGGGGAAACGGCCCCGCCGTACTCGAAACCAGGCTGGCTCGACAGATCATCGGCCTCCACGATTACGTTGGAGGTTATGACTGACGCGTCCAGGGGTGAGATTTCGTCGTCAAATTCCCTGACCTGGCCGTACAAATCCCCTATTCGCGTCGCTTTCACAGGACGGCTCGACTTCGGGGAAGTGTTATGGAGCACGCCGGAGGAAACATTTCTCATCACGGACAAGCCGGGCGAAATAGACCTCGACGCGCGGGACATGCCGTTTAAAAAAGCTCTCGGCATGAACCCCTTTGACGACATGGCGGCGCGGTTCTTCCCCTCGGAGGGTGATTACTCGCTCACCATACGCGGAGGGGGGGAAGTATCGATGAAAATAGAGGGCGGGCGATGGGGCTTGCTTGGAACCGACCACCGGGGCCGCGACGTCGCCTCGCTTTTCATACGGGGTATCCGCGTTTCCCTCATCGTCGGCCTGACCGCGACTCTGATCGCCACCGTCCTCGGAATGTCGCTGGGCTTGATCTCAGGCTACAGGGGAGGTTTCGTCGACTCCATAATAATGAGAATAGTTGACGTGCTGATGTCGATACCCACGCTGCCGATATTGATCGTAATCTCCGCGATCTGGGGCAAAGGCCTCTGGACTCTCGTAGCCGTGCTCTCCATATTCTCATGGATGGGAACGGCCCGCACCGTCCGCGCGATGACGCTTACCCTTCGCGACGCGCCATGGGTCGAGGGGCTGCGCGCATTGGGGGCGCGCCGCAACTATATTATCTTCCGCCACATACTGCCCGAAACCACGCCGCTTCTGCTGGCGAATATTGCGCTGGGAGTGCCCGGAATGATACTGGCCGAAGCCGGCATGTCGTTCCTCGGCCTCTCGGACCCACGCCTGCCATCGTGGGGAAGGATGCTTCACGAGGCGCACGCGTACGGAGCGTTCACCAGCGGCGCGTGGTGGGTGATACTGCCTCCGGGCCTTGGAATAGTAATGATATGCCTCATCTTTATGGACATCGGTAGAAAACTTGAGGAGCGCGCGGACCCGAGGCTCGCGTCCGAAACAAAAGCCGCCGCGATAAAGGAGGCGACGGAATGAGCGCGCGCGTCCTTCTCGAAATAAAAGACCTGTCGGTTACGTACAGGCGAGGCAGCGACAGCGTCGAAGCCGTGAAAAACTGCTCGTTCGCGGTCGCGAGGGGCGAGGTCATTGGACTCGTCGGCGAATCGGGCAGCGGTAAGTCGAGCATACTGACGTCGATCCCAAAACTGCTGCCCCCGCTTACCGCCGTGACCGGAGGTATATTTTGCGACGGGCAGGAATTATCTGAATTAAGCGAGAGGGAGATGAATCTGTGGAGGTGGCGCAGGATAGCGCTTGTGCCGCAGGGCGCGATGAACTCGTTCACGCCGCACCTGACGATAGAGCGTCATATTACGGAGGTACTCGAACACCACATGAGCGTTACAAAACCGGAGAGCGCCGAACGCGCCGCCGATCTGATCAAAACCGTGGGGCTTGGGGACGACGTGCCGCGCCGCTATCCTCACGAGCTGTCAGGGGGACAGAAGCAGCGAGCCGCGCTGGCGGTGGCCCTCGCCTGCGAGCCGGACTTTCTTCTCGCCGACGAACCGACCACGGCGCTCGACGTAATAACGCAGAAAGAGGTATTGGAGACGATAATTTCCGCCTCGCGGGAGCGCGGCATGGGGCTCCTGCTCGTCACCCATGATCTGCCTCTCGCGTCCGGCGTATGCGACAAGCTGATCGTAATGAAGGACGGCGCAATAATCGAGAGCGGGTCCTCGCGCGAAGTGACAAGCGCTCCCCGTGACGAATACACGAAACTGCTGATAAACGCGATAACGGATATGGAGTTGCCGTCATGAACCGGGATGCCGTTTTGGAAGTAAAAGACCTCACTGTGAGCTTCAAGGGACGATTTCACATCTTCAAGGGGAGAAGCGGAAATGTCGTTGCGTTGAATTCCGTTTCCTGTTCTCTCGAACGCGGCGCGACTCTCGCTGTAATTGGAGAGTCGGGAAGCGGCAAGACGACGCTGCTCCGCGCGATCCTCGGCCTCGCCGTCCCGGACGGCGGCGGCGTGGAGCTGTGGGGACGGCCGATATCTGAGATGACCGCCGACGAACGGGTGGCCGTCCGCCGCAGATGCGGATACATTTTTCAAGACCCTTACGGCTCTCTGCCCCCGACAATGACGGTGATGGGCGCCGTCATGGAGCCGTGGAACATAGTCCGCCCCGGTGAGCGCGTCGAGGGCGAACGCCGAGCGCGCGAGCTTCTAGCGGAACTGCGGCTGCCGGAGGAACTGTGGGGCGCGCGGGTTCGTTACTCCCTGTCCGGCGGTCAGCGCCAGAGGGTCGCCGTCGCGCGGGCCCTCATCCTGAACCCCGAACTGCTGCTGTGCGACGAACCGACCGGTATGCAGGACGTATCGACGCGCGGCGAGGTCCTTGAAGTCCTCCGCAAGCGCGTCGAAGGCGGAATGTCCATGGTAATGGTCACTCACGACCTGATACTGGCCCGCAAGGCCACGGCGCGGGGAATCGTGCTTCGCCGCGGCGAGGTAGTGGACAAGGGGGACACCGCGGCTCTGCTGGCGCATCCCAATCATAAATATACGCGCGCGCTTGTGGCCGCGCTTCCGAAGATTTAAAATCGTCCGATACTTGGGAGTATATCAACCTCGTTTCAATGTAACTTTGAACAGGTTTCCTTCTCTGTCATCCAAAAAATCAATATCGGGGTATTTGGCCAAAGCCCTGATGATGCCGGAACCGTAACCGCGATATGGCAATAGATGGTTTGCAAATGAAGCTAAAGCCGGATTTCTCGCATTGGAGTTTCCGCATTTGATGTTATCAACAGTCAAATTGTTTGGCAAGTTCCCCGGACTGATTATTTCCACGCGATTTCGAAAAATAAATACCCGCACGGGCGCTGAAATAAAGTAATCGCGATGGATAAGCGCGTTGGAAACAAGCTCCTCTATTGATTCGGCCGGAATCTCCGGCGTTCCCACGCTGTTGATTCCTTGCTTGCCTTGAGTATGGTGGAGATTGGATACAATAAAACCAACCGTTTGCCGGAAAACATCCGCCAGCTTCCCGACAATGTCGCGGCTGTCATTGTATTGACCGGTGCTGAGATCGTTTGAATCAAACGCCCCCGCTTTTACTATGAAGGCGGGAAGTTTGAATTGCGGCGCCTCTGCAAAGAGCAACGCGCCGCCAACAGTCAATGAACCATCTTTCAACAAATTCATATTGTCCAGGATGTTCGGCAGCGGTAATTTTTGCCCCTCCAGCGTTTCGCCGAATCGTTTTTGAAAAAAGCCTCTGAAATAGTCCAAATCCAAATCGGCTAAAGTGACGCCCGGCACGGGAATCTCGTCGGCGTGGATCAGATTGGATTTTTGAAACAGTCGCTGAATTTCTTCCCGAGAAGTTGCCTTGCGTTTGTCAGCGCCGTTTTTTACCCAGAATGCGCCGTTTTTATCCTGATAAGGCTTATTGATGCCGGCAGGAATGTCAACTGCCATTACTAGCCCCTCGTCCGTTTTTAAGTTTTCCGTCGTGGGGTTGATAGCGGGCTGTACGCCTTGGCTGGCGGTGTTTGAGATGAGCTGGTTCAAACGATTAATATCATCGATTGTCAACCCGGTAATTGTGCCGCTGTCGTTAACGCCGATCAGTATTTTTCCGCCGGCTCCGTTGCTGAAAGCTACCATTTCCGCGGCTAAAGCGTCCGCGTTGGTGATGTTTTTTTTGAATTGTCGCCGGCTGTCTTCTCCTCGATTCAAAATATCCAATAATTCTATGATCTCCATGCTTGATAAATCTCCTTCCGGCGCTTAAACGCTTCTTCGCCGCCTTCCATAATATCCACAATTCTTTTTTGCTGCGCGGGGTTGTCAAGTCCGCCGCTCTGAACGTCAATTTTCCCGTCGGCATACGAACAACTGTGTATTTGTTCGGCATCGCCAAGGACGGGAATATTCGGATTGTGCGTCGCGAAAATGAATTGCACGGAAGGTTTCAGTTCCCGAATCAACTTTATTACGTCTTCATAAATTGTCTGGTTGTCGAGGTCGTCTTCCGGCTGATCGATGATAATGACGTCATTTTCCCTCTGGCCTAACACAAATAGAATCAATGCCGATGCGCGCTGCCCCAGCGAATGATGCGCGAGTTCCGTATCGCGATAGAAGACCGTGAATTTATTCGGCGTCTGATAAGTCAGCAGGGCTTTAAGGTTTTGCTCGAAGAGACCGGCAAAGTTATCGGGGTTACTGCCGAAAGACTTTTTTGCGTTCTCAAAATCGGAATAGATTGCGGCGAAATCCTGATATTTTTCAACGATGTTTTTATAAGTTTGCTCTCTCGCATTGCTTCCTCTAAGAATATTTTTGAAGTAATCACAAAACGCATCTTTGTCTTCTTTGAATCCTACGGAAAATCTCAACGCGTCATTTTTTTGCGAAACACAATCCAGTTCTTTCTTGATGATTTGATATTCCTCGCGCCAAAGGCCGCTTAATTTTTGCAGTTCCTCGTTTAGTTCGGCTTGAAGCGCTATTTTCCGATCACTGCTTTTCGAAAGCGCTGCCAACGCGGTCTCCGCTGTAGCCAATTTCTTTTTCGCAGCCAGAAATTCATCGGTACTGATGTTTTTCGAATTTGATATTTGCAATTCTTCCGCCAGTGCTCGCTCAACCGCGGCAAACTCGTCCGCCAGACCGTTTCTTTCCGCGACAAGTTTTTTGTGTTCTTTTTCCAACGTTTTCAGAATCGTTTCGGATTTTGCCAATTCCTCCTTAATTTTATTCACACTCAGAACGGCTTGAGAAAAAATTGCATAAAACTCCTTGAAAAAACCTGTGTTATTTATTGAAGAATAATCGGGAAAGTTTCGTAATTCATCTTCGTGCTTCGCTAACAAATCCCTGACGTCGGCTGTGAATTCTTCGATCAGAAAAATTCCTTCTTCCGCTCTGCGAATGTCCGCGTCAAAGCCGAGGCGCTTTTGCAGCTTCTCCTCCAAGTTGTGTTCCTTGTAGAAGTCCAGGCGAAATTTTGCATCCTGCTTGACTCTTTTTTGCTCCTCGATGAGTTCTTCGTCATTGCCTGCCTTCGTCAGTCTATCAATCGCATCCGCGACTTTTGTTTTTTGTTCGGCGATTCGGCGACGGATTTCGTCGCACTTGTTCCCCAGCAATTTTTCGATCAAATCTTTTTCGGAATCTTTGCCCGCGGCCGCGAGTTCTTTTTGACCGAAGAACAAAGGCCTGCATAATACGGTTTCGCGAATCGAAACGCCCGGCTGTAATTTTTCATCGACGAATACGTCGGCGCTTTCGTTCCATATGCGCCTAATCTGATACGGCGTGCCGTGATGGTCCGCGGCATCGAGGATGACTTTTCCCCCGCCGCGGAGCGTCTGCTCCACTAATTTTTGTTTGTAATCATGTTCACTGTCGCCCTCATCAATCCGAATATCCAAAACATATCGCAGCGCTTCCAGGATCGAGGATTTGCCGCTGCCGCGAATACCTATCAGCACGTTGAGTTCCGGCGAGAGGCGAACTGTCTGCCCGCCAAGCGTCCCGCCTTCAAAATAGATTTGTTTTATATGCGAATGTGCAAATTTCGGCGCATTATCCAAGCGTATACGGTTTTTATGATCGATCAGCGCATATTTAATCGCTTCAAAGGTGAACGCGCCGAGTTTGAGGAAGCATGACCTTTTTGTCCAATTTATGCCCTTGAGG
>Ga0099364_10004941_pt1 | contig 19972 bp, 31 predicted proteins | sample TergutTh196P3_FD_73070 | JGI IMG/M metagenome (GOLD analysis project Ga0099364, IMG submission 73070) | Microcerotermes parvus P3 segment gut microbial communities from Pointe-Noire, Republic of the Congo - Th196 P3 | ecosystem: Host-associated > Arthropoda: Insects > Digestive system > Gut ... | reverse complement strand
CGAATGCGGACTTTGCGGTGGAGTCGAGTAATATGACTCGCTTGCAATTGCTGGTGCAAACGGGCATGCAGACGCTGGGCATTGCGAACCAGATGCCGATGTATGCGGCACAACTGGTCAGATAGGGTGAAACCGGGGCTGTCGGCAATGCGTGAATGCGTTTTCCGGCAGCCCCCTCGTAATGATGGCAAAAGTGTAAATTGGACGCCGTTTTTCCACTCGCGAAGTTGTAAAGCGGAGCGATGACCAAGAAGGATTCAAGGCGCTGCCTCGCCGTTGGGTGGTGGAGCGAACATTTGGTTAATGACCTATCGGCGATTACGCAGAAACTATGGATGTTGGACGCAAACAAGCGAAACTCTCGCAAAAATGGCTATGATACATCTCATGATCCGCAGACTCGCCAAATTACCGCACTTGATCTGATGCAATTTTTGACACCCATTTGGCGTTGTTTTCTAAACATTTTTACTTAAAACTTCGGCATTCCCAGTTTTGTGAAGTGGTTGAGTATCTTGCACCTTATTTTTGCCTCGGCTTTTTGATTTTCGACGAGCCTTTTTTCAACTTGCCCCTTACAAAAAATCGCTTTCAATCGAAACATCGCCTACTCCACCAACGAACGATGATGATAACCCACTCGCCGCTTCCAACTCTTGCAACCATACTTGTGATATTGCGAACGCAATATCACGAGCAAGTGGTCGTAGTTTAGAATTGCCATGTTGCTTGATCACCGCATCTTTCCTTGGTGGAATAATAGAGACAGAGCGTATTAAACTTTAATATGGAGTTTTTCTTTCTTTTTTTGTATCCGGCGTGTTTAAAGTAGTTTTTGCATTCTTCCGGTAAAAACACATCGCAGAGTTCTCCCAGTCTTTGCCATAGTGCCTCCATCGTTCGCGTCTTTAACTTACGCAACATCGTCTTCAGTTTAGAGAAGACCTGTTCTATCGGATTCAAATCAGGACTATAAGGAGACAGATAGACTACTTTCGCTCCTGCCACTTTATGTGAAATCAAATTGTCTACTACTATAAAGTGTTAATACCAAGATTTGATTCACATACGCCAAAAACAATTCACCATTGATCGCTCCATCAACTACTATCGCTGCTCTTAATCCATCACACTGCAATAATGCGATAAAAGTAGTCGTCTTCCAATGGCCATAAGGAACATCATCGACGACTCGCTTGCCATGTAATGCACGGCCATACAATGGTGCCATATCCGTTTTAGTCCAGGTTTCATCGATGAAAACCTACTTTTCTATGTCGAAATCTTCTTGTATTTGTTGCCATTCTTTGCGTTGTTCTACTACGTCTTCACGCTTCTGTTCTGGCGCAACAAGAGTCTTTTTTTCCTGTAATCTTCAAATGCTTCAGAAAATTATGAAGGGGTACTACTGTCACATTGTCTTTATTGGGCAACAAGGAATGAAGTTCAACGATCGTCGCATCGGGATGATCTGAAATGAGTTGTCGGATTTCTTATTCGTAAGGTGCTAATTTATTTTTCCTGCCTCGTTTGTATTCTTTGGTGATGTTACCGGTTTCACGGCGTTGCTTGCGCAATGAATAGACCCAGGACTGTCTCTATATTTGTTCGCGACGGCCGTGCTGGAAAGGCCGTTATCGCAATCTTTCAACACGCATTCTCGCAAATCCAATGAGTAGGCTCGCGGCATTGACTCCTCCCTGAAAATAAAACTACAAAAATACAAATAGAGTATAGTAAATTGCAAAAATAACTCCAGAACAAATTTTAATCCGCTCTAGTCTGTCGCAAAAAAAACTGCAACTCCAAACGGCGTTGTTGCCTAAAATTGCTCAAAATGAAAATGCCTGTCAAGATTAGTGCCAACACGTCCTGGGAAACAGGTTTTTTCGGCTTCTCCTCTAATATGAGTGCTTTCAGGAAACGAGGTAAAAAAGAGGCGTCAAAAAAAACGTTTATTCTGCTCCATTTTCGTTTGCACCTCCAAAAATAAGGTATCTTTGAATCGCCAAAAATCAAGTTGCTTGAAAGTTGGACAAAATCACCCTTGGCTTTTGCCTTTCCGCCGAGCAAGGGCGGCTCCGGCTACCGTGCCCGCCGTCCCGAATTTCCGTTGTGCTACTTTCGCTTTTGACATAGGTATTCGGTTTATATCATGGATTGCAAATCGGACAAATTCAAAATCCATAATTCGGTGTCGACTCTCGTGTCCGTTCTATGTCGAGATCGCGAAACTGTCGAAGTAGTTGCTGTCGACTTGTGTCTTCACGTCTTCGAGACGCTAGAAGACCGTTCAAAACCTGTTTTGATCACCGGGAAAACTTTATGAACGCTGAGTTTTCGGCATTTTCTCATCGGCAAATATGCAAAATTGATGTTTTGAACAGTGCTCTACTTGCTTCTAGTTTGATTTTGAACTTTGCGGCTTCTTTTTTATGTTTTTCATCAATTCGTTTCCACGACTTTGCTAAAAATTCCAATTTACTTCAGCATCGGCATCAATATCTTTCTCTGATGTCAGAAATCATCTGTGCATAAATTTTGCCTTTGCGTATGTTGCCGAAGTAGGATTCATCTACTTCTACTTTTCCGTGCAAAAAAGACGATTCTAAATTCGCGAAGTAGGCAATAATGATATGCAATTTATGGCAAAAAATTTGTTGGAATTGCGTTTGATGCCGACAAGTTTTGCGGCTGTGCATGCCATGACTCCGGCAATGAAAAATCTCATCGAGAGGATATTGGGCCGCTCCTGCTGACATTCTTGGCTCTCTAACTTTCTTGACTGTTTTCCTCTTTGAGGAAAAGGACTTTTAACTCGCGGCGACACAAATGAACCACGGGCGGTGAGAAATTCGAAACGCCCGAGCCGAGGGCGTAAGCCCCCCGGGTTTTTCGATATAGATTTGTTCGATGGACTCGTGCGCAAAAGCACCAAACAGATCTCGGCGGCTAACGCCCTCAATGCAATCGCATGCCCGGCTTCGCCCCCTCATCAGGATACACCAAAAAAATGTCCGTATCGCCAGGACCCGTCGCTACCACCATTCCCTCACTCGTTCCAAATTTCATCTGGCGAGGCTCCAAATTCGCAACACATACCACCAATCGACCAACCAACTCCTCCGGTTTGTATGCCGACTTTATCCCTGCAAAGACATTGCGAAACTCGTCGCCGCCAAGCGACAACTTCAATCGCAACAGTTTTTTCGCCTCCTTGACCTCCGATGCCTCCACAACTCGAGCAATCCGCAAATCAACCTTCTTGAAATCATCAATCGTTATCCTCTCGTCAACCAGCGGCTCGTCCGTGAGCGGTTTGTCCGAATCCTCCGAAGTCGCTGGCTTCGATAATTCCGATTGTATCGGTTGTTCCGGTTGTGTCGATTTTTCCACGCTGGCCTCTATGATACGCTCTATTGAAATTTTGTCAATACGTGTCAATAAGTGTCGATAAGCACTCACCTGCGTTCCCAACAAATGCTCTGCCGACTGGGCCCAACGGTCAAGTTTGCAGTTGAGCAGTTCCTCCGTCTGCAATTTCAATTTCGGCAACACCGGCGAAAGATAAATCACAATCTGCCGAAACAGATTCAGGCCGATTGTGCAAATGTTCTGCAATTCCTCCTTTTTGCTCGGATCGTTTTTGAGCGTCCACGGAGCGGCCTCTTCGATAAACTTATTGGCCCGGTGCCCGCAGTCTATAATAAGGCGAACGGCTTTGGCATAATCGCAATTTTCATACGCTTCAGCAATTTCATCGCCCGCCGCTGCCGCTTGAGCAAACAGGCCGCCGTCATCGGGATACGCTTTCGCAAGGCCCGTCTGCGAGGCAAATTTTGCCGTTCGGGAGGCCAAATTAGCCACGTTGCCGACCAAATCCGCATTGACCTTGCCCTCAAAATCCTCGAAATTCAAGTCAATGTCATCGACCTTGCTGGACAGTTTGGATGCGTAATAATACCGAAGATATGCCGGATCAAGATGCTTGAGATACGTCGACGCCAGGATGAACGTCCCGCGGCGTTTCGCCATTTTTTCGCCGTTTACGGTCAAAAAACCGTGAATATGAACCTTTTTCGGCAGCGTAAAGCCCGCTATTTTGAGCATTGCAGGCCAAAACAGCGTGTGAAAATAGGTAATATCTTTGCCGAGGAAATGATGTATTTCGACGTCGGGATTTCTCCACCATGCATCAAAATCCTGGCCGGTTTTCTTGCACCATTCCCAAGTCGAGCCCATGTAGCCGGTTGGGGCGTCGAACCAAACATACCAATAATGGCCGGGATAGTCGGGAATCTCGAATCCGAAATAGGGAGCGGGCCGGGAAACATCCCAAGCGAGCAGCGACTTGTTCAAAAACTGTCCGGCCAGGTAATTTTCGATTTCCGGCTGCAATGCCCCGGAGCGTGTCCACTGTTCGAGAAAGGCGTGTTCGGCTTCGACGTCGACGAAAAGGTGTTTTTCGCTGCGGATAACAGGCACGGTTCCCGTCAGGGTGCTGACGGGCTCGATGAGTTCGGTTGGGTCGTAATGGGCACCGCACACTTCGCAATTATCGCCGTATTGTTCCGGTTTTTTGCATTTGGGACAGGTTCCTTTGACGAAGCGGTCGGCGAGAAATGTTTTGGCTTCGGTATCGAAGAGTTGTTCGATTTCGCGTTCTTCGATGATATTGGCTTTCCGCATGGCCTGCCAGATTTCGTGGCACAGTGCTCTATTTTCCGGCGAGTTTGTGGTGCCGTAGTGCTCGAATTCAATATCGAAGCCGCCGAAATCGTTGAGATGGGCGGAGTGCATCGTTGCGATGAGGTCTTCTTCTTTGATTCCTTCGTTTCGGGCACGGAGCATAATGGTGGTTCCGTGCGTATCGTCGGCGCAGATATAGATGCAGTGATTACCGCGGAGTTTTTGGAATCGGACCCAGATATCGGTTTGGATGTATTCGACAAGGTGTCCGATATGGATATGTCCGTTGGCATAGGGCAGAGCGGCGGTAACGAGAATCTTGCGAGCCAAAACGGGAGGGTGCCGAGCGTATGAGTGGGAGGAAGTTTCCTAGTTTACCCAGTTCTTGCTAAATGTCAAGTTGGGGACACAGGGGCAGGCCGTTAGCCACATTGCCCTGCAGGGCCGTTAACGCAAAAGCACCGAGCAGGGCTCGGCGGCTAACGGCTATTCGCTGTCCGCAAAAGCCCTACCCAACCCACACGCAATGTGATATACTGGACGCGAACTGACCGCTCTAAAGTTTTTTCGCAAAACCAATGAACCGAAGACATTTTCTCCAAACCTCCCTCCTCCTGGCCGGAGCCGGTTGGGCCGCCAGCAATGCCAACGCTCAAGAAGGCAGACCAAGACCCAACCAACGAATGTTCATCGACAATGGCGGTGAAGGCCCACAAAAACACCTGACCTGCTATCCCGACATCGAAGACGGACGACATCAGTTGCACCAACTTTGGATCCTGCAAGATAATGCACTGCTCATGTCCTACCGAGCACATCCCAGCCAAAAATATCCCTTCTTCTCCCCCATGGCCGGCCCAATCAGCGGCTTGCCGCTGGTTACTGAAACGGGAAGGCCCTGGCCGCATCACCGTGGCGTCTTCTTCGGATTAGACCGAGTAAACGGCGGTAATTATTGGCAAGATATTTTGCCAAGAGGACAAATCATCTCGCAAGGTCCATCGTTCGCCAAAGAAGACGGCCTGTTCAAAATGTCCGAAACGGAAGTCAAAATCGTTGACCGATGCCTTTGGAGACAGGGCACAAACGATCCGATTATTGAAGATGAAAGGCAATTCACGATAAAAGTAGTCGATGATAGCCGATACCTGCTCGATGCGGATATTGTCGTAAAGGCATTGACGGACATCACGGTACAGCAAACGAATCATGGCTTGTTTGGCGTGCGGAGTTCGCATGATCTCTCCCCGGTGGGCGGCGGCGTTTTGGAAAGTTCGGAAGGTTTACGGGGAATGGATGCGACGTTGGGCAAGCCGGCGCGTTGGATGGCACTGTATGGAAGGCGTGCCAAGTTGCGTGAGGAGATTGTGGAGGGGATAGCGGTATTTTGTCCATCGAAGGCACCGCATCCTCGATTTGAGAATTGTCCGTGGTTCACTCGGGACTACGGCAACATATCGCCGACGCCGATGAATTGGTTGGGCAGTGATCCTTTTGTGTTGCCTCGTGGGGAGGAATTGCGATTGCGTTATCGAGTGGTGGCTTTTGGTGGCACGCCGCGGGAAGCGGGCTTGGACGCACTGTGGGAGGAATTTGATCGAGCGGGCTGATGCTTTGCTTTGTGGGAAGTGAATTTGCTCTCGTAGCTCAGGGGATAGAGCGACGGTTTCCTAAACCGTAGGCCGCTGGTTCGAATCCAGCCGGGGGTAGTGGCGTAAAGCCTTGAAATACAAGCGTTTGCGGCGACTGTAGATTTTCGTTGGGCATTGTTAAACCGGTGTAGCCGTGTTATACTGTTTGCATTGCAAGGGATTACGTTTTTTTATAAGGGAGTGAAACATGGATTGTCCTCGTTGTGGTAGCGGCGAATACAAAAAAAACGGCATCGTTAAAGAACGACAACGGTACGAATGCAAACAGTGTGGGCGCAACTACACCGTTCAGAAGCGGTCAGGCGAAATACCCGAAGAAATACGACAACAAGCCCAAGATATGTATCTCGAAGGTTTGGGCTTTCGAGCCATCGGACGCATCTTGAAAGTCAGTCATACTGCCGTTTACTATTGGATTAAACAGGCAGGAAAGGCTCTCGAATTGCCCGTCGACGAAGAGAAGGTAGATGTCGTAGAAGTCGACGAATTACACACTTACGTCAATAAAAAAAAAGTTACCGATGGATTTGGATAGCCGTGAATCGTTTAAGGAAACGTTTTATATCGTTTGTTTGCGGCGACCGTTCAACGCGGACGGGCTTGAAGTTATGGAACAAGTTGACCTCCTTGTCGGTGGGCGTGTTTGCGACGGATCATTGGCGGAGTTATGAGGAGTTTATTCCGCCGGAGCGGCATATTCAGAGCAAGTCGGAGACCTACACGGTGGAGAGTTACAATAGCCGCATTCGTCATTACTTGGCGAGATTCAAGAGAAAAACGAAATGCTACAGTAAGTCCGAAGAAATGATCGTTATCTCTCTAAACCTTTTGATGAAAAAACTTAATAATAAAACTATGCCAAATTAACAATGCCACCTTGGAATTACCCGTTTGAATTGCCCTTATGGGGCATTATACCTGTTTTGTTGGCAGGTAACACTATTGTTTGCAAGCCGTCCGAAAATGCTCCAAAAACGGGCTTGCTCATTGGCAGGTTTTTTGTGGAAGCAGATTTACCGGATGGTTTGATTAATGTCATTACAGGTGGGGCAAAAACAGGAGAACTTTTAGTAAACCACGACTACGTTGATGCTGTTTCGTTTACTGGAAGTACAAAAATTGGGATAAAAATATCTAACTCATTGAGCAAAATTAAAAAAATTAAACATCGAACTTGGTGGAAATGATGTTGCCATTGTAACCGAAAATGCTGATATTAACAAAGCTGTTTCGGGTGTTTTGTGGGGAGCATTTTCAAATAATGGACAGGTTTGTACGGCAATAGAAAGAATACTTGTGCACAAAAATATTTACAACGCTTTCAAAGAAAAGTTTTTGTTGCAAGTTAAATCATTAAGGCCTAATATTGATTTTGGAGCAATAGTAAATCAGCTGCAAATGGAAAAAGTCCTCGAACAAATACAAAATTCTATACAGAAAGGTGATCTGTTATTAACGGGGGGGCAAAAGGATAGAGGGTAGCAGCTTTTCAAAAGGATTTTATTTCGAACCAAGTGTACTCGAAACGGTTTCCTTCAGTTCGCCGTTGTGGACTGACGAAATATTTGGCTCTGCTGTAATTATGGGTTGTTATGAATCTATTGAACAAGCAATTGAATTATCTAATAGTTTAGAATATGGACTGGGTGCTTCCGTTTGGACGGAGAATAAAGATGAAGCATTTGAAATAGCAAGTAGGTTAGATTATGGCATGGTTTGGATAAATGAAGTTAATTTACCTCTGCCGGAATTGGCATGGTGTGGAACAAAACAAAGTGCTATAGGTATTAACTTGTCAAGAAATGCCGTAATTGAAGCAACGAATTTAAAAGTAATGCAATATGACAAGGATAAAGAAAATCGCCCTTGGTGGTTTCCTTACTAACAATCTTACAAAAGGAGTACGGTGTGATGTTTTTAGACAAAAAATGGTTAGAAACACCAAAAGTATTTACAAGTTCAACAGTGAATGACGAAAGTGGTATTTACAGAAAAAATATCTCAGAAGAATTAGAAAAAATAGGATTGCACATTGTATCGTTCCAAGGCAACAGTTTCCCCTATGGAAACGATGGTTCTGTGAATGTGATTGACGAAACGATAGAGGCAGTGCATACCGCAGATGTGTTTTTGATGCTAATTGGTAAATCTTACGGACATGTACTTTCAGATGGAAAATCTGTAATACACCATGAGCATGAAGAAGCAATTAAATACAAGTTGCCTACTTTTGTTTTTATCGAAACAAAAACATGGTCGGATTTCAATAGGAGATTAATTGGAACGAGTCATTATGTCGAAAGCGAAAATCATTGAAATTTTATTAAACAAGTGTCTGTAAATCAGATTTTAAATTTTGATTCAGACAAAAAATGTATTGAGCACATAAAAAATCAATTTAATAATCATCTTGGTGGGCTTTTTCGTTTTTCTCGACAAGCAAATTGGCTGTGGTCAGAATACAAAACAAGATCCATCGAATCTTCAGCAAATGAAATATGGATAATTACCCCTGCTTTTTATTGGGATTTTTCAGATGAGGACTTTAGGAGCATTGTTACAAATAACGTTACAAGGGGGGGGTATAGGTATATCTATTGCGACACGGACACCAACAAAAAAAGAATGGAAGAAATGTTGAGGTCTTACAAAATGCTATTCAGTAAGAAGGAGATTGAAGAAAAACTTGTAGAAGAGAGGAACTATTTTTTAGCAATTCCCGAAGATGATTTTGTTTGGTCGTCTGAACAAATACTATTCAATCCATTTGGATTAAACGAAGCGGCTATTATGGTTGACATTATGGATGCAAAAGACAAATCATTGAAATTCAACATTGCGTTTGGTCGCGAAAAGAGGGTGAATTTCAGAAGACAGCTTGTATCGACATGGAATAAGCATGCGAAAAAGGAATGCAGAATAGATGTCAATAATTATCCACGACAAAGTTATGAGGAAATCAATAATGTTTCATGATGAAAAATTAACACCATTTTTGCGGGAGTTAATTGCAAGGAGTAATAATGACAAGAGGTTGACGAAGCAATTTCTCTATAATGATAGGGAATTGTCGACTTCTGAAAGCGAATTTGAGGATATTGCCTGTGACAATTCAATTAATGTTATAAATGGCGTATATCACAGGTATCCACGTAAAATACTTTTATTTCCGACGGAACATTGTTTGAGTCATTGTCGATTTTGTTTTCGCAAGTTTATTCGGGGAACTAAAAAAATATCAGACAACGATTTATCGTCTGCAACTATTTGCAAAAGAATCCACATGTCAATGAAGTTATCTTGTCTGGTGGCGACCCAATGGTATTGCCGCATAATAGAATAATAAAAATAATTTCAGGGTTGAGAGAAATTCAAACTGTCAAAATAATTAGAATACACACAAGATCTTTAACTTTTAATCCTGAACTATTGAGTGACAGTTTTGTTGAAAATCTAACAAGGTTTCGACCGATTTTTTGTGTATTTCATATTAATTCTCATCTAGAACTTACAGAAATCGCGAAAAACAGGACTGAAAAACTTATTACAAGTGGAATACTATGTTATTCACAAACAGCACTACTAAATGGCGTAAATGACAATTCTGAAGACCTCGAGAAATTGTTTACTGAGTTACTATCTATTTCATCCTGATAAAGTAAAAGAAACCTCCCATTTCTATGTACCTTTGCAAAATGGAATTGAACTTTACAATGGTTTATACAATATTATATCTGGTTTGGCAATGCCAATATACTTATTTAATATTCCAAATGGCTACGGACATTCGATTATTGATTTAGGAAATATTACACAAATCGAAAATGGTATGTATAAAATTCAAACATGGGATAATAACACATTTATTTATGAAGAATAATTCAATGACAGATATAATGGAGACTTACCCCGATAAAGTTAGTTTAACCTTTCAGGATTGCATTTTTCTGGAAGGAGTAAAGTCCAAGTTCCAACACACTGAAATTTATAACCATTCGCACATGGGCAAATTATTGCTTATTGATAAAATGGTTATGTTTGCGGAAAAGGATTATAGGAACAATAGAGAAATGATGGTCAATATCAGTTTGCATTGCAGAGGCATATTTGAGAATATTTTGGTAGTCGGTGGGGGGGGATGTAAGTTCTCCTGGTGAGGCAATAAAATATCCTTATCTAAAAGCTATTGATGTCATTGATATTGATAAGGAAGTTGCGGTATTGTGCGGCAAGCATTTTGGTTTTGTTGCAGAGGCGTTTAATGATAAAAGAACACACTATTATTTTGAAGAAGGAGCGGATTTCGTAAAACAAAATGTAAATATAAAGCAGTAGGGGCTATTATTATCAGCCCCAGTGATCCTGATTCTCTTTCCTTGTCTTTGTTTCAAAAAGAATTTTTTCAAAATTGTTATGATATTCTTGACGAAGACGGTGTTTTTTGCATTGGTGGTTTTACTCCATATTACAATTTAGGAAAAGTTGATCCCAAAAACATGTTTGAAACTCTAAATAATATATTCAAAACTGTCAGGGTTTTCATAACTTCTTTACCTACATATCCTGGAGGCTTATGTACGTATTTGATTGCAAGTAAAACATTTGAACCTTCAAATGTTTTTCATAAACCATTGAAGGTGGAAGAGTATAAAAACATGGAATATTATAATTTCGACATACACACTACTTCATTTTCAATCCACAATAATGTAAGGCGATTATTTGCTGTTCCAGCACGAAATTTTGGATAGTACATCCATGACCCATTTCGTACCGCAACAGGTTAAGTGCTTGATTTTGAGGTTTAGCCCACATAGACCAGAACGTGTATATAAGACCTATAATATTTGGACTATTCGAGGAAGTAGTATTGCCCAGTGTTTTCCTATGCCCATCCAACCTGAACAGATAAGCTTACTTTGTAAAGAAGCCTGGGAGAACCAGCGTGTCGAATTCAAAGAAGCTAAAACGCAGTACGATTTTACAAAACTTTGCCGCTATTGCGTTGCTTTGCAAATGGAGGTGCTGGCTCTCTCTATCTTAGTATTACCGACAAGATTCCTCGGCATGTTGTCGGTACTAATGCTTATGCCAACATCACTAAAATAGAAGAAGACCTTTACAACAAACTCCATTTTCGTGTTGATGTAGGAGTTGTGCAACATCCCAACGGTCGTGTTGTCGTCTTCAAAACACCTACACGACCACGTGGAATGGTTTATCATGTTGATGGTGTTCGCTGGATGCGTTCTGGTTCCCAATTGGTTCCTATATCAGATGATCGCCTTCGTGCAGTTTTTGCAGAAGGCCAACCTGATTGGCTTCAAGAAGAAGCAAAATCTCACCTATCCGGTCAAGAAGTCGTTGATCTGCTTGATACACAATCGTTTTTCGAACTCTTGGGAATACCTTATCCCTCAAACCAGACGCAAGTGCTTGAACGGCTCGAAAACGAGCAAGCCATCAAGATGACTGCTAAAGCGTTTTTCATTACCCGATTTAGGGCTTTGCTTTTTGTAAAAAACATGAAAGATTTCAGAGACGTTTCAGAAAAAGCGATAAGGATTATTTCCTATGCAGGAACTCGCAAAACAGACGTTGTAAAACGGGATATTACAGAGGTTAAGGGATATGCAGTTGGTTTTTCGTCCGTTATCCAGAATATTATGCTCCAAATACCCGCGTCGCTTGAAACATTCAAAAACGGTATACGGAGGGAGGATACCTGGATACCGGAAATCTGCATCCGTGAACTCCTAGCCAACGCAATTATTCATCAGGATTTTCAAGTGTCTGGTTTCCGTGTAACGGTCGAAATCTACAAAGGAAGGATAGAAATTGCAAATCCAGGAATACCCGTTATCAATACAGATAGATTTATCGACAGTTATCAATCCAGAAATGAAGCCTTGGCAAGTTTTATGCGACGTATCGGTATTTGTGAAGAACGTGGCAGTGGTATTGACAAAGTGATCAAAACTGTGGAAGAAGAGCGATTGCCTCCACCTGAATTCCGCACATCTGAAAATCAAAGCGTGGCAATTATTTTTGAGCAAGAAAGTTTTAACAATATGAATCGCAATGACAAAGTTCGTGCTTGCTACCAGCACTGCGTTTTGATGTATCTGGGACATGATCGCATGACGAACAAATCGTTTCGAGAAAGATTCCACCTTCAATCTGGTCGGAGTCACGAAATCTCTCAAATCATTTCTCAAGCGATACGTGAAGGAAAAATTCGTTTTGGTGAAACAGGCGGAACTTCCAAACGATTTGCACGCTATGTCCCATACTGGGCTTGACATGCTCTTCAGCGGCAGATTTTCTGAAATTCTTCCCAATACTCGTTTACAACAGTATCATCACGAAAATACAAATCGCTCTTATATGCCTTTACCAAAGGGATCATACGGCGTTCATCCAGGAGAGTTAGATAGCGAAGTGCAACATGATAACTAGAATGCTGAGGGGATTGGGGATTTGACAATGGAAAACATGAGGCGTTCAACGTCACGAGGATTGATCTTCGGTTGTGTACGTCCGCGACACATCAACAGTTCTTCACGAAGTCCGGGAGCATAGAAGTTCTCGAAATTACTAAAAAGAATTTTTCGATACTTTTCTAAAATATCCTCTTGCGATAGGAAATTGCTCTTTTGAGAATCGAGTTTAATGATTACTTCTTTAAAAAATTCCCAGAATTTGTGTCTAAAACTCGGATTTTTTTCAGAGCCATATTTTTGCACACCACCATATATTTCTTGCAAGTAATGCTGGTGTTCACTGACAATACACGGAAAACCATCTTCCATGAAATAAATAGAAAGATACCTGTATCGAGAGGACAGTAACATTGCATGAGCAACTTGCTTTAGGAATTGGTATCCTGTATCCCAGCATTCTTTTAGTTCAAGTTCAAGCATTCTTTGATCAAAACGGTCGCTGTCATAAAGACGTTTTCGATAATGCTCGAGAACGTCATACGCTGATTTCTGCCGACGGATTGTGAATCTTCCAATGCCCACAAACAACTCGCTTCTATCCTTTTGCAAATTTTCATAAATGACAGGATTTGATCTCATTTTTACACCATAATAAAACAGAATCGGTTCATTACTGGCGACCCAAAACAGGAAATGGACAAAAGTGTCCCGATAGGCAGGGACAAATTCGTGGATTTTGTTGTGGATTGGGCGACACGCATTACGTCATTCTACCGTACAGATTTGTTTGTTTCAAGAGGTCACCTACACAACCGCTATAATTCTATAATATGAGTATCTGCTTCACTCCCGCGCCCCTGAATTTCAAGCGTGAAAAACTCGCATGAAACGTTCCAAATCGCAAACCTCTTTCATTCGTAACTCTTTACAAATGCACAAGTTAAACGTGAAGCATTCGGAATTACAAGTAAAATTTACGGGGGTGAAACGGATACCCAGATTCTATAATTATATACATCAACCAATTTCACGGGCAACCTTCGCCGCCTTTTCGAAATCCAATTCGGCATAAATTTTCGTTGTGCTGGCGTTGGCGTGCCCCAGATAGGCTTGCGCCGCATCCAGGCCAAACTTATTGCGAACCTCGGTGCCGGTACTATGACGCAACTGGTTTGCTGTCTATATAGGAACTCCTGCTCGGGTACAAGCCCGACCTACCACAAAGACGTTGTACCCGCACCATGTCCGCAACGATGGGGGCATAAACGGCAGAGTACGATCTACCGTTTCATCATCAACGGGTTTCACGTCCTCATATTCAGGTGCTTTGGTTCGTCCGGCTTTGAGATTATCAACCGCCTGCAAAGCGTAGAGTATGTTGGCATCCACCCATCCAAACTTCACGCCGTGCTTGAATGCCTGTCTGATGACGCAGACATAGCGGTTGATCGTGAGGCGAGCATAACCCTGTTCGACCCACTACCCACTGTTTTTGAAGAAAAACGAGCGACAGAGGGATGAAATTGTTGGCAGATTCGTGCCCGTAGTGGCTCACAAACAGAGAAATGGCTCTTTGACAATGACCGAACGCCTCCGTTTGCTTGCCGTTTTTGACATAATAGCCCTCTGCCCATTCGAGAAAACGGACAGCCAACTCGTGGCAGGTTATTCCGGTCTTCGTCAGGGTCGGCGGTAACTTTCGACCGTTGGCGAGATATTCACCCTTCCGCCGCTCATATTCTGTACGGCTTGCCTTGCTTCCGTATTTCCCCAGATAAAACCGGCGGCCTTCTAACTCGATGAAAGCCTGACCGGATGCCTTGTGGTGGCGGTAGTTTGGTTCATTTTTCTTCGGCATTATTCTGCTCCTGTGCTACATTGTGAACAGAATAACGGGTACGGGTACTACCCGTTATTCCAGCATTTTTGCAGCACGACGGAACGTCCGAAGGTAAGCCTTAAATCTTTCTGCTAACTGTATTTACATCAAAGCCCTCGGTGGGAGTCGAACCCACAACCTCTGCATTACGAAAGAGCCGATTTCCGATTCGACTGACGCACCGCCGGATGGTTAAAATAAGGGAAAAGCCCGAAAATGCCGGCGATTCCCGACTCAAACGACTCGCCCATTCTACTCCATTCTCGCGCAAAGTCAACCGCGCAAACCCATATTTCCGCCGCAAAACCCATATTCTTCGTCGATTTTTTCCGCAAACCCATACAAACCCATACGCGAGTTTCCCGTCTTTTTCGCGGAATTGACGTGAAATCACGATGAACTCTGCGAAATGCCTGCATTTTGCTGAAAAATCCGGCTCAAAAATGCGGATTCTAACGCAGATTCTCACGATTTTTTGCGGAATCCGCACGTTAGAATCGTAAAAATCGCAGAAAACGCTTTTTCGCTATTCTTTCGCACGCGAGCAAAACGCATTTCGAGACTGCGAATTTGCTCGTTTACGAATCCCGCAATTATGATAGAATACACGAAGAAAAAAGAAGGAGTCGAGCTATGTCAGAACAGCAACTTACTTATGAGAGCGTGCTTGAATTGATTCGAGAAAACAGCCGAGAGTTCACCCGTTCGCTCAAAGAGCAAGGTGCGGATTCGAACAGATGCGAGTGCAAGCTGTACGCGAGAAGCAGGAACGTGATGCTGCGTTTGATAAGATGCGAGAGCAATCTGTCCGCGAGAAGCAAGAACGCGATGCTACGTTCGAAAAAATGATGGAGAAAATTGCTCGCGAGAAGCAAGAGCGTGATGCCGAGTATGACAAAATTCGGCACGAAACTGCCCTCCAGATAAAAGAAACAAATAAGAAAATATCCGAATTAGGCTCTCGCATTGGCGAGATCGTCGAAAACATGCTCGGCGGAAGAATACTCGACAAGTTTCATGCACTCGGCTACGAAGTCGATGATTATACTCGCAACCACAGCTTTCGCCTGTCGAAGCTCGGCATCAAAGGCGAAATAGATTTAATCTTGCACAATGGCGATATTTCTATTCTTATCGAAGTTAAAACGACGCTTGACGTTGCCGATGTCCGCCAGCATGTAGAACGCATCGACAAGTATCGCACTTATGCTGATGCAAGATGGGGAGATACAACGCGATACATCGGTGCGGTTGCCGGTGCAGTCGTAGAAGAAAAAGTAGTTGACTTTGCTCACGAGAATGGACTGTACACAATTGTCCAATCCGGCGAAGGCGTTGAGATAGTAGAAGTGCCAAAAGATTTCCAAGCAAGAGTATGGTAGTAGATTGTTCTAGCAACGATTTTGGATTGAATCAGTAAAGAAAGCATAGTAGTCATCAATGTCTACTAACACTCCTGGCAATCCATCGGTATTGCCAATCATCAAAATCTTTTTTCTCATCGTTGATCTCCTATCTTTCAAACATAGCATCCCCGTTGCCGTCTTGCCCCTATAAGGCATTTGCAGTGCAAACGCAGTGCGTTGAGAATGTTATCGTTACGATACTACATTTTTTATTTTAGGCAACAGGACTGAATTCATGTCGTGCAATGGTGATGGGTTTGATAGACAATATGTCTATGATTGTTTGAATCGTTGTCAATGAGAGTGCTCTATTTCTCTCATTGATATTGCTGATTGTCGTATCAAAAGTCGAAAATGCTTTTTGCTTGGAGTCAAGTTCGACTCTTGTGATATGATTTATGATTACACCAACCGCAACGTGCGAGCCGTCAGTTGTGCGATGCGTGATAGAATATCTCTGCCATCGATAGTTGCGACTTCTTGCTGTATATCGCGTGTTTGCATCGAGCTCCGTCAGCGTAAAACGCGGGTCAGTAGTCGTCGTTTGCATAACCATTTGACCTGTAGTGCGATCTAAAACTTCTACGCGATAATGTATAACTGCATCTGCTACATGCTTTGCACGCGACTGTTGCCAGGTAAATGTCAGCGAATCAGCTGTACGAAGCGAACTGTCAGAACGCAACTTCTGCACCCGCAACGTGTCGTATCGTTGCGTTGTTGCATTGATAGAAGTGTGCATTGACCGATTTCTACAATCATGACTTTGACCGTTTTCATTATGCGGTGTAACAGTGATGTGGTAACGAGTGCCGGGGTTTAAGTCGACAAGTGTAAACTGCGTTCCTGTAACGCCTTCAATGTGCCCACTCGGCGCAGTGCTATTACGTGCTGTTGGACTCCAACTAATCGTATAATGCACGTTTGCATCTAACGATGTTCTACTGTTCGGTGCTAACAAGTTAATCGTCAGCGATGTAGTCGTCGTTGCTTTTTTCTCTAACCGCACACGAGGCTTGACTGGAAGTAACGCATCGGGATTGGCTATCGTCGCAGCAGTCATCTCTGTTGCCGCTGTTCCTGCATCATTGACCGCTGTCAATCTAAATGTGTATTGCGTAACAGGCTTCAATCCCTCGATGCGTACAGACGTTGCATCTTCTACTGGCGTTGTTATCTGTATCCATTCGCCCTCTGTATCGGCTGTTCGCCTATACTCTAAAACATACGACGACACTTCATCCGACTGTGTTCATTGCAATACTACGCTATATGGCGAGGATTCTTCGATTCGCATATCCGTAGGTACTGATGGTGCTACGGGAATATCGATTGCTGGCTCTTCTTCTACTAGTGGCTCTTCCACTGGCGGTATATCTACTGACGGCTCGTCGGTTGGTTCTTCTACTGGTGGTTCTTCTACTGGAGCAACTAACGTGGTTGCATAAACCAATGGAGACCAATCAGAGGACTTTTCTCCAATCTCTGCTCGCACATAAATCCAGTAGCCTGTGTTGGCTTGAAGGCCGTATACTGTAATCAACGTGCTGGTAACAACCATCGATACGAGGTTATCTCCTCTTTGAAGCCACACCTCATACTCGGTTGCGCCGCTTATTTCATCCCATTCTATCGTGATAGAATCGAACGTTTTGTCTAGTACACGTACTGCACTAGGAGCGTCAAGAACGTCAGGAGTATCGGATTGCCGTACATAGTTCGGATTAAGCCATGCAAAAAACTGATGTACCATATCTACTTTTTGATGCCATATCACCGATGAACCAGTGTGAGCTCGGTTGTTGATATTGCCACTAATTACCCACCGCACCGTTTCTGCCCAGTCTTCCCACGCGGCAGTTGCTCCGTAGCGAGTGGTAAAATCTCCCACAGACGGTTCAGCGTTGTACTGACGAAGTGCGTGGCTATCCCACGAAGTAGAGTTAGTAGCCCACGAAATGGAGCTAAAGTCGTGCCATGCCGGATAGCGAGGAGTCCTCAAAACAGAAGTCGTATCCCAGTGATGTGCTACTTCGTGTATGAATGTGCTGTACGATGGCATTCTTGGAAAAGATACGCCACTACCGGCATAGGCTACGTTACCGCTATCCGAAATACTGCTAACTATAGCGTCATTAGCACCCGTAAAAAACTTATAGTTTCCGATAAGACTGTAGGTTTGCTGAACATACTCTACTATACCGAGCACCTCTGCTTCAGACCAAGCTCGAAAGACAAGACCCATAACTCCGCCACCCTCAATCGTGTTCATGCGAAGATGTCCGTCTGTCGAACCGAGAGAGTGTCCACCAGCCCACACGTCGTACGTAGTAGTGTCTGTACCAACAGTAATAAAACAGTTACTACCGTCGTTATTGTAGAGCGTGTTAATGCTGTATCCCGCTATAACAACACTATCACCAGCGACACCGGTATCAAGATGACTTTTGCCTAACCAACCGCCATATATCCAATCATTGCCTGCACCGCCTACTAGCCAGTTATCACCGCTACCACCGTCTAATCGCATCGCGATAGTAGTAGATACACCTTCATAAGCACCAATGAAAACATCGTTACCGCCAAAGCCCCAAAATGCTATTTGCGTAAGGCCATCTACATCAAACGACCAGACGCCAGTTCGATCTATACGCTGTTCGCAGAACGAATGAACGATAATAGACGTAGATGTCTGCTGTATCTCAATCCAATCGCTGTAGTCAGTTCCCTGAATCTCAAGCGTACTGCCCACTACTACGACTGAACCGCCCCAACTTTGCGTAACTGTCGTCGATGGTGCGGTCGTTGGTATAGTAACCCATGTCTGACCATTCTGACGCCCCATCAACGCCTACTGCACGAACTCGAAACTCGTAAGTCGTACCGGAGGTAAGAAAAGAAACCAGCCTTAACGCTGCTGTACTAGATATGCTTGTCCACTCGTCAGTACCGCTACGATATTGTAACTCGTATCGTTCAGCACCCTCAGCAACATTCCATGTCAACATAGTCGAAAGACCTGTAGAGTTATCGGAGTCTAGACCTGTTGGCGCAAGCGGTGCTGTCGTTACAGAAACGATCGAGAAAAAGGTGTTCCACGAACCTAGCTCTCCGTCATAACCCGCACGTACCTGAAACTCGTAGGTAGTGTGGCTGTTGAGGTCTGTAACAACGAGTGAAGTATCCGCTGTCGTTAACTCTACCCACTCTCCACCATTGCCGACACGATAGCGCACTTCGTAGTGTGTTGCGTCGGCTACAGCTGTCCAATCTAAGGCAACAGAACTATCCGTTACTGCCCCGACAGCCAGAGTCGGAGCAGCGGGAATGGGAGCCGGATATCCGCTTATCAGTGAAAAAGACGAACTGCCGTCGTCGCTAAACGCGCGAACGGTAATAACGTAAGATAGCAGCGGGCTTAACCCAGAGTGTAACCCCGTAAGCGTTACGGAAGTGTCTGTAATATCAGAAATCCGAACTAGCGACGAAAAAGGAAAAGCCGACAAATAGTACTCAACTGAGTAGCTAGTTGCACCTTCGACTGGTTCCCAGCTAAGCGTAATAGACGTTGGTGTTGTGTCGACAACCGATATTATGGGCTTCTCTAACGATTGTGCAGAACTAGCGTCCACAGCACTCATCACCGACGCAGATGCGGATGACACGATGACTTGCGTACTAGCATCGGTGGAGTCGTCCCACTGCGTCATTGAAGACGGCATTGGTATCACCGCGTTCCACGGTGATACCGATAGCAGTTCGCGATTCTCCAATTCTTCAATGCGCAGGATTCGCCCCTGCTTTTGCTTGCGATGCTTGCGTTGAACGGATGCGATGTCCGTGCTCGAAAAACGATCAAATATGCTGTTTTTCATGTTAAGTTCTCCAAAATGCGGGTTAAAT
>Ga0099364_10004940_pt1 | contig 19972 bp, 14 predicted proteins | sample TergutTh196P3_FD_73070 | JGI IMG/M metagenome (GOLD analysis project Ga0099364, IMG submission 73070) | Microcerotermes parvus P3 segment gut microbial communities from Pointe-Noire, Republic of the Congo - Th196 P3 | ecosystem: Host-associated > Arthropoda: Insects > Digestive system > Gut ... | reverse complement strand
AACACTTGCTGGCAAGAGCAAAAAACGAACTGCGAAAGGAACTAAAAAATGAAACATTCATCCCGAAGCCCCCTTGACCAATACACAGTCGCTACCGATACGGGCCCTGTTTGTTCAGCGTTAAAATTTTCCCGCCAGGGCAGTAAGAATACTCTTTTTCTCGATTTGACAAAAGAACAATTTTAGGTAAAATGAAGGAAATGCTATGAACGGCTACCGAAATGATAGGTTAACTACTAATGAGAGAACTACTAAAAAAAGTCACTCCCAGATTCGTATTGTCGTTCAAACGCTATATCGACAAACGATATTACCGTCATCATTCGCAAAGTTTCTCGGTTGCAAGAGAATTGAGCAAATCAACAGGAATACCCTATCTGGCACTGCTATTCGATATCAACCTATCGATCTTAAAACTTGTCACACCAACAGATTATACAACCTACCTGTTTCATGAAAAGAGTCATTTTTCAAGAGACCAATTTCTGACAACACATCGCATGTCTAGTCTCGCGAGATCTTTCAATCCCGAAAAATATCGACCACTCTTTGACAACAAGGACGATTTTAATCGGTTTTTTTCAGACTTTATAGGTCGGCAATGGTTATATGCCCCAGATGCTTCCGACGAACGTATTGAAGACTTTCTGCTGGAACAACAAACAATTTTCGTTAAGCCGTTTAATCTCCGTTGTGGCGTAGGGGCTCGCAAAATTCAATCTTCAGATGTTACCGACGTGAAAGCGTTCTGTGAATCTGCCAGAAAAGATCGCTTGATGTTGGAAGAGGTTGTCAAACAGCATCCCGATTTAAGTTCTGTCAATCCCGCTTCGGTCAACACGTTGCGCATCAATACCGTACTGGATAAGGCAGGTATTCCGCACATTTTGTCTGCCGTGATACGAATGGGAAGAGGAGAGTCTGTCGTCGACAATTTGGCTTGCGGTGGAATCGTTGCCCAAATTGATTTGGATGAAGGGGTTCTTTTTACTTTGGGAATTGGAGGCGATCTTCAAACTTATGTCAAACATCCGTCTACTGGAGTCATTTTACCCGGCTTGCGCATACCGCACTGGGAAGCCGCCAAGAACATGGTTTTACACGTTGCAGGAATGTCGCCCCAAATCCGATGGGTCGGCTGGGATGTCGCCGTTACGGAAAATGGTCCCCTTTTGATCGAAGGAAACATGAGACCTGACACCAGATTAATACAATTAGCCTCACAAAGGGGTATTTACCATACTCTGCGGCGTTATTTGTAGATCCAAAGAACCAAGCGTAAGTTTGCATAAGTTTAGTTCGTAAAAAATCGGGATTAGATTTTCCCAATGAACAAAGTATTTCCCTGGGATTCGTGTTCATAATACCTGCAAGTTCTCGACCGTTATTTATCTATTACCATCTTTGCCGAGGAGCGTGGCTGCGTCTCCAATAGTTGCATACGGCGGTGTGCCAAAAAAGTCATCTAACACACCTGAAACATGTCGACGGACTGTTTACGCACCCGAGGTTGCCAAACGAACCCTTGACAAACCTTCTTCGATAGAGTATCCTGCACGCTGTGCTTGATTGCCTTTGTGTTGATTATCATGCTCGAAATCAAAAACCTAAAAAAATCATACCTTCTTCCTGATGGCGAAGATTTGCCGATTTTGGATATTCCAGGATGGGCGGTCGATGCCAGCGAACAGGTCGTTGTCGTCGGAGCAAGCGGTTGTGGAAAAACAACATTGCTCCACATCATTGCCGGAATTTTGCGTCCGACATCGGGTCACGTCCTCATCGACGGTTGGGACACCCCTATCCTGACCGAGGCGGAGCGGGATCAGTTCAGGGCAAGACGAATCGGATACGTTTTCCAAACGTTCAATCTTTTGCAAGGTTTTACTGCTTTGGAAAATGTGATGATCGGCATGACCTTTGCCAGTTCACGGAGTGATAAAAACAGAGCGAAAGACCTCTTGGACAAAGTAGGGCTGGGACACCGCTTGCACCACAAACCGGCGCAACTGTCGGTGGGCGAACAGCAACGGGTTTCGGTGGCAAGAGCACTGGCAAACAAACCGAAGTTGGTGTTGGCGGATGAACCGACGGCGAACGTCGATGTCGGCAACCAGCAACAGGTCATTGACATGTTGCGGAACACGTGCCAAGAGGAAAAGGTCGCGTTAATTTTGGTGACACATGCACCTGAAGTTGCCAAGCAATTTAGCCGAGTCGATAAACTTGCTGAAATCAATCTGATCGTTTCCCAAAAAGCCCCGCAAAGTGCGTGAATCCTTGCTGTTGCGTCCGGGCAAGAATCTGCTACACTGGCACAAGACTCGACGACTAAATAAACCCTGTGGAGAGACCTATGACAACACAACCCCCTAATCGGCTGTCCTTTAACCGGCGGCAATTTATCAAAAATGCCGCCCTCACCGCAACCGCCGTAGCGGCACCCCTCTATGTGCCGGGAAAATTGCTTGGAATGAATGGGGCGGTTCCCCCTAGCGAACAAATCATTCTCGGTGCCCTCGGTATCGGGTCACGCGGCGGCGGTGTCCTAAACTCGTTCCTCGATCAACCGGATGTCCGGTTCCTTTCCATCTGCGATATTCGGAAAGCCCGGCGAGAAGCCATCAAACGAGTGGCTGACGAAAAATACGGCAGCAGCGACTGCACGATGTACCGCGATATGTTTGAGTTCTACGAGGCAAATCCGCAAATGGATGCCGTTTTTATTGCCACCGGTGACCGCTGGCACACGATGGCCTCCATCGTCGCCGCAAAAGCAGGGAAAGACATCTATTGCGAAAAACCGCTGTCGCTGACCATTCAGGAAAGCCGGGCAGTCGAAGTCGCCGTCAATCGTTACGGACGCATCTTTCAGGCAGGAACGCAACGGCGAAACGCCGTCCATTTTCAACTTGCCGCAAAACTTGCCCACACAGGAAAACTCGGCAAAATAACCGAAGTACATGCCAACACATTGAGTCCCGGCACGACTCATGATTGGCTCCCCGCTCAACCGGAACCTCCCAAAGATGAAGTCGATTGGGATCTTTGGCTGGGTCCCTGTCCCTGGCGACCGTACAATTCCGCCTACGTCGGCGGCGGTTGGCGAGGACACTACGACTTTCACGGCGGTGGAATCCTCGAATGGGGAACGCATACCGTCGACTCTTGCCAATGGGGAAATCAATCGGACGATACCGTGCCGGTTGAATATTGGGCAACCTACGACAACGAAGGCAACAAAACCGCCAGAGTGGAAGGTCGTTATGCCAACGGTGTGAAACTCGTTTGCCGCAACGACGGCTGGGCACTCGGTTCCTGCTCTGCCCGATTCGTCGGCGAAGAAGGCTGGGTCGAAACTGGAGACAGCGGACGCGTGGAAGTCTCTTCGGACGCTCTCCGCAAAGAGTTAAGATTTGCTCCCAGAACGAACGATACCGCCAATCACGTACGGGAATTTCTCGACTGCGTTAAGACGCGGAAGAAGCCGTCCTGCAATGCAGATGTCGCCGCCAATGCCCACATCGCTTCGCACTGTGCCAAGATCGTTTGGGACTTGAGTCCGTTGAAGAAATCGGCATCCGAAGAGAATATCGTATTGAAATTCGACCCCGAAAAGGAAGAGTTTCTCGGCACGGGTCCCGAAGTCGATGCCGCCAACCGTTTACGTAGCCGGGCAATGCGCTCGCCGTGGCGGTGCTGAAAGAGGGGGATAGACTGCCGACAGGAACAAATGGGGCATTTCGCCTTGTGGAATCTTTGTGTCCCTTGTGCTCTTCGTGGTTAAAAATAAAGGATTAACCACAAAGACACAAAGATTCACAAAGAGGAAAAACGTCCATTTTCATACCGTCTGTGGTATGTCCGTGCCTATCCGAGGCGAACAAACAAACCCAACGAACCATGTCAAAGAACAAAAGATTTTCCATCGGCGTTGACTACGGCACGAACAGTGTCCGGGCGATCATCGTCGATCTCACTGACGGCACCGAAGCCGCTTCGGCAGTCTATCACTATCCCAGCGGCGAAGCGGGAGTGATCATCGACTCTAAAGACCCGTTGCTCGCACGGCAAAATCCGGCGGATTACATCAACGGTTTCTACCGCTCCGTCTCGCAAGCCGTCAAGAAAGCAAAGAAGAGCGGAGGATTCAAACCGGAACTCGTTGCCGGGATCGGAATCGACACTACCGGCTCCACGCCGATTCCCGTTGACCGAACCGGCACGCCGCTGGCAATGTTGCCGGAGTTCAAAGATGTTCCGGCAGCGCAGGCTTGGCTTTGGAAAGACCATACTTCCTTTGCGGAGGCAGCACGCATTACCGAACTCGCCCAAAACTACGCCGTCAAATATCTCGATAAATGCGGCGGACGGTACAGCAGCGAATGGTACTGGTCAAAAATCCTGCATTGCAAAAAGGAGAACTTACGCGTTTTCAAAGCCGCCTATTCTTGGGTGGAACTTGCCGACTTCGTGCCGGCATTTCTGACGGGCAATACCGATCCGCACACGCTCGTCCGGGGCATTTGTGCGACGGGACACAAGGCGATCTATCACGAACAATGGGGCGGATTGCCGAGCGAAGAATTTTTCAACGCACTCGATCCTGATCTGGTGCCGTTGTGTGAGCGGTTTAGTAAAGAAACGAAAACATCGGATCAATCGGCGGGAAGACTTTCCAGTACCGTCGCATCCAAAGTGGGCTTGCTCTCCGGTACACCGGTGGCGGTCGGTGCGTTCGATTGCCACATGGGAGCGGTCGGGGCGGGAATCAAGCCGGGTACGCTTGTCAAAATTATCGGTACGAGCACTTGCGACATTATGATTCATCCGCTGGACATGCCGCTTGCGGACATACCGGGCTTGTGCGGTATCGTGCCGGGCAGTGTGATGCCGGGAATGTATGGTCTCGAGGCGGGACAGTCGGCGGTCGGCGATATCTTCAACTGGTTCGTGAAAAATCTTGCCCCGGCAAAGTACACCGACAGAGGAGTGGATGTGCATACCAACATCGAGCGGGAATCGGCGAAACTCTTGCCCGGCGAAAGCGGATTGCTTGCTCTCGATTGGAACAACGGCAACCGGACGATTTTAGTGGATCAAACGCTGACGGGACAGATTATTGGTATGACGTTGCACACCAACGCACCGGAGATGTACCGTGCGCTCATTGAGGCGACGGCGTTTGGTGCGCTCACGATTATTAAGCAGTTCGAGGAATATGGTGTGCCGGTGGAGGAGGTGATCAACTGCGGCGGCATTGCGGAAAAGAGTCCTCTTACGATGCAGATTTACGCCGATGTGTGTAACAAGCCGATGAAGATCAGCCGCAGTCCGCAGACGTGTGCCTTGGGTGCCGCTATTTTCGGTGCCGTTGCTGGGGGTGCCTATAAAACGGTGCAAGCGGCGCAAAAGAAGATGACGGGCACCAAGCCGACGATTTACAAGCCGAACAAAAAGGCGGTGCCGGTCTATGAAAAACTTTATGCGTTGTATCGTGAACTGCATGACAGTTTCGGCGTTGCGGAGCATCGGCAATCGTTGTATCATGTAATGAAGGAGTTGATCGCCCTGCGTGATGCGGTGAGGAAGCCGACTATTAATAGTTTGAGCCGTTGACGAAAAACCCACGGCTCCGTTACATGAGCAACGAATTTTATTTTTTACACAACCGTTTTAGCGGTCGTTTTACCAGAGGCAAAAAATATAAGGTCGCGTTAGTCGTTGCTATAAGACTGTGTTGTTTTTGGCATTGTTAATGTTGTGTAGATTGTGCTTCCTCATCGTCATTCCTGCGTAGGCAGGAATCTAGACGTAAAGGGTTAAACCTATTTCTCTAGATTCCGGCTTGCGCCGGAATGACGGCATTATCTATATCAGATTAACAATACCTGTTTTTTTGCGGTGATCACCGTCTTGAACGTGATGATCAAAACGAAAACCTACTGGAAGGAACAAAACATTCCAGCAAAAAAGTGATGATAAGCAAAGGTAACTTTTACCAACTACCCCCTTGACGGAAACACAGTCGCTTGCGGGTGCACTCCGAACACTTCGCCGCCCGCACGTTTCACTTCGTTGCACTTGCGACTCTTTATGTGTTGTTTTTCGTTTCGCAAGCGAGGCGCTAACATCGCTCTAAATGCGGTTATACTGGTTGACGAAAACTGATTTATACTGTATCATAAAAATATGTCCACACTAGTGATCGCTCTGGCATCGTTTTTCGGGTTCATCCTCGCCTACAACACCTACGGCAGGTTCCTCGCTCGACGGATTTTTCAACTCCAACCCGACGAGCCAGTGCCAAGCGTCGAACTGTGCGACAATCAAGACTTCGTACCGACAAACCGATACGTGATTTTCGGTCATCACTTTACGGCAATCGCCGGCACCGGTCCCATCGTCGGACCTGCCATCGCCGTCATGTGGGGCTGGTTGCCCGCCCTACTCTGGGTTGTCTTCGGCAGCATTTTTATCGGAGCAGTCCACGATTTTACCGCCCTCGTCCTGTCGTTGCGGAACAAAGGGCAAACCCTCGGCGACATCGCTGGCAAAGTGCTTTCCCCATCGGCAAAGGTACTCTTTTTAATTTTATTGACGTTCATTTTAGCCGTCGTCATCGCCGTCTTCGGGAACGTCATTGCCAAGACCTTCGAGAGTTATCCCGCCTCTGTGATGCCAAGTGTCATTTCGATACCGCTTGCTATCTTCCTCGGTATTCTGACCTATCGTTATGGTGTTTCACTGGTCCTATCGTCTTTGTTTGCCGTTGTGATCCTCGGAATTACCGTAATCATTTCGGCAGCGTATCCGTCTTTCTCCTTTTTTATGCCGGACTTAACGCACATTCATGCAACGCTTAATCCGACGATGAATTGGACAGCGGTGTTGTTCATATACTGCTTTTTTGCATCTGTTCTTCCCGTCTGGCTCTTGCTCCAACCGAGAGATTACATCAACAGTTTGATCCTTTACGTCGTACTGGCTTTGATGGTTGCCGGTCTCGTCATTGCCGGTCTGTTGGGAGCGACCGATCTCTTTGCATCTGCACCGGCACTTCGGATCGAGGAGGCAAAACAATCGGGCGCACCGCCGATCTTACCGTTTCTGTTCATTACGGTGGCGTGTGGAGCGGTCAGCGGTTTCCACGCCTTGGTTTGCAGCGGAACCAGTAGCAAGCAGGTCGGTTCGATGAAGGATGCTCCCTATGTCGGTTACGGCGGAATGTTACTCGAAGCGGCTCTTGCCGTCATCGTCATTTTGAGTTGCACCGCTGGTATCGGAATGGGCATTGCGAACCTGAAATCCGCCGCCGAAGCGACGGGGTCTGTCGTAGTCCTCACCGAAGAAGCCGTTGATAAAGAGGTCATAGAAGGAACCGTTGCGAAACCGGAGACTGTATCTGGGCGTGAAGCATGGAATCTCCGATACGACCGACCGTGGCGGGAAATGAACCTCGGCGAGCAGGTCGGAGTTTTTATTGAAGGGGGCGCAAACTTTATCGGAGCCATTGGGATTCCGAAACACATCGGGCTGGGAATCATTGCTATTTTGATTGCGTGTTTTGCCGCGACCACTATGGAGGCTGCGTTACGGTTGATGCGGTACGTGTTACAGGAACTTGCCGCAACATTGCGGATTGTTCCGATGAAAAACCGGTACATCGCAACGACGGTCGGATTGGGACTGGCGGCTTCGTTAGCCCTATGCAAGGCAAATCCAGAGGCTCCTTATGGAACCGGCGGATTGATTCTTTGGCCTCTGTTTGGTGCCGGAAATCAAGTCGTTGCCGGTCTGACGCTGCTGGTCGGTTGCGCCTATCTGTTGCGGCGTAAGGTGCCGATTATCTATTTGTTGCTGCCCGCTGTGTTTATGATTTTGATTCCGCTCTGGGCAATGTCTATAAACATTTTCTCCCCGGAGACAGGTTTTCTTGTCAAAAAACAATATCTCCTTACTACGGTCGGCATTGCAATAATGCTACTCGCTTGTTGGCTCGTCGTTGAGTCTTACCGAGCGATGCGGAAACTTGTAGAACTGGATCGGGAATCCGATCAACAGAGCCGCGAATAACAAAGGGTCTCACACCGGAGTTTCCACTCTGGGCTCTGTGAACGTTTATCCGCCCGTTTGTGATATAATGCGCTTCACCGCGAGCGGAGACCAATTGTAGTTTTTTCACCAACCCCCAAGGGAATCGGGCAATGTTCACTTTGCAGTATCAAAAAATCGTCTTTGTGTGCCTCGTAACACTGTTTTCTTACCTTGGGAGCGGCAACACAGCCGTCGGCTCTCAAGTGAGACCCGTCGAAAAACATGGCGTACTCTCTGTCAAGGAGGGCAAACTCATCGACAAAAACGGCGAAGTCGTCGTCCTGCGCGGAATGAGCCTCTTTTGGAGCCAATGGATGCCGCAGTTCTACAACGCAAAAGCCGTACAGTGGCTCGTCGACGATTGGAATGTTACCGTCATTCGTGCTGCAATGGCAGTCGAACACAACGGATACCTGCGAAATCCTGAAAGAGAAAAAGCCAAAGTTTTCGCCGTCATCGACGCTTGTATTGCCGCTAATATCTACGTGATCGTCGATTGGCACGATCACAATGCTGTCGATCACGCAGAACAGGCAATCGCCTTTTTCAAAGAAGTTGCCGAAAAATACGGGCAGTATCCTCACATTCTTTATGAAACGTACAACGAACCGCTGAACACTCATCCGTGGACGCAGATCAAGAAATACCATGAGTCCGTTGTGAAAGCAATCCGTAGTGTTGATCCCGACAATGTGATTATGCTCGGCAGTTCACAATGGACGCAGAAAGTCGATGAAGCCTCGCTTTCACCGCTGGAAGGGTTCGACAACATTGCATATTCATTTCACTTTTACGCTTCCGATCCGAATCACCAGGAGCGGTTAAGAACAAGGGCAGACACGGCAATCAAAAACGGATTGTGCATTTTTGTCAACGAATGGGGAGTGAGTGAATCGTCGGGAGATGGAGCGTTCGACGTTCCCAAAACGACCGCTTGGCTTAAATGGATGGAGGAAAACAAATTGAGTTGGTGCGTGTGGTCGATTGCTGACAAGGCGGAAACTTCGGCGGCACTGCGTCCCGGTGCGTCCGGCGAAGGCGGCTGGCAGGAAAGCGAACTAACCCCCGGCGGGAAATTTATCCGGGATCACATCCGCTCCTTGAACGCTACCGACGCGTTTCCCACGCCGACGCGTGCACTTCGAGTGGACAATACTGAAATCGGCGACGCAGAGTTAAGAAATATCTGCTATCAAAGCCCCGAGTTGGTCGAACTCACACTCGGCGGAACGCAGATCACCGATGATGGTTTGGTACATCTCTTGCAACTGAAAAAACTGAGAAAAATCCGACTCGCAAGAACGGCAATTACCGACGGCGGAATGCACGTCTTGGCAAAGTGTGAGTTTCTCGAAGATGTGGACTTGAGTCAAACGAAGATCGGCGACTTCGGCGTTGGGGAACTTCGGGCGTTGCCAAGGCTGAAAAATTTGAACCTTTATTTGACGTTCGTTACCGATCAGGGGCTCGATTCTTTCCGGCGGGGCGATCATCGTTCGGCTGAAAAAATTGAACGGTTGAATCTCGATAAATGCCCGATTACCGATGCAGGCATACCGAAATTGACATCGCTGACGAATCTTGCGTGGATACATCTGGGAGGAACCGCTCTGACGGATACGGGTCTTGCCGAACTGAAAAATTTTGAATCGCTCAAAGAAGCGATTGTAACGAAGACCGAAACGACGGTTGCTGGCATCGAAAAGTTACGGCGGGGTCGTCCTGATATGAATCTGCGTGATAACATCAGCGAGAGCACTCCGCCGGAAGAGATCGAAGAAGCGGCAGAGTACCGCAAACAACTGGCACCGATTCGGGAAAAGGGACGTGGGCAACCGTAAATGACCGTTACTACCGGAGTACCGGCGAAATCGTCATTGCTCTATTTTGTGTTTTTTTGGGAAACATCGGCACAAGAGAAGTGTTTGCCATAAATGGTATGTACGGCGATTGAGCCGATTTTTTGCTTTTATCTGCCGATTACGTTCCTCATGAAGAAGCATATTTTTCGTGTTGTAACTCGGGGACCCGACGGAGAATACCGTATTCGCGACTATGTCAGCGAAGAGGAGATTCAACGTTGGCACGTTCAGACGGGTGTCTGCGATTACAATCTCGATATAACGTTGCGCGGCAGCCCTGTTTTCAAAGGGCTGATTGGTCCTATGCACGAAGCCGGCGGAGTATTACGGTACGAGTCGCCTGAAGTTTTCGAGCAGATGACAAAAGAGTGGTACGACCACAAACGTCGAAGCCGACGAAAGAAGAGTATCAAAGGGCGAAAGTAAGGAGGAAGGTGTGTACACTGCGGCTCGGTAAGGCTTGCGCCGGAATGACGGAGGCGAGTCCAGACCAATTCGGAACACGATCTAGCCTGCCAAATGGGACGTTCACTTCGTGAAAAATTGATAGAACCCCAGATTGTTTTCGGCGGCTTCCTTAATGCGGAGAAGATGATGATAACACAACGGCAACTTGCCCGAACAACGAGTCAATAACGCATCCACCAAGTCGCCGTATTTTTCTCCCGTACCGTTAATCGTCGGCAAAATCTTCTGCGATACCGCATAATCCAACGGGGCAAACCGGTTTTCTTCCCGACTCGTGTCCATACAGGAAAACGCCACCTGAAAATAATTACGCACCATCTTCAAATTACGCGGGAAAATCGGCATCTTATTGCTGCTGAAAATCGTTTGGATCGCATTCCACTCTTCCAAAATCGTCGGATCAATTTTTTGATCCTTCGGCGAAAAGGCTTTGAGCAACGAATTAAACGCAATAACTTTGGCAGGTCCCGCATCCGAAACCATGATCGGATTGGTGTTAATGTCTTCCGGCGCAAGCGTGATAATCCAACTCCGGTCGATAAACCTCGGCGACAGTTCTTCCGTCGTGTGATCGAAGTTGACCGTCGCCAGAAAGCGGAGATGATTCGGAATTTGCAAAATTGAATGTCCCCCCATGTTGACCGTCCGCACCGACGCAGAGTCGAAGTCGCATATCCGCAGAAACGCTGCCCAGTAATGCTCCAGCGGACTCAAGTTCGCTTCGTCCAGCAGCATAAAGAAGGGGGCAATCTCCTCGACCCGGCGGCGGCATTCTCCGTCGAGAATAGTCAGGGCGTTGAACACTTCCCGATTGCTGATTTCCATCGATTTGCTGAGCGGATTGTAATAGCCGATGAAATCTTTGTGCGAAGTCCAACCTCGTTCGACGGAAACTTCCACGAACCGGTTGTCGTCGTCTTCCCGCACCAAGCCCAAGGCTTTGGCAAGAATATGGCAGAGCGACGTTTTTCCTGTTCCCGGATCACCAGCAAACGTTGTAATAAATCCTTGCGTGAGGCAAATCAGGTAATTGGCGATCTCGTTCCGATTGCCGATGTCATCGCCGGGCAACGTCCGGTTGGCACGCTGTACGATGTCCAGTACGCGGTCAATGATTCGATAGGGTCGGGCTTCGCTGGAGAGCAGGGCGGCGTTGAACGGGGGGACTTTTCGGTCTTCCCACTCTTGGTCGCCGAGAGTGCGGAGCACTAGATCGAGGAAGGATTTATCCACCGAGTCGGCAATGAACTTCGCATCCTTTTTCGCTTCGCTTCGGATTTGTTCGAGACTGTTTTGAGCGAGTTTCGCCGCCGCCGTGGTCGTTTTGAGTTCGGTTTTTACCGCTTCGGTTTCCGCACGCAACTGGTCAATGTCGTCCGCCAGATTGACCTTTTCGAGGAGCACATCATATTTCTTGTTCAAGCGGAGCAACAGTGCTTTCCGTTCAGCGACGTGGAGTTCGACCTCTGGATCGGCAACGGGTTTGGGAACTTCTACTGCAACAGAGTCGTCATCCGTCGGCAGACTCGGCGTGAGCATTTCGCTGCTGATTTTGAGTCCGCCTTCGGGAACACTGCGCAAGACGACATCAAGCCGCTCCTTGATGATCTTGTCCATGACGGTTTCGCACAAATCTTTCGTTGCCAATACGTAGTAGGCGATCTGCCGCAGCGTGGTGTCCTGATGTTCGACGTTCCGTAAAATCTGGCTGATCCGCTGTTCGCGGTCGGAGGAAACGATTTGGGCATCGACCGTGTTGAAGAAGGTACGCAGTTTTTCCATCTGTTCCCGCGACTTAATGTCCAGCGACGCAAGAAAGAGGTCACGGAGTTCCGCATCGCTAAAAAAATCGACCTTGTTTTCGTCGCCGAGTGGGGAGAGATGCCGGGCATCGAGCAGATCGAGACCGCCGAAATTTTCGGTCATCGGCAACAGTTTCGACTCCAAGTCATCGACATGGTATTTTCCGATGTAGTATCGGTCTTCCTTTTGGGCGTAAATCCGAACGGAGTGGTCGTCTATTTTGGAATGATTGAACGGACCGTAGTAAATTCCGTTACATTCGATAAGAAGCCGCTTAGTTAAGATACCGATGGGGGGAACTTGCAAGGAATGCGCCTTAATTAGCACATCGATGGTACTGGGGGTGCGGACAACTTGGAGAAGAGAGTCTCCTTTATATTGTTCGATGACGATTCCCGTTTTTCCTGCGGTTTTGCTGTACCACATGAAGTAGGGGTTGCTGGAATTCGGGTTGGTGTTTTTGGAGGGAGCGTCGAGCATTCGGATTTCGACGAGGGCACCAACGTTTCGGTAGAAGGGTTCGACGTTTTGATAGAGTTCGACTTCGATGCGGTCAACGTGTACAGGTTCGTAGGAGCCGGACTTATCGGAGAGTCTGGGGGCGATGTAGCACCGGGTATTTTTGTCTAGGTACAGCGGGTTGCGGTTGTAATCATTCCAAGCGATGAGGGGATAGCCGATATAATCGTGGATACTCATATATTAAACAAAGTTAAAGAACAAAAACAAAATAGCACATTGTCCGTATTATGACACAGTTGGAGACCCTTTGCAAGAGGTGCAAGCGTTAACTGCAAGCGGCTGTGTTAAAGTCAATGGAAGAATCCCTTCTCGCCCGAAAGTCGGGGAGTATTCTGATGGCGGAAGCCCTATGCCTGCGGTTCCGTTTGCTCTTCCAGCAATTCCGCCTGCCGTTGCGCTAAAATGAAATCCTGCTCCTCCAAATGCCGAAGAGCCGTCATTTTGTGATAGAACACCCAATCGACCAGATTGCAACCGAGCGATGCCAAAAAACTGCCCCCTAAACCGCAACAGAACAACATCAAAAGGCGGTTCCAGCCTAGTAGATTATCCAGATAAATATCCTCGAATTGTCTCCACAGGCTGTCATACCACACTTGGGGATTGGGGTTAAGCAAAAACTTATCCGATGTGAGGAGAAACAGTCCGCAAAACAATCCGCACCAAAAGCCGGCGCACTGCGCACAGTTGATCATTTCGTTGAACCACTCGATCAGCGAACGGCGAGGCACTCGTTTTTCCGCCTGGGCTTTTTGCTCCCGATGGATTCGGACTCGCTCCGCCCAGTCCCCGATGAACTGCCGAAACGGCAAAAAAATGACCCCCTGTACGATGATCGAAGTCATTCCGACCACGGCAATGCAAAACAAAAAGAATTCAACCATACTTGCTCCGTGGCTGGACTACCGAGCCCAAGCCGTTGTGTTGTTAGTGAACGCAGTTCCGCCTCTGGCAACCGAACCGGTCGATGTCGAACCTTTGGGGCATGTAGGACAATTATAGGTGTTTCCGGCAGTGCTAGGGAATGACGACGATCTCGCCGAAGTTTGTCCGCAAGTGGGACAATACGCCGAAGAGGAACTCGCTGTCGTTTTGGACGTTGTCGTGGGTCCGCACGTTGCACAGGCGAAGGAATCTGCTCGTCCGCTGTACCCTTTGGAAAAGGCTTGTGCTGTGTTTGTCCGGGCGGAACTTCCGCTGCATGTGGGGCATGCCGCCGTAGGTAAACGCATCGTCGTTGGTGCCGATGCCGATGATCTGTATCCCGCTATTGATGAAACTGACATAGTTTTCGCTCCGCTTTTCCAAAGGAGATTCGCACACGTCCGTGCGGCAGTGTCCCGTTACGGACGGTATCGAACAAACAGAGGGGGCGTAATAATGAAAATCGGCATGTTTCCTATTGTTCCGATTATACCGACAGTGCCGATTGTGCCAGTTGGTGCGGTAGCGTGAGTAACAGAGAGTTCAAGACCGCGCCAACTTGGCGAACGCTCTCTTCTCCAGCGTTTTGGTCTCTGTCTCCGCGATGGGGGACAGTTCTTGCAGTATTTTTCGCTTGCCGAATCGGGAAAGGATCGCATACCGGGCAAGGAACAGCATCAATGATTTATCCATTGCCGGACAAGGCAAATGCGGTGCCGCCGACTGCGTGTTCGCCATGTCGAACTGCGGATCATCCTGCAAATACGCCCTGTAAATCTGTACCTCTTTGGCGTAATGCTCGAAGAACCAGCCTTCGTCGGCACGCTGGGGGTCGTGTTCATCCGCAAGCGTTGACCAAGTTTCGACCGCATCCTGCACCATATCGACAAAATCGGTTAACAGCGGCGGGTTCGGAGTCGTAAGATGGTACGTTTGCCCATGAAGTTCGGGATGTGAAAAAATATGGCTGAACACATCTGTTACCCAATCGACCGGCACGAAATTTTTCCGTTCTGAACCGTTCATTCCGAGTGCCGAAAGCAGATTACGACCGCTGGTCGAACCCATCGGCAACCGGGAGACCAATGTGTGGGCGAGTTTCAGAACGGCGTAAAAACCGTGAAAGGTGGTCGTGAAACCGGTGATGGAGTCGCCGACAACGATGGAAGGACGATAAACGGTCAGCCGTTTCAGAAAATCGGCACCGCGGACAATTTTTTCGGCTTCAAACTTACTCTTTTCGTAGTCGTTTCGGAGTTCCTGTCCGATGTCCAGGTTTTGTTCGTAAAACATTTTACTGGAACCGGCAACGTATGCGGTCGAGACATAGTGCATATCGGCAACGTCTGCCGCATCGCAGAAGTCGAGTATCCGTTTTGTTCCTTCGATATTGGAAATCCAAGGTTCTTCACCGGGTGAACCATAAAAGGTCAAACTGGCGGCACAATGGATGATCGATTTACAGTGACCGCGGAGTTCCGCTAGTTTTTCGAGTTGCAAAAGATCGCCGGAAAAAACTTTGGGCATCGGGATGGTTTGCCCATCTTCGATCCCTTGCTCACTGTTCCAGTGGGCGAGAATCTTGGAAATCCGCTGTTCGGCGGTCTCTTTACGCCCCGGTCGGACGAGAACGGCAACATTTTCGTTCCGGTTAAGCAGGTTATACAGGATATACGACCCAAGCAATCCCGTTGCTCCGGTGAAAAGCACAAATTCCTGATCTGAAGGGTCATAGACTCGCATAGATAGATACAGTGTACACTTTAATGCAGAAAAGTCAAATAATATGTCCAAAAAAAGTTACAAATGCTGCGGGGCACCGGGAGAATCCGTCCCCCCCAGAACGCAAAACCTGCTCTTTTTACCTAGTACCCCATTAAGGCTAATTTTTGTGAATGAAAGCCGGGAGCGCAGCGCAGTGACCGGATCGTTCGGCGTGTTGATCCGGTCGCTACATCACATTGCGCTTCCGGCTTTCACCGCAATCCATAATTTTAGGCAATAACGGGGTACTAGAATAGGAAGTGCAACGTAACGTTTCAAGGAGCCGCACAGCAGATTAGGCTCGACTCACAGTAAAGCGGCACGTTCTGTCGCCAGAACACCAACAATCGACTTCCTTCGCTTTGAAGGTAAGACCGGTATATTTGCAGAATATCGCGGCGACGAATCCTTCATCGTAATTGCAGACTTCGATACCCAAATCGGGCAGACCGGAACAATCGAGGTCTTCGGAGACGGTCAGGGTGAATTCTCCTTTATCGGGGTCTGCCTTTTCGACGCGGAGCACACCCACTCCGAGGTCTTTCAGGATTCGTTGAAGTTCTCCGACGAATCCGCTCAGCGGTAGTTCTTTAAATTCCACCATGAAGTTGTCGAAGAATACATTTCCGGCGACCACGCCTGCCGCATAGAAAAGTTGGTCGCACGGTTCCGTACCGATCCTCTGTTCGGTAACGTCGCGAACGGTGTATTGCAACATTCGGTAGGGAATCAGATTGATCGGATCGCCAATTTTTGAAAAGATTTCCGGGGCGGTGTTGGTGTTGATTGCTGCCGCTTTGTATTCTTTTCCTGCATACGTGGAGAGAATTCCCTCTGTGAAGCCGAGATCATAACCGATGTCCTTAACGTTGATGGCTTCCAAATTCGCCCCGTCGATACCGGTGGCAATGGAGATCGTGAACTCGGTCCTGTCGGCATCGACGGAATCAATGCGGACAAAACGGAGCCCGTTTTCATTGAGGACGACGTGGAGTGTTGCGATAAACTCGCCCAATGGCAGGTCTTTGTGTTTTTCGAGAAAATGCTTAAAGAAAAACTTGCCAGCAATGTTTCCTGCCTCGCGAAAGACTTGGTTGGCTCCTTTATCGCCGAATGTTTCAACGATAACTTCGTGAAAAGTGTACTGCATCAGCCGGTAAAGGACTATGTTAACCTGATCGCCGAGGTTCGGTCGTCCCTCATGTAAATCGCCGATGATGTCCCAGTGGAATTCGTATGTTCGTTCTGGCATAAGTCGTCTTTTTTCAATGTTCGAGTAAAGAGGGCACCATTGTAAACCATCCTGTAACGACTGTCAACTACGGGGCTGTGCCGGAATGACGAAATTTTCACAATTTTGCACATCTACTGGGGGGTGTTCAACTTTTGGGGGTATTTGTCTCTCCCTTTTTCTTCGCGCCCTTTGCGGTTAATCCTTTTTGAACCACAAAGGCACAAAGAACACAAAGAACACAAAGAACACAAAGAAAAAGTGCAATCGTTGGCATTTTACAGTATAAGCACCGATGCAGGACTCTCGCCGTTTTTTTACACATCCGTTTAGCCTTGCCCTACCGCTCCCGGCTCCGAATCTCTTCGGGCAATGCCGGATATTGATTCAAATCCGGCAACGCAAACCTCGAAGTACGATCAAGTCCCAGGTCGTTCTGATATTCTGCAAACTGTTCCGCCTTGTAACGCGTCCGGGTAAGCCAAAACATAAAGTCCTTGCCCGCTGGCTGCCAGTATATGTTGTTTTCCATTTCCAGAGCGTTCCGCATGTCCGAATCAATACGCAATACACTATCCTTTGCATTATAAAAGATGTTATTGCGAATGACGAATCGGTCTGTTTTCGCCGTATTTTGATAGATCATCAGATGCCGACCGTTTTTGTCCGGTCGCTGAACATGTCCCCAGCCGTAACCGGCATCGACACAGATATTGTGTTCAAACAAAATGTCCTCTGTAATCGATTCCGGTCCGCGGTTCCAGTATTCAAAAGAGTATTCGCAATTCCAAATCACATTACGGCGATAGATCAACCGGCGTTCAACGTTGGTCCCGGAACCCTGATTGGTCAAGGCGGCATCGTAAATTTCCCAAAGTCGGCAGTCTTCCACAAGACAGTCCGATGCGTCCGACCAAAATTCGATTCCATTTCCGAACCGCACCCTGCGACCGGCACCACCTTCCCTGTACTGATCCGCTCCGCCGATCCACGAAATATCGAGATTTCTGTAAATGATGTGTTCCGCCTTCGTTCCGCCGAATCCGTGAGCGGCTCCGTAACGAATGTCGAGTCCATCGAAGATGACATAACGCCGCACAGAATGATCGACGACATGCCGATGCAACGCCGCCTCGATAGTGTTGTATAGTGTCGCAGGGTTGCGCTCCGAACGATAAAAAACCCGGTTCGTCTCCAAATCGTACCAAAAATCGTCCTGTTCTTTCAAGTCTTCCCGCGTCCACCGTTTGAATGCCGCCTTGTTTCCATTCAAGATAATGTTGCCCACGTCGGTGTCGATTCCATTTGTTTCGACGACCGCTTCGCAGAGCGGCAACGGAACGAAGGAAAATTCCGCTCCCTCTGGCAATGCACCGCCCAAGGAGATCGTGAAACGTGCACTGGAATGTTCTGCATTGCAACGGAACAAGACGGCGTGTTCCTTCCAATTGTCGGTAATCTCGACAGGTTTGCCGAGTGTCTCGCCGAGTCCGCCCCACGGAGCCCCCGGTTCGGACAAACGAATCGATGGAATCGCAAACGGTTTCGTGGACTTCGCTAGAAAGCGCAAAAGATAATTTTTGCCCCTTTCGATTTTGAATCCGTGGACGATAAATTGGATGTGATTCGATCTCGAGCCCGGCGACGTGCAGGAAATCGTGTACTCCTTGATGTCGGCAAAGTGAGCGTAACGCATTTGAGGAGCCGTTGTCATTCTCGCAGCGGCACCGCCTTCCTGGTGGAGATACCAGGTTAACCGTAAAAAATCGGGGACTTCGTTGCCGCGATGAACGGTATCGGATTTTGTTGCCCAAATACCGTTTCCTTCGTCGATCCAGTCGGTCGGCTTGTCGAGCAGCACACTGCCGCGAATTTGCGGCTTGTCCGTACCGTCGCCGTAAGCACCGTAAATGATAGGTCGTTCCGCTTCGCCGGATTGCGGTCTGAGTTGTCCCCGCCAGATGCCGCCTCGCTTGAAAAGGACACGGTTTCCCGGTGCGAGATCGGCATTGTTAACGGCATCGAGCGATGCCCAAGCCTGTTGCGGCGAAGTGCCGGTGTGAGTGTCGTTTCCTAATTTGGAGTCGACGTAATAATCTGTTGCCCAGAGTACTCCGGTACAGGCGAGGCAAACGATTAGGCAAAAAGCGCGTGTCATGGAGAGGAATCAAGAAAGTATCTCTGGCTGACCGAAATACAGTGTACCACACATCCTCTTTTTTGACAATGATATTGCCCGATGCGTTGTCCGCTGTGGGCAGAACAAACAGAGTCCGTATTATCGTTCTCAGAGCCCGCAACGTAGGCAAGGAACGACCCTAACTTACGTTACGGGCTCTGTGAACTTTTATCCGCTGGCGCAAAGTACAATTTCATGGCGTTTATGGTATTACGGTATTACACATTTTTTTGTGTATCTTTGTGTCCCTTGACTGTTAATGTGGAACGATAGAAAAAATTCTAACCGACAGAGGGTAAAAAATGAAAAAATCAGCCAGAATCCCCTCTTGACAGAAACACAGCCGCAACGACCGACTGGACAGCGTTCACATCTATAAGACCAGCAGTGGAGAAAGCGTCTGCCCACGCCGCCGACGGAGCAAGAAGACTGCATCGTGTTGCCGACGTTGTCCAAGAGTGGCGTTTGATGTCGAAGATGTGTTCCCCTCGAGACGACGTTCCTGAACAACTAATTGCCATGTTGTTCAACTTGATCCGTAGTTTTTTACCTTCCATGTCGATAGAGACTTCCCAAGCCGATAAATTTTCCGGCGGATCAAGTGCCAACATCGTACTGGAATCTGCTCCCAGAAGCACCCGAGGATATCCATAACGGAGCGGAATGGGTGAGACGTAATCGAGTGCAAAGCCCTTTCCGATGCCGCCGAGGTCAATGTGAAGCGATTGAACCTCCGAACGGACACGATGCGGCTTGCGTAACAGGGAAAAGGGACGACCTTCGTCAACCGGAGACAGGTACGCAACATCGAAATATCCGTTCGTCACAAGCGTTGCTTCTTCGGCGAGTTCCAGGCAACGAAAGGTCTCTGCGGCAACGCCGACCGACTCTCCGTGGGACAACCGATTGATTTGTGAAACGTCGCTGTCTTCGACGAATCGGCTCAACAGGGATTCGAGGTATCGAATTTCGCCAAATATTTCTTCGGCAACGGCACGAAGACGTTTTTCCTCGGATTCGGGAGCGTCGAACCGAACCGAAAAACGTGCCGTCATAATTTCGTCGAAAAATTCGTGCAGCATTGGATATCCGATTAAATTCTTTCCACAGCCCATCTAAAAA
>Ga0099364_10004939_pt1 | contig 19972 bp, 22 predicted proteins | sample TergutTh196P3_FD_73070 | JGI IMG/M metagenome (GOLD analysis project Ga0099364, IMG submission 73070) | Microcerotermes parvus P3 segment gut microbial communities from Pointe-Noire, Republic of the Congo - Th196 P3 | ecosystem: Host-associated > Arthropoda: Insects > Digestive system > Gut ... | reverse complement strand
AATACCAACCAAAATAACCCAGAAGCAAACCCAAATAAAAACACTATAATCGTCAGCATCTGTAGTCACAGAATTTACCTGTGCTTCCGGTGTATTTGTATCTTTATGAAATTCTTTTAAATGTAAATTTATTTCATCAAGGTTTTTATCAATTTCTATAGTCGTAGTTATCTGCCCCAAAAAAAGCTGGTCAAGTAAATACGCCACAAAGAGACCCAAGATTCCATAAAGCACTACCGACCAAAAAACGGAGTTGTCTATTAATCCGAATAAAAACCTTCCTGAAACCGCTCCAATTATCATACAGCCTATATAAAGAACAAATTTAGCTATACCCACCAGGTACCTAAAAATAATACCTATAAAGCTAAAAATTTTGACATTGATCTTGATTATGACATTGGTAAAATTTTCGGCTTGTACCGCTTGCCCTTCATTAAATTTGTTACCACAGCTTAAGCAAATCTGTGCTGCATCATCATTTTCTTTTCCGCACTTGGGACAAAACATTTTTCTCTCCTTTTTTTAATCTCTTTTCTATTGTGTTAACAATGTAATAGCCCGCTGAATATGTGTATCAGTAGGATTATTATTGTAATTTATATCATTCCCCGTCCCGGGAATTATCCCTTTCCCCTAATAACAATTCCCCGCCATATCTGTTATATATTGAACTGATACTGAATAGCGCCATCCGTTTATAAGATGACGGGGAGATCTGGTGGAAAGTGCTCCATTAGTTGCAGTTCCCACCTGGGTAACATGACTTTGAGTAAGCAGTGCTTGGGTAAACCATTCAGAAGCAGACGCTGTATCTCCATTTGTAAGTAATACTATGGGATTGGTGTATCTTGTACCGGCAGGTCTTATGGTATATGTTAATGGATCAGAAAAATCATTTCTTCCTGTGCCGTTCTTGGTTCTCACAATTTTGTAATTTGCCCGCTCAGATACAAAACGGCTTGCTATGTGATTCATATTTGAATAAAATCCGCCTTCGTTATTGCGAACATCCAGAATAAGCCCGGTGGTATTTGAAAGCGAATCAATAATATCGTCTATTGCTCTTGCCCAGTCATTAACTCCAATTGGAGTGTCGCCGTCAAAAGTACGTATATATATATATCCTATGTTAGTATTGCTGGTAAATCTACCATATAAAAAATCACCATTATCTGTTCCTTCATTTAGCAGCAAACTTCTTACAGTATCAAAATTAACATATATTTTAATATGATCTTTAGCAGAGTTCGCATAGTCAAAAGGGCTTTCAAGCCACACATGGGAGTCATTTAATTCCTGTATCATATCTTTAAGGACATCGAATAAAGCTTGATCACTCATGTTAGATGAAATTTGTGGTGAATATGTATTGTAGACATCATTCCAGTCTACTCCCTTATGTTCAAAAAGAGCGTAAGTTTCGTTAAAATCGTTCCACATTGTGTTAAAAATTCCCTTGGGGCTGCTGTCAGCATCAGCACCAAGAAATAATTGACATGCAGAAACTGAAGCAAGAAGAAGTATTATTAAAATTGCAAGAATTATATTTTTTTTGTTTGTATTTTTAACCATGTTTTCCTCCTAAAAAGTAAAAGCAATCCCGGCATTCAGTCTAAGTACAGCGTCCCTTCTTGGCCTGTCTTTTGGAATATTGATATGCGAGATTTCCAGGCCTAAACCACCGTTAAACGAAATTAAAGAGTTTAATTGATAGCTGTACATGATATTACTATATAGTGCCCAGTAATTATGTATACTTCCAAATTTACCAAGCCCAAAAATCTTAAAATACGCAGCCTCTGATGCATACTTTGACCATAGTTCATCTACTCCCGCAAAGGCAGGTCTTACCGCATAAGTAAAGAGTGGAATGGCCGCAGAAAGCGTAAGGCTGTTTTGTGAATTAATTATCCATCTTTGAGTTGCATGGACTGCAAGCGAAATTAATGCGTTAAATTTAGGTGAATCCATATAACCTGAAGTATCAAAAAAATATGAAACATCAGTAAAAAAAGCCCCGCCCAGATAACCGGGAAATCTTTCGTCATTCATTATATTCCACAAGCTATAGTCAAGAGCGTAGTCTATCTTGCCCCTAAAAAACCTGTAATCATAAGTATTGTGAAATTCTCTGTATTCCCTTGCAACATTTGCATCGCCCATATAAAACATAAGGTTAAAAGTATGTAAAAAACTGTTTTTTTCTATGCTGCCCATAATGGAATAAGTTAAAGCGTTAACGTACCTGTTTATTGGTGTATCCGTTTCTTCCCTAAACCCCGAAAAGGTAGCGCCCAAACCAAGCCCCAGCGTTACCTGCGCAAAAGCACCGCTAACTATGATAATAGAAAAAACTAATAAAATAATAAATTTTTTCAAATTGCCCCCCCTTTGCTGCAATATATTTTACCTTTATTTATAACATAAACCATTGTAGGGAGTAAATAGGAAAATAAAATTATTTATTTACATATTCAATATTGTTAAGATGGACTTACATGAGACTGCTCTAATCGTATATTTTCATGGCGTCAAGTAAAAGATCATAATTTGATTTGCTATTGTAGGTTTCAGTTTTATCAGTCTTGGTGGTAATTTCAAAAGGGATTCCACCTTGCCTGATGCACTGACGAATAAACATAGTTATTGCTGTGGTCATATTTAAGCCAAGTTCATTAAAAATACTATCAGCCTTTGCTTTTAATTCATCATCTATACGAAAATTTACTTGTGCCATAATTTTGCCTCCATAACTATTGTATAGGATATACTATACATTGTATAGAGGTACTTGTCAAGGATTTACTAAACAAAGATCAGCCTTCATGGTAAGTTGTTTAGGTTATTAATAAATTACTTTACCTCAAAAAATATAAAACACTTGACAACAGCTTAATTTAGGCAATACAATCCTGAGTAGGAGGATAATATGGGTTACTATCTTAGAATTTTTGCTAAAGCAGCTTTATTACTTGTTATCATAAGCCTTTTTATGCCTATGGCTTGTGACATGAATGCATTCGATCTCGCTCACAGTGGTATGGTTGAAGGTTCCTTTACATTTGCTGTATATCTAACTTTATTTACAGCTATTGCCGGTCTGGCAGTTGGCGTTTTACTGTTCTTAAAAAAGGGGATACCATTTTTCGTAGACACGATTATTGTTATACTCTGTATGTTGGGAGGTCTAATTCCGTTTTTTAGTAATTTAAATGAAACCGGAAGCTTCTATCAATCAGGTGCTTATCTATTAGTGATAAGTTTATTTGCAGCATTTATCCTGGAACTAGGGTCAGTAATTGTGACTTTTGTAAAAAAAGAGTAAGAAAAACTTTTTAGCGTCTAACTAAATGTCGTATCATTGATACGGCATTTTTTTCGCTTTATCTTAGATGCAGCAAAAAAGTGATTCTGTGTGCATAGTAAATTTTGCTAGCATTATTTATGGGCTGATGAAAACTATATTCTACCCCGTAATAACTAAAAGCAATAAGCAATCCATAGTTGGCAGTAAATAAACCTGTATTGTTAAATCCATACAATGTAAAGCCGAAAAAAGGTTCTATATCAACTAAGTTTAACCTAAAGCGATTATATAAACGAATACCTGCCCATCCTCCAAAAATTAGACTTTCACCTTCTTCATCAGTACCCAAAAGAATACCTAAATAACCTATACCCATATCAATATATAGACCGGGTGCAGCAATATTCTGAATTAAATTCAAGTGATATCCAAAACCAAAAGAAAAGGACAACATTGTGGAAAAAATTGCCAGTTCTTCATCTGATGCAAAAGCATCTTCATCAAAATCAAAAAGGTTAATAGCCAAGGGCGATATATTAAATGACCAGTTTTGATTATTTTCTTCCTGGCTATATACAAAATTACAAAGAAATATGAATACGAAAACTATACACATTTTCTTTTTCATATGGCTCTCTTGTTGTAATTTATGTTTCATATGTAAATATAGAAAAATTTTACAAAAAGTCAAGTTTTTTAGTATTATTTCAATTCTTTTTCTATTTTCTCAAGTTCATTAATATCCAAAAGGTATTCTTCATGCCATTCCTGCTTTTCTATAGGACACATACGTAACCCGGTACCCTACAGCTATTATCATGTCTAGGTTGTAAAAAGCAGTGTTGTAATTTTTCCCATCAGCAGCAGTATGTGCAAAATTTGCACATACTGAATTTTCCTGTAATTCATCTTCTTTTAATATATTTCCAATATGCTTGGTCACAACGCTTCTTTCAACTTCAAAAAGTTCAGCCATTGCCCTCTGTGTAAGCCAAAGAGTTTCCTCGCGCAAAAGAGCATTTACATGAATCTTTCCTGAAGTATCTTTATAGAGAAAAAATTGCTGTTGTATCGCTATATCTTTTTTCCTCATCATTTACTGCTCTTGTTTCTAGTGATCTGTAATTTTCTATTTCCTAATTGTTTTGAATCAGCAGATTTCATTTTCAGTTGTACGATATCTTCGTACAACTTACTTCCTTATTAACGGGCTACCATTTTCTATTTATTAACTTATCATAATTCATTCACATAAGCAAGTCACAAAAAACCAGATCACCAACAATAATTTCCTAATTAGAGATATTACAGTAATTAAATACTTTTTGTAATTATGGGCAACGTTGCCCACAATTAGATAGCGGTAAACTTGTAGCCTGTTCCCCAGAGAGTTTGTATATACTTTGGCTCGGATGGGTTAAGTTCTATTTTTTCGCGCAGGCGTTTTATATGCACTGTTACTGTACTTATATCACCATAGGTATCTTCACCCCATATCCTGTCGTATAGCTGCTCTTTACTGAATACCATATCCCTATTGGAGGCAAGAAAGTACAATAGATCAAATTCCTTGCGGGTAAGAGTTATATCCTTATTATCTACAAAAACTTTATGTGAAGCATATATATAATTCTAAGATAGCCAAAATCAAGTTCGTCCATATCCTTAGACGCACCTGTATTCTTTGTGAGCCTTGTATAGCGGGCTATATGGGATTTTACCCTTGCTACCAGTTCGGCAATGGAAAAAGGTTTGGTTATATAATCATCGGCTCCAAGACCTAGAGCGCGTATTATATCAATGTCTTCTATACGTGCAGTTACCATAAGAATGGGTATATCTACTTTCGAACGTATTTCCTTACATATAGACAGCCCGTCTTTCCCGGGAAGCATAAGGTCTAACAGGATAAGGCTAAATGCTTCTTTCAAGGCGCGTTCTTGACCTTTGGATCCGTCTTTTTCAATGACAGAATCGAAATTTTCAAGATCAAGATAGTCTTTTATTAAAGCCGCAATATCAGGATCATCTTCAATAATTAATATCCTATGTTTTATATCTGACATTTACATTGCCTCAAGAGGTAGACGAATGATGATAGCAAGCCCAGGTGAAGCTCGGCCTGCAGCCCCGGAGGCTGGTTCTGCATATATAGTACCGCCCGACCTCTTGATAATCTGTGCACTAATCGCAAGTCCAAGCCCTGAACCTGCGCTATGCCTGGATGGATCTGCACGGTAAAACACATCGAATATACTTGAAAGTAATGAAGGATCAACACCGGGACCATCATCGGCAAAAGTCAAGCGCACAAAACTGCCATTGGCGGAGCTGCTTGAGTCAGCAGAGCTGTTATCGTCAGCGAAGCTGCTATCGTCAGCGAAGCTGCTATCGTCAGCGAAGCTGCTATCGTCAGCGAAGCTGCTAATGTCAAGGTCTACACTTATTGTCATGTGGGCTCTTTCTTTAACTTTATATTTAACGCTGTTTTCAAGGATATTAATCACTACCCTTCTTATATGCGAAACATCAGCATTTACATATACATCCTTTGGACCTTCACCTATGATTATATCAAGACCGCGCAAAGTATATGCATCTCTAAGTTCCTCTATCATATCATATATAGCACGCATTATATCAAAGCGCTGCGGGGTAAACAGGAATTCATCCATATCAAGTTTAGAAAACAAAAAGAGCTGTTCAATAATATGTTTCATGCCTGCTGTATTTAGTTTTATAGTACTTATATACCTATCTCGCATTTCCTGAGTAGATGCCACACCGGATTCAATTCCATCAAGATAGCCGCTTATTGTTGTAAGGGGCGTACGCAAATCATGGGATATACCGGCAAGCAGTTCGCGGCGGTTAGCCTCGTCTTTTAGGCGCGCCCTGGTAGAGGCCTCAAGCTGCAGAGCCATTAGGTTAAAAGCATCGCATACAAGGCGGAACTCATCATCACCATCATAATCAATACGATATGAAAAATCATTTTCCCGTATGCGGCTTACCCCTGTCGTCAGAATATCCAATGGCAGGGTAATTTTTTTGGTCATGCGATTTGCAAGTATGCTGTTGACTATCAAAAAAAACACGACAAAAACAGCAAACGAAATAAGGGCTATGCTCCAGGAAAATCTCCTGTAAGATTCTATATCAGTAAAATCCACAAAGCCGTATGCCCTATACATGGTTGTTGTAATAATGCGGTTAATAAAGAGAGCTACAGATATACCCCCTAGAGTTACAAATACCATGCGTATATTGGAAAAAAAGAAACGCCGTTTTACAGTCATGATTGCCTCTGCCTATATAGAACTTTTTTGACCACAAACCTCACGAATAAACACCAGTTCGTGTGAGTTGGTGTGGTTCGTGGTTAAAAAACGCCCATTCGAGTGGTTCGTGGTCAAATTTATATCATTGTACTGTATTCAGATACTTTATCGCCAGAGCAGAGCCTGACCAAGTTCTATTAAAAACTCCGCCTGTCTGATGTATGCTGACGTTGATTATGCCATCGGCGCCTTTGGCAACTGCCTCTCTCATGAGCGCATTATAGGTAAGTCCGTAGCCGTCCCTTCCGGTGGCAGTGCTTTCGGCAAACACAACACCCATAGCTTCAAACTCCATTTGTGTGTATGTTGTATTCCCGCCGCTCAATAAAACAGAAACCCTATCCCAGCCAGTATTGCCCATGACATGAGCGCCGCGCATCCCTGCTCCACGTGCAACACAGCTACCCAATAGCAAAATGGCTATACCCATAAGTATACATTTTCTCTTTCCCTTTAGATTAAACCTTTTCCTGGTTACGGGATTTCCCTGTTCTGATGAATTTTGATTTTCCATTTGTTTCTCCTTAAACTAAATCAATTCCCATACAGGAACTGTTAAGATAGAGAATAAAGTGGAATTCTTAAGAAAAAATGAACTAGATCTTAAATCATTGTGAACAAAGAAAACAGAACACCGATTCGCATATGTTCGTGAGTGTTAGTGTGGTTCGTGGTAAATAACCTATTCGTGTGTGTTAGTGTGGTTCGTGTGGTTCGTGTGGTTCGTGGTTAAAAAACCCATTCGTGTGTGTTAGTGTGGTTCGTGGTAAATAACCTATTCGTAGCGTTACTAAACTATGGAAACATATACAAGTGTTTGATTCACTAACTGATATGCAATTTCCCCGAATGTGATAGGGCCGGAAAATGCGTTAAGTTTTTTATGTTCCAGATCACCATATAAAAAGTTTAGTATGCAGTTACAGGAAAATACAACATCTGTATCGTTATGTTGGGAAATTTGTGTGTTGAATAAGCCTTCGTAATCTGACACAGCTTTTGCCATTCTGTATTTTATTCCCCTGAACACGGGAGCGTAGAAATTTACTGTGCCGTCTTCAATTGATTTAATGGAAATGTTAACGTCGTTTCCGGAGTAGTCCCCAACAAGAGGGAGCTTGGTGTCTATTGCGTTATCTGCAAGATAGTTTGCAAGTGACACTTCTTTGCCATCAATGCGGCATTTCTTAATGGAAAAACCTTCTTCGGTAAATTCAATTAAAGGTGAATCGGTATCCTGTTCAAAAATATTTATTATGTTAACTGATACTGTTTTTTCTTCCGGTGTTAGTATGTGAAGCGCAACTGCTTTATCGGTGAACGATTCTGCTTTGCTGCCGACTATGGTTATGGGTGTTTGACCCTGCTTGCCCAGGTTTAAACCGGAAATCCAGCCTACAACGTTACGCAAAAACATGTTTTCGTAAGTTGCAGCATTTTGTGCATATTCCTTGTGCACTGTACTGTCAAAAGGTATGATCAGAATGGTAAAACCACTGGAAAAAGCATCGTTGGTTACCTGATTAATCTCCGATGCGTCATATGCTTTTATAAAATAATTTTTATATGGAAATTCCGTTACAAAGAGTAAATCGCCGGATACCTTGCCGCCGTCTTTTGCCATAAAATACTCGGTAGAGCCGCCTATCCATTTCCCCATGGGTAATTTTTTTAAGAGAGATTCTGTCCCGGCGATATGAAGCAGTTTACCTTCGTTTATCAATCTGGATGTCGATTCAAATGACATTAACATATTCATTCTCCCTTAAAGGCTCTTAATTATAACGTAGTCAGCAGCCATAATTTTTCTGTTTTTCATAAGAAAAGCATTTATTACATCTGCACATTTTTTGGCCATATCCTCTGATGCGTCTCTTGAATAAATTTCTTTAAGATGAGTTAGAAGCATGGAAAAAGCCAACTGCCTGAACTTTTTTACTCCGATTAATAGTTTCTGCGTTTGCTGGGCAGTAATCTTCATTTCATCGATTTTTTCGACATAGTATATACCAAAGTTTTTATCGTTTATAACTATATGACTAGATATCCATTCAGTAAGAAAGCGGACTAGCGAATTGGGAACATACCTTACACCAGCCTGGAACTTTTTTTGATGCTCCAAAATGTTCTTCATGAATTCCCTGTGCTGCGCCTTGTGTATTGCCATATCAGGATAGGTGGTTAGTGCAAACAAATCTTCTTCATGTGCGAAAACTTCCTTGGTGTGGTTCACCATAAGACGTATGGTATTCCTGAAAGAAGCATTGGCCTGTTCTGTTCCTGTGGTGCAGGCCTCGAACAATTCGTTGGTCATATTAATTAATTCTTTGTGCTGATCATCAATGAGTTTTATCCCGACCACATAATTGTCATTCCAGGTGATCTTGTTGGATGTACCGGACTGCGGTTCACGATTAATCATTTTACTATTCCTCTAATACTATTTTAGTCTTTTGTGCTTCATTCATCAACATATTTTTAATTAACGATTTTTAAACGATTTTTAATTGATGATTCTAATGGTTTCGTTAAGACTGAGCCCGTTATCGTACCATGTAGGATCAATATCGACAGTAATACCGTTCCAAATTATCCTTACCCAGGCATGATTGTAGAACTGCGTCCCAGTTCTTCCCGAATGGGAGAGCGGAGTGGGAATAGGCTTATTGTCCAGGATAAAAATAGTGCCATTCCTGTTGGTGTGGAACTCAAAGGACTGTGATTCCGGGTTAATAAAATAGGATGTAGACGCAGTCCAATTTGCTGGAGGAGTTTTGGTACTGTTGACTGTCATTATATTGCTATAAAACGATTCTACTCTATCTGCTATACTAAATTTGATATCACTTTTTGCAAAGACCTTTACCCTGCGTTCAAGGACGGTATTCTTCCCATCAGCACGAGTTATTACCCGGTAAATTTGCCCCGGACCTCTATAGTTATCTACAAAGTGTGAGGCATAATCGTTGCAGACCCCCGGCACCTCATTAGGTCCTCTCCTGGCATTTCCTGCATTGGGAAGGTTATAATAAAAAAACCTTGCCGTCTCATTTATCTGCTCGAGTATGTAAGGGTAAAGGTGCTCCTCATAGGTCTCTGGCTCATTAAAAAGTGGTGCACAACCCGCAATAAAGAGAAAAATACCAAGCAGCAAAAATGACTTGAGGAGAGGTTTTTTTGCCATAGATCTATTATAAAGGGTATCTTACTACAGGGCAAGCTCTGTAAGCCTACAATTCAAGAGAACAGACCTTCCGCATGGCTATAAGGATCTACCTCACCGGTCCCCTGATATTCATAGTTTCCCCATTAATCACAACCCTCACCTCGTACACTGCATTGGGGTACTGCTCAAGGTTCTCGTGGAAAAAGGCGACAGAGAAACCCAGAACGCGATCACCAGGTTCAAGGACAAGAAAGTCGTTCCTGTTTAACCTTGCAAGCATCATCTCGGTAAAGATGGGGCGTACTCCAAGTTCGTCATAAAAAAAGTGGTCAAACATGGTGGAGTTGCCCCAGGTTAGGAGTGGAATGGAAATAGTTTCCTGTGAAACATTTACAATATAGGCAGCGCCGTAATCAGGAAAGGGAGCTGCGCTCTGATCAGTATCAAAATCAAAGGCAAAGTAAAACTCAGGTTCCACCTCCGGAATCTCTTCCACAATAGGCGGTTGTGCGGAACAGCCTGCAAATAGTAAAACTATAAAAATTGCGAATATGGCTTTCATTTATTTACCTTACAAGTATAAATTCCACGCGGCGGTTCCTCCACCAGTTAATTCTGTCTTCGAAGGCGGCGACAGGCCGGGTTCCGCCCATGCCTATGTATGAGAGCCTTTCCCTGTCTACACCGAGGAAGACTAGGTATTCCAGTACAGACCTGGCACGCTCTTCGCTTAGGGGCTGAAGACCTATCACTCTTGCCGTTCCTACTTCCTCGTTGGTGCGGGCTGCGGTTCCGGGCGGAGTTGTGGGGTTGGCGTGTCCTTCGACCAGGACGTTGTATGTGTTAAAACGGTTAAGGACTATTGCTATACGTCTAAGTACCAGATCGTTATTACCCCTATTGATGAGATCAAGGCCTGTAAAGTCGCCCATATTTGCTGCAAAAACTATGGCAGGAACTATCACCCTTAATACATCACCTTCGCGTATTACAAGTACATCAATCCAGATGCTCCCCTCATACACTGAGTAGTTATTATGTATATTGGTAACCCTTATCGAAAATAAATACTCCATTGCCGACTGAACAAGTTCGCCGTTTGTACTATAACCATCCCAGACAAATTCGGCTGGCGGCATTCCAGTGCCCTCCCAGGATGAAAACAGGTTATGGGGTGCATTAGGTTCGCGTATCTCAATGCGCCAGGATTCAATTGGAGAGGCGCTTTCTACGTTGATTCTTACGGTAAGAAGATCGTCTACACCGTCACCATCAGGACTAAAATATTCAGGGCTAAAGCTTACGCTTATTACGGGAGGTGAAAGATCGGGCTCCGCTTCTACAGGGGCAGGCGGTGTAGTAGGCGGCGGAGTGTACTCGGCGGCAGGCGGAGCTGCTCCCGGGTCTGAAGGCGGCAGGGAAGTTGAACCGCAGGAAGCGGCAATAAAAATAGCCAATAATACGCCGGCTATTAGGTAAAATTGCTTTTTCATATATAACCTCTCATTTAGCCTGACTACTAATTCAGTAGTCAGGCGGCCATAATCGAAAAGAAAACTTCGTTTTCTTATAACCTCTCATTTAGCCTGACTACTAATTTAGTAGTCAGGCGACTACCATCGAAAACTAGACTACACCATTGTCCAATGATATAATCGAAAAGTCAACAATATTAATCAGTAGATGAGTTAAATGTTAATGATTTCATGCATGAAGTAACTGGACAATATTACAATTTATACAAATTACCTACACATCCAAATTACTTACAAGTAAGGCATTTTCCTCGATAAAGGCCCGCCGCGGGGCAACAACTTCGCCCATTAGGGTGGTAAAGATGCGCTCTGCTTCCACTGCGTCGTCCATATGCACCTGTATGATGTTGCGGCGGGTAGGATCCATGGTTGTTTCCCAGAGCTGACCGGGGTTCATTTCGCCGAGTCCCTTGTAGCGCTGAACGCCGTCTTTCTTGGCACCGCCCAGTTCGGACAGTACCCTGTCTTTTTCTGCGTCATCGTAGGCGTAATATTCCTTTCTGTTATGCGAAATTTTATAGAGGGGCGGCATGGCTATGTAAACATGTCCTTTCTCTATAAGGCTTGTCATATAACGGTAAAAAAATGTCAGTAAGAGGGTGCGTATATGGGAGCCGTCAACATCAGCATCCGCCATTATTATTACCTTATGGTAACGCACTTTGTTAACATCAAAATCCATACCACAGCCGGCGCCTATGCTGGCAATTATGGGCTGCAACTTTTCGTTAGTCACAACCTTCTCTATGCGGGTTTTTTCCACATTAAGCATTTTTCCCCAAAGCGAGAGTATTGCCTGAAAGTGCCTGTTCCTGCCCATTTTGGCGGAGCCGCCGGCGGAGTCTCCTTCTACGATAAACAACTCGCATAAGGAAGGGTCTTTCTCCGAACAGTCGGAGAGTTTACCGGGAAGCCCGGCGGAGTCCATTGCGTTTTTGCGTCGTGTCGCATCACGGGCTGCTCTTGCGGCAATACGCGCCTTTGCCGCCAAAATGGATTTTTCAAGTATATTGTTAATAACGTCCGGGTGCTTGTCAAAAAAGAGTTCGAGCTGCTCGCCGGCTGCAGTTTCCACAAGGCCTTTAATTTCAGAATTGCCTAGTTTGCTTTTTGTTTGTCCTTCAAACTGAGGGTTGGGAACTTTAATGGAAAGCACGGCTGTAAGACCTTCACGTACATCATCACCTGAAAGACTTTCGTCTAACTTTTTTGCATGCTTTGACTTTTTAAGATAATCGTTTAAAGTGCGGGTAAGTGCGGATTTAAAACCTATTAAGTGAGTGCCGCCCTCCTTTGTATTTATGTCATTAACAAAAGAGTACATTATCTCGTTATAACCATCGTTATATTGAATTGCACATTCAACTTCTACATTGCCGCCAAGTCCATCTTCCCTTGTTGTTTCAAGGTAAACAGGTTCCTTATGAAGGACAGATTTGTTTTCGTTTAAATATTCAACAAAACTTTTAACACCACCGTCAAACTGAAACTCATTAACCTTGGGCTTTGTAAGCCTTTCATCCCTTATGGTAATTTTTAGGCCCTTGTTTAAGAAGGCGAGCTCCCTAAGGCGGTTACTCAGAGCTTCAAAGTTGCACGTAACGGTTTCAAATATCGCACTGTCTGCCTTCCAGCGTATTACAGTTCCCCGGCGTTCAGAATTGCTTTCGTAGGGGAGTTTTTCTGCGGCTATCTTGTGCACAGGTCCGTCTGCAATACCTATCTTATAGGTCTGGTTAAAAATTCCACTATCAAGGTGAACAAAGGCCTCTGTCCACTCTGAAAGTGCACAGACTACGGAAACACCTACCCCGTGCAGACCTCCGGAAACGGCATAAGATTTCTTGTCAAACTTACCGCCTGCATGAAGCCGCGTCATAACAAGTTCCAGGGCGCTTACCCCTTCACCGGGATGTATATCTACAGGAATACCGCGGCCATTGTCCTCTACACGGACTATATCATTACCTTCAAGTACAACAAGGATATTATCACAATGCCCCTGCATTGCCTCGTCTACAGCGTTATCTACAACTTCAAAAACAAGGTGATGAAGACCATCTATGCCTGTGGTACCTATGTACATACCGGGGCGCTTACGGACGGCTTCAAGCCCTTTTAAGACAGTGATGTTTTGAGCATTATATTCAGAATTCATTGTTACATTGTATAAAAAAAGAGCACAAAGGTAAACGGTCTACGAGCCGCTAAACGCCGCAGACAAAAATATGGCAAAATTGTGGTTATTTTTCGCAAAAAAATGAAAAAACACTTGATAAAAAATAAAAGTCAAGTTAAAGTGATTATTCCTTATAAAGTTTTTTTGAACTATGTTCATAATATGTTGATAACATGTACCTAATTGCTTTACATTAAGACATTTAATGGGGTCCATGTCATGTAATAACAACCATTATTGAGCAAATTTCCTAATTCTTTATATTACAAGGATTTATGTAAAACTACTATTCAAATATATAGGTAAAAATTAAATTTAAAATGATGTTTTTACTTGGGATTCTATACTAAAGAAATTAATGATGTTGATAAATTGTTAATAAGACTGTGCGTTTTGGGGTTTGGATATTATGGCAGACTGGATATACAACGATTTTTGGAACGAAGCCCTCTCTCAAATGGAAAAAGAACTGGGAAGTGAGGAATTTAACCTCTGGTTTAGTAAGCTAGGCTATATCAGAGCCAGTGAAAACGAAGTTTTTGTATCTGTTCCCAATCCTTTCTTCATGGAACTCTTTAGCCCCAAGTATTTAGCACGCTTATCAGAAAAATTCTCACAAATTTCGGGAAAGGAACTGGAAATTAAGCTGGAAGTCCGCATAAAAAACGAAAATGACACTCAAGCGCCCGAAGTTTCACCGCCTTCAGTTACCGAAAGCGCAAACACAGCTAAGTCAACGAATTCAGACACGGCTGCTTCCAATACTGCCGCCGAAAAAAAGCTAAACCCCCAGCTCCAGGAAGAATACACCTTCGATACCTATGTCGTAGGCGAAGTAAACAACTATGCTTTTAATGCAGCGCTGGCTGTTTCCAGAAATCCCGGTACATCAAAAATATACAACCCCCTTCTGATCTACGGCGGCACAGGGCTGGGTAAAACCCACCTTATGCAGGCCATAGGACATTTTATCTATCAGAATAAGGACCTAAAGATCCTCTACATTACAGGTGAAGGTTTTATGCGGGAATTTGTCGAAGTAGTTGGAATGGGGCAGAAAAACAGGGATGCTTTTGCAAAAAAGTACAGGAATGTTGATGTCCTCTTAATTGACGATATACACACAATAGAAAGGGGTGTTGGCACCCAGGACGAGTTATTTTACACCTTTGAGGCGCTCTACAACAAAAGAAAACAGATGGTATTCACCTGCGACAGACCTATATCTGAACTTAAAGGCATGGCTCCCCGCCTGCAGTCCCGCTTTCACAGCGGCCTGAGTGTGGAGCTTTCCCTTCCAAGGTATGAAGAACTAATTGCCATCCTAAAGAAAAAAATAGAACTTAAAAAAGCAGAACTAAATAAAGACATAGGTGTTTCCGACGAGATCATAGAACTTATAATCAAGAATATTTCCTCCAATGTGCGTGACATGGAAGGAGCTCTTAATAAGCTCATGGGCTATGCTGACCTTGTAAATAGACCTGTAACCCTGGAAATTGCACAAAGGGAACTGAAAGACGCATTTGCAGACCCAAAACAGGGCAATATGTCCATAGATACCATACAAAAAATGGTAGCAGAGACTTATAACCTATCTCCAAACGATTTAAAAGGCAAAAAAAGAACGGCAGGAATAGTAAAGGCCAGGCATATTGCAATATATCTGAGCCGTGAACTTACCGACAACTCTCTTACAGAGATAGGCCAATGCTTTGGCGACAGAGATCACTCGACAATTCTGCATTCCCACAGGCTCATAGAGGAAGAAACCCGCTCAGACACTAACCTTTACATGAACCTTGAAAGCCTAAAACGCCTTATAAAAGAGCAAAATGTAAGATAGTTGAAAAGCTATGCCTAAGTTGTGGACAAGAAAAAAATAAAAAAATTAATGTGGAAAATGTTAAAATAATCCATAAATTAAGGGCTTTTATCCATAGTTTATTAATGAAGAAAGTATATATAGTATAATAAATTAAGTGACTTTTCAACAAAAAGTTCAGCTTACTATTACTATTATTATATTTATATATATAATATAATATTAACGAGGAGACACTATGAAGTTTACATGTGATAGAAGCATTCTTTTAAAAGAAATATCCATAGCAAATGAGATAATAGCCTCTAAAAATGCTATTTCCATATTGTCAAATATATTAATAGAAGCTGCAGATGGTAATATAGTAATTAAAGCTACAGACATGAAGGTGAATTTCGAAACCACTGTACCTGTCGATGTAATAGAACCCGGCAGCATTACTGTTTATGGTGATAAGTTTTATGGAATTTTAAGCTCCATACCCGATGGAGAAATTGAATTTGATTATTCTGATAACAGGATCAACATCAAAACAACTGTTAAAAAGGCAAAGTTCCAGTTAAAAAGCATAGCATCAGAGAAATTTCCTGAGTTTACCGTAAGTGGGCAAAACTTTTTCGAAATTCCTGTAAAAGATTTTAAAGAAATGATTTATCAAACCATATTCGCCATTTCCGATGATGAAACCCGTTATTTTATGAATGGTGTATTCTTTGAAAAATCAGAAGATAATTTTATTATGGTAGCAACAGATGGGAGACGTCTTGCCTATATTAAAAAACCTGTCGCAGACGATTCCAACATTGCCGATATTCCTGGTGTTATTATTCCCCCAAAGATTCTAAACATAGTTTTAAGACGTGCAGGGGACGAAGGCATGGTAAAATTATCTGTAAGTGATAAATTTATCTTCATACAGTTTGGAACATATAAACTTTCATCTGTTCTTATAGAAGGACAGTTCCCGAATTACCGCAGGGTAATCCCCGAAAAACAGGAACACAGTTTTACCGTTAAACGCCAGGAAATGTTAGATGCACTTAAAAGGGTTTCGCTTCTTGTTGAACAAAAATCCCACAGGATATATTTAGGTCTTGCCCCGGGAATGGCGTCCGTTTATTGCGAAGAAAGTGATATAGGAACTGCCAGGGAAGAAATTTTTTCAGAATATAACGGAGAAGAACTTTCCATTGCCTTAAATTACCGTTATCTTGAAGATCCCTTTAAGTCCATAGGCGGAGATGAAATCTGCATACTCTTTAACGATCCCAATAAAACCATAACAATTACTCCCGTTCCGGAAAAAGATTATTTTCACATTGTAATGCCCATGCAGCAGGAATAGCTTAAGCTTTTTTTGGGAAATGGCCGGGCAGCAAAACGGTAGGCAGTTTAGAAGGTTAATATGGCCTTTTCCTCTTTAAGAACAGTATCCTTTCGCAATTTGCTTGATGCAGAAGTTGACATACGTGCAAAAGATATTTTTCTTGTGGGTAAAAACGGCCAGGGTAAATCCAATTTTCTGGAAGCGCTTTACTTTTGCTCCTATGCTTCTTCTTTCAGGGGAGGGCGTGCAGGTGAAATTGCAAAGACAGGGGAAAAGGATTTTTTTGCCGCAGTAAGCTTTAGCGATTCAATACACAATAACTTAAGCGTAAGCTATAAAGACGGCGAAAAAAAAGTTTTACTTGACGGCAAAAAAATAGAAGACCGTAAAGAGCTCCTTAATACTGCTCCTGCCATTATCTTCTGCCACGAAGACATGGATTTTGTAAGCGGCAGCCCCGAAAGAAGAAGATGGTTTTTTGACCAAACCCGCAGCCTTTGGGATTCCCTTTACCTTGAAGATCTCCTAAGATACCGTTATGTGCTAAAAAACCGGAACAGCCTTTTAAAGAATAATCAAAAACCAAAGGCTGCGTCTGCCGTCACTGCAGCACCCGCCGCCATTACCGCCAATGCTGCACCCACTCCCGGCGACTCTTTTGCTTCCACATTAGGCGCACTGGATATACAGCTTGCCTCCTACGGCTTACAGTTATGCGCAAGACGAAAGGAAACAGCAGAGGAGTTCTCGCTTATTTTTGAACCTCTTTACAGGGAAATATCCGGCATAGGCGGAATAAAGGTAAAATATGTTTCTTCCTGGAAGCAAAAAAGTCAGGAAGAAGTATTGGCTTACCTTGCTGAAAAAAGACAATTGGATCTGACATTAGGCCTTACACATTCAGGACCTCACAGGGACAAGTATATTTTTACCCAGGATGGAACAGAGTTCACCGCAAAAGCCTCTACAGGGCAAAGGCGGCTCCTTGCTCTTTTATTAAGGGTTGCCCAAACTATAGTTTTTTCCAAAAGAACAGGTAAAAAGCCTGTTCTCTTATTGGACGATGTACTTTTGGAACTGGACGGAGAAAAAAGACAGAAGTTCCTGTCTTTAATGCCCGAATATGAACAGGCTTTTTATACCTTTTTACCTGTAGAGCCCTATGAAAATTACCGCAAGGAGGATACCCTCGTCTATTATATGGAAAATGGCAGCCTAAGCAGGCAGGAAAAATGAAAAGAGCCGGTGTAAAAAGAGCAGGTGATGTTCTTACCCAACTATTTAACGAGCGCTTTCACAAGAGTTTTGATGAGGCAAAGGAAGCAGGTCTCAGTATCTTTTCATCCTGGTCAACTATAATTGCCGAAGTCTGGCAAAACGAGGAAGACAGGTCTAACCTTACTTTCCATAGCAAGATCAGCGACATAAGCCGCGGAAATCTGCTTATAGAGGGGGATCATCCCGGCTGGGTTCAGTTATTGCAAACCAAAAAAAGGGAGATACTTGGTGCTGTAAAGAAAAAGTATCCCGAGCTCAGTATAAAGAGTGTCAATTTCAAGCTCAGCCGCTAGGCTGAGCACGAGGCCGCTAGGCTGAGCACGAGGCCGTTAGACTGAGCACGAGGCCGTTAGACTGAGCACGAGGCGTATTAGTCCGGCCTGCGGGGAGGCGGACGGCGGCGCTGTCCAAAGATAGGGTCAAAGTATTTATCCATGTCAACTTTTTGTGAGATCAACTTTACCACTGCCTTGTAAGTCAAAAATGAAAATAATATTGCAAGTCCAAAAACTACAGGTAAAAACCATGCCTGAGTAGATTCAGGTAGTATTTCAATAAAAACCTGAAGATAGATAAAAATTAATATAAACATATATAAAAATGTTATTAAAACATTAAATACAGTTCCGCCCAGTATGAATAAAAATGTGTTTCTTTTTTTGTTCATGCCCCCGCTCCTTCAGTTTTCTTTCCGAAAAAGATCATGGTAACAACCAGTATAATGCAGCAAATTACAACGCTCATATCGGCAACGTTAAATGTAGGCCAGCGCGGACCCCAGGGGCCCGGTAGTCTTATGCTGATAAAATCGACAACGCCGTCCGACCTGAATATCCTGTCTATTATATTTCCTACTCCTCCGCCTATGATTCCCGCAATTGCCCAGCGTTGCAGCTTTGTAAATTCAACTGTGTTAAAATAATACCAAACAAGAAAAACAAGCACGCCGACAGGCAGCACTATAAATAGTATTGTCTGAAACATAGGAGGCAGATTTGCACCTATGCTGAATGCAATGGCCCTGTTCCTCACATGGTAAATTATAAGTAAATCGTTGTCGAATACATCGTTGATAATTGTACCAATCTGCGGCCAGTTTACCACGATAATGGCTTTGCTTATCTGATCTAAAATAATTATCCCGCCCGTTAGAATAAAGGGAATAAACCATTCCTTCTTTTGCAAAAAAAACTCTTTCATCAAACTTTCTTCCTTACTTTATAAAAAGTACACGACTTGTGGAACAAATCACAAACCCGTCGGTACATCTATAAATTCTGTTTCCATGTTAAGCTTAACTTTACATTCTTCCATCATGCGCAATACACCCCAGACTTCCGTTGAGTAATGCCCGCCTGCAATTATATTAAGACCGGCTTCTTGCGCATGATGATACAAGGTATGGGATGCTTCCCCTGTGACATAGAGGTCTACTCCCTCTTCCATTGCCTGAAAAGCTTCCATGGCAGCCCCGCCGGAAACAACAGCGCAAGTTAGGTTTTCTTTTTTCCCAAAGGGAAAAACACCCAGGGGTGGGCGCTTCATGTAGGCAATTTTTTTTGCGGCATCTTCAGTACTTAGCGGCTCTGAAAGCTTGCCTTTATAACCAATCTTGTGACCATGGTAAAGACCAAAGGGCTCCCTCTCTGTAATGCCAAGAAGATCAGCAAGTACTGCACAATTACCAAATTGAGCATGCTGATCAAGGGGGAGATGCACCCCATAAAGGGCTATATTATTGTCTAAAAGAAACTTTATCCTTTCTCTAAAATAACCGGAAAGCCTTACTGCACTTCCCCAAAAAAGACCATGATGCACAAAAAGGAGGCCTGCACCCGCATCGGCAGCGCGCTTAAAAACTTCCAACCCGGCATCCACTGCAAAGGCAATTTTTGTTACTTCCGAGCCGTCATTATCAATCTGAATGCCGTTTAAAGAATCGTCGGCACTTAAAAAAGTATCGAGATCAAGTATACCGCGGAAAAATTCATCCAGTTTTTTTGTGCTAAGT
>Ga0099364_10004938_pt1 | contig 19974 bp, 24 predicted proteins | sample TergutTh196P3_FD_73070 | JGI IMG/M metagenome (GOLD analysis project Ga0099364, IMG submission 73070) | Microcerotermes parvus P3 segment gut microbial communities from Pointe-Noire, Republic of the Congo - Th196 P3 | ecosystem: Host-associated > Arthropoda: Insects > Digestive system > Gut ... | reverse complement strand
CACTAATCTATGCGTCTTGTCGAAATGGGGGTCCGGGGTCTCCCCGGCGCGCTTTGGTTACTTTGCCGCGTTGCAAAGTAACAGCCCCCGCGGCTTGAGCGGTGAAAAATAACTGAAGATGAAAGCGTGTTATAAACCACCTCGGCGGCCTTCGGCAGGTTTTAGGATTTAGGTTACAGGTTTTAGGAAGGGAAGGAATTTGTCGTGTCGTCCTTTACCTAAAACCTAAAACCTCAATCCTCAATCCTGTGGCGCGGCGCTACGCGCCGCCTACAGCCTAAACCCCGGGGCGTAGAGGTTCGCGAGGACCGCCGCGGCAAGGCACAGCCCGACGAATACGGCCCCAGCTGCGTCAATGCCGCCAAGGCTGAGCTGCTTTAGGCGTGTGCGGCCTTCGCCGCCGTGGTAGCAGCGGCACTCCATCGCCAGGGCAAGCTCGTCCGCGCGCCTGAAGGCGGACACAAACAGCGGGATTAAAATCGGCGTGAGCGCCTTTACCCGCTGGATTAAATTGCCTGATTCCATATCCGCGCCGCGTGCCTTTTGCGCGGACATGATCTTGTCGGTCTCCTCGATCAGGGTCGGGATAAAGCGCAGCGCGATCGTCATCATCATCGCGACCTCATGCACGGGCATTTTTATTTTTTTTAGCGGGGAAAAGAGGCGCTCAATCGCGTCTGTAAGCGCGATGGGCGATGTGGTGTAGGTCATCAGCGAGGTCCCCGCTATAAGGCATATTATGCGCGCGCACATCAGCGCCGCGGTCATCAGCCCGCGGTCGGTAACGCTGAGGAAATAAAAGCCGAAAATGGTTTCGCCTTCCGCGATAAAGAACATATTTAAAACAGCCGTGAAGATTATTATCGGCAAAATCGGCTTGATACTGCGGGTGATCATTTTGCCTGATATGCGCGAAATACGGTAAACAATCATCAGGAACAGGGCGCCCACCAGCATTGACGCCAAATTCCCCGCCAAAAAAAGCATGACGATATAAGCTGTGGTCAAAACCAGCTTCATGCGCGGGTCCATTCGGTGTACGGGGGACACGCCCGGAAAATATTGGCCGATCGTGATATCCTTAATCACCCGCGCCGCCCCCTTTGCCCAGCAGTGTAAGTATGTGTGCTTTTGCCTGCTCCACCGTGTACAGGTCCGGCGGTATGTCATAGCCCATGGAGCTTAGCTTCATGCATATTTTTGTGATTTGCGGCACGGACAGCCCCAGCCTTTCAAGCTGGTCGGCCTTGCCGAAGATTTTCGCGACATCATCGTATGCGTAAACTTTTGCCTTGTTCATCACAAGGACTTTCGGCGCGTACTTCGCGATGTCCTCCATGCTGTGGGAGACCAGCAGGACTGTGTTTTTGCGCTCCCTGTGGTAATCCTTCACCATGCCTAAAATCATATCGCGGCCGCCGGGGTCAAGCCCTGCCGTAGGCTCGTCGAGGATCAGGACCTCCGGCTCCATTGCGATGACCCCCGCGATTGCCGCGCGGCGTTTTTGCCCGCCTGAAAGCTCAAACGGTGATTTTTCCAGAATTTCCTCCGGCAGGCCGACAAGGCGCAGTGCGTGGACTGTGCGCTCGCGCACTTCTTTTTCGCCCAGCCCCATGTTTACCGGCCCGAATGCCACGTCCTTGTAGACTGTTTCCTCGAAAAGCTGATATTCCGGGTACTGGAACACCAGCCCGACTTTAAAACGGAATTTGCGGATCGCCTTTGGCTGTGCCCAGATATCCTCGCCGTCTATATATACTTTGCCGGACGAGGGGCGCAGAAGCCCGTTGAAATGCTGGATCAGCGTAGATTTCCCGGAGCCTGTATGCCCGATGATCCCCAAAAACTCCCCGCGGCGGATTTCCAGGCTGATATCCTCCACCGCGGCTTTTTCAAAGACAGTGCCGGGGGAGTAGAGATGTGTAAGACGCTCGGTTTTTATGATCGGCATTTGCTGTTTATCCTTCCGTTTTGGGGAGACTTATGCGGTAGATGCATTTCTGCCTTTCGCCTTCCAGATACATTTCGTTGTCCTCCGGCAAATCCACGATCTCTTCAAGCACGCCGCCTACATATTCGCAGGTTTTTCTTGAGGCGTAGTTGTCCGGGTTGCAGGTGATTATAAGGTCATACATTTTATGTTTGCGCGCCAGCTTGAAAAGAAGCTTGCAGGCCTTTGCGGCGTAATGGCTGCCGCGGTACGGCTCGTAAACCCTGTAGCCGATATTCCCGCCGTAGAAAACATACCCGGCGCGGAAATCGCAGCAGCCTACAGAGGTGCCGCTTTCTGTAAGGCATATGTCAAATATATAATATGGCACGATATCCCTTTCGGGGTCGCCGCTGTCGGTTTTTACCAGGTCTAAAAAGATTTCATCGCTGTAAAGGTCTTCGGTGTTGAAAAACATGGCAATCATCCTTATTTTTGTACTAGGCTGTTATACTCATCAATACTGATGTTGATTTCCCTTAAAATGCCGCGCAGCAGTGGTCTGGGCAAGTCCTTTCCAAGATGAAAAGGTATAGTTGTTGTTCTTCCGTCAGGGTGCCGATAAAAAGCATGGCTTCCCTTTTGCCGTGTTTTTCTGAAACCCAGCTTAAACAGGATCTTTTCAAGCGAAACGGCGTTTATCAGCACCAATCGGCTCATATTGCGACCTCAATTTGAGATATACCTGCAAATACAGGGAATTGCGCAATATCTTCAGCGTCCATTTCTTCCAAGCAAAGCTCAATGACTTCCTTTAGCTTTATCTGCAGCTCGTCAATTGTAGCCGCACACGTGCGCGCGCCGGCAATACTCGGCACAACGCCGATATATAAGCCGCTCTCGTTGTCTTTTTCAATATATGCGGTGTATGAATTGGTCATGGTTTCACCTCGTTAGAATTTTAACTTTGCAAGTAAGCGCATAAGTAAGTATACCATAAAGTCAGCTGTCAAGCAATTTCCCGATCGCCTGCGCGCAATCATCCTCTGTGATGATATCCGCCGGTAAATCGAAGCCCGCGTTTCTCAGCTCATGAATAAGACGGGTTGACTGCGGCACATCAAGCCCCACGGCTTTTAGTTTTTCCACCTGCGCGAAGACTTTTCCGGGCGCGCCGTCTAAAATGATCTTGCCGTCGTCCATTACCACAACGCGCTGTGCCTGTGCGGCCTCGTTCATAAAGTGCGTGATCAGCACCACCGTGATGCCGTAGTATTTGCCCAGCGCCTTTATTGTGCGCATAACCTCCTGCCTGCCGCGCGGGTCGAGCATTGCGGTGGGTTCGTCCAAAACGATGCAGTCCGGGCGCATGGCGATAATCCCCGCGATTGCCACCCGCTGTTTTTGCCCGCCTGAAAGCTGGTGCGGCGCGTGGGTTTTGTATTCGTTCATGTTGACGGCGTCTAAGGCCTCATCGACGCGGCGGCGGATCTCATCGGGCGGCACGCCTAAATTTTCCGGCGCGAAGGCAACGTCCTCCTCCACTACCGTAGCGACGATCTGGTTGTCCGGGTTTTGGAACACCATGCCCACCTGTCGGCGGATTTCCAGCAGCTTGTCCTCGTCCTTTGTGTCCATCCCCGAAACATAGACCGTGCCGCCTTCAGGAAGCAAAACCGCGTTGAAATGCTTTGCCAGCGTGGATTTGCCCGAGCCGTTATGCCCCAAAACCGCCATGAAGCAGCCCCGCTCAACCTGTATATCAAGGTTTTCAAAAACGGGGACAGGCGGCTCGGCAGGCTCCGCGCGGTAGTAGGAAAAGGATATATTATCGCAGATTATTATAGGCTCCATATTTGCCCCCTGTTATCTATCGTGTTTTTTATTTCATCGGCAATTTGCGGTATTGTTTTGCCCTCGGTATCTATAATATAATCACCCGGATGGGGGTCCATTCTAAGCCACTCGAATGATACTTCGCCTGTGTCGCCGCGGCTTTTATGGCGCTCTGCCAATGTATCCTCGGAGCATTTTAATGTAAACGCGATAACCTCATAGCCTGTTGCGGTAATATCGCGCAAAATAGATTTGCGGATATCCTCACCGATTACAACCACTGAGGAGAAAATAACATAATCGAAAGCGGAATTCAAGTAGGTGGACAAAGCAAAGGACATGGTTTTGTCGCCGTTGCGCAAACGCGGGTCACTGATCGAAAAAGGGTTGACGCACCACGCCCAGTCGCTGTCGAACCATGCGCAGTTTTCGTACAGCTCAAACAGGCACTGCGCGGCGGCGGTTTTGCCCACGCAGGGGGAGCCGGTTATGATGATTAGTTTTGGTTGCATGATGCTCCTTTGGGCGGCGCGAAGCGCAGGTTTTAGGATATAGGTTTTAGGTTTTAGGAAAAGGACGAAACGACAGTTTTCTTCCCTTCCTAAATCCCGGGTCCTAAAACCTTAATCCTGCCGAAGACAAAACACCCGTCACCGCGGCGAACTAGTCGCCACGGTGCCACCCTCTTTAAAAAAGAGGGTAAGGCTACAGCAAGATTTATTCTTTCACAATAAAAGCGCAAAGCAACCGTAGGACGTACCCTCTTTTTTAAAGAGGGTGGCTTCAAAGCGGTTACGCTTTGAAGACGGGTGTTTTGTAGGGCGCGACCACTGCCGCGCCGAAAGTAGGGGCGATTTCCAATCGCCCACGGGCGACCGCAAGGGTCGCCCCTACGGCGCAATATAATTGATTGGTTGGTAATTTGCGGGCGGGCACGCGGGCACGCCCCTACGGTGCTGCGCGCAGGTTTTAGGTTATAAGTAGGGACACCATATATGGTGTCCGCAGGATGACGACAAACCCCTATATACGGTCGGGGATGGAACCCCGACCCTACGTGCAATGCGACATTGTAGGGTGCGGCTTCCATGCCGCACCGTTGGCAAATGCCTTTGTCTACAGCGTTAAAAGGCGGCGGGCTTCTTCTGAGGTATATATCTTGCCGTCCCGCGCCGCGGTTTTCCCCCGCTCAATCTTTTGCCGGACATACATATGATACATAACGTCATCCCATGATATGTTGTCGGGGAGGTTATTTATCAAATTGATTGCGTCCTGTTTTATCATGCAAATCACGACCTTTCTACCCGCGGACAATTTTATGGAAAACCTTTTTGCCTTTTCTGATTATAACGTCATTTTTCATATGCTCCGCCGTTAACGCAAACGCGGTATCGGTGAGCGCTTGCAGCCCGTCGCCTAAGTCGATGGAAATGCCGCCCTGTGCGATAAGCCTGCGGGCTTCTGCCTTGGACGGCGCAAGCCCTGTTTGCGTAAGCAAATCGAGTATGCCTATCCCGCTGTTTTCAAACTGCTCGGCGGGCAAAACTGTTGTGGGCATATTATCGTCCGTGCCGCTGCCGCCGAACAGGGCTTTCGCGGATGCCCGCGCTTTGTCCGCGTCCTCTTTGCCGTGGACGTCTTTAGTAAGCTCCCACGCCAAAATCTCCTTGGCTTTGTTTAGCTTTTGCCCGTCCCGGCTATCCATAGCCTCAATTTCTTCGACCGGCAGGAAAGTGAGCATCTTCAGATAATTTATAACGACCTCATCGTCAACATTGCGCCAGTATTGGTAAAATTCATACGGCGAGGTCTTCTCGCGGCCCAGCCAAATTGCGCCGCCCATAGTCTTGCCCATCTTAACGCCGTCTTTTGTGAGGAGCAAAGTATAGGTCATGCCGTAGGCCTCACCGCCTTCGACCCTGCGGATGAGGTCCGCGCCGCTGATAATGTTCGACCACTGGTCATTGCCGCCAAGCTGCATAACGCAGTTATGCTTCCTGTAAAGATGCAGGAAATCATAGCTTTGCATAATCATGTAGTTGAATTCGATGAAGGAAAGCCCCTCGTCCATGCGGGATTTGAAACATTCGGCGGAAAGCATCCTGTTAACGGAAAAATGCACGCCCACATCCCGCAGCAGCTCAATATAATTGAGCTTCATAAGCCATTCGCCGTTGCGCTCGACGATGGCGTTGTCTAAATCCACAATGCGCCCCATCTGCTCTACAAAAAGGTCGGCGTTTGCGTTTATTTCCTCATAGCTGAGCATTTGGCGCATATCGGTGCGGCCGGTTGGGTCGCCGACCATGGTTGTGCCGGTGCCGAGCAGCAATATCGGCGTATGCCCCGCAAGCTGAAGCCGACGGATTGTAGTAAGCACTAAAAAATGCCCGACGTGCAGTGAATTCGCCGTGGCGTCAAAGCCCATGTAGAAGGTCGAGCCGCCTTTGTCCAGCAGTGTTTCGATCTGCCCGGGGTGTGTCATCTGCGCGATGAGGCCGCGCCGGGTTAGTTCCTCGAAAATTTTCATTATTTTGTCCCTTTCTCAATCCTCAAATCTAAATCCTGCGTCAGCCGTACATCCTTATAACCGAGATAACTTTCCCCAAAATATTGACGCGTTTGGATATAATTGGTTCATAGGCGTCGTTTTCCGGCTGGAGCCTTACGCTGCCTTTTTCCCGGAAAAAGCGTTTTACCGTGGCTTCCTCGTCAATCATCGCCACGACAATCTGGCCGTTTTCGGCGACAGGCGTTTTTTCGACAACCACGATGTCTTTATCGAGGATCGCCGCGCCTGTCATGCTGTCGCCTTTTACCCGCAGCGCGAACAGGTCGCGCCCGCGCGCGTTTGACAGGCCGACGGGGATGTACTGCTCGATGTTTTCAAACGCCAAAATCGGCGCGCCCGCTGTCACAGTCCCAAGCAGCGGCACCTGCACCATTGCGCTGCCGGTTAGGCGGATTGTGCGGTTGCGGCCATCGTCCATTTCAATAAGGCCGTTTTCCGCCATATGATGTAAATCGTTGTGTACGGTAGAAGTTGACGAGATGCCAAGGTCGCGGCAGATTTCCCGCACGCTGGGGGAAACGCCGCCGCCCACCCTGCCGACGATATACTCATATATTTTTTGCCTGCGGTTGTTTACCTTTTCCATACTGTAACCCCCATAAATAGTAGTATATCAATACCGGCGTATTGTTATACTAAATTTTCCCAAACCTCAGGAGCGCACGGTAAATCATAGTTATTTCTGATATGCCTTACCAATCGCTTTAGGTCATCGGCAGACATTAGCTCAACCAATGCCTGTATAATATCCTTTGTGTCATCAAGGTGGCTTTTAGCTATATCTTGGGGGCTGTAATGCACGGTAACAGAATAGCCTTCTTTTAATATTGCTTCAGCGTGGGGGTTTTTGCGGCCGTTTGAAAAGTCGTAGTATTCTTTCAAGCTTCATCGCCTCCATATAACTTAATTTCTTCGCTGACTGCTTTTCGTGCAGATATGATACGTATAACCGTGTCGTTTTCCCTGTAACAGTGGCACACAACCAGCAAACGCAGCTTTCGGCTCCGACCGATTATTAAAAATCTTTCTTCGTGCTGCGAATGCTCGGTATCGTCGATTTCTACAGCCCTTCTGTCAGAAAACACTGTTGCCGCTTCTCTAAAAGAAACCCCATGTTTATTTATGTTTATTATATTCTTTGTATTATCCCAATCGAAATTTTTGCCATTTAATTCAATCAAAACAATTTCCCCTATTTATATTATGTGTAAAATCTTACCGCGGCACAAACCCGATTTTATCGTAAACCCTGCGGAGCGTTTTCCCGCTTTCTTCGGCGGCTTTTTGCGCGTTTTCGCGGTAAATTTGCTCCAGTTGTGCCTTGTCCCCGTAAAGCTCGTCGAAGCGTTTTTGGATCGGCGCCAGGAAATCCGCGACGGCCTCCCCCACCGCAGGCTTAAAAACGCCGTAGCCCATGCCTGAAAATTCCTTTTCGGCAGCCGGGATGTCTTTGCCGGTGACGATGCTGTAGATTGTAAGCAGGTTGTTGATGCCGTCCTTGCCTTCGCGGTAAACGATTTCGGCTTCGGAATCGGTGACGGCGCTTTTGAATTTTTTCATGATTACATCTTTTGTGTCAAGCAGGGCGATTGCCGCTTTTGGGTTGTCATCGGATTTCGCCATTTTTTTAGTTGGGTCGGCAAGGCTCATAATCCGCCCGCCGACTTTAGGAATAAAAGCCTCCGGGACTTTAAACACATTGCCGTAAATGCCGTTGACCCGCAATGCTATGTTGCGCGACAGCTCAAGATGCTGCTTCTGGTCTTCGCCTACGGGCACGACGTCGGCATCGTAAAGCAAAATATCGCTTGCCATGAGTATCGGGTAGGTAAACAGCCCGGCGTTGATGTTATCTTCGCCTTTTGCGGATTTGTCCTTGAACTGCGTCATGCGGCCAAGCTCGCCGAAAGGCGTATAACAGCCCAGCGCCCATGCAAGCTCCGCGTGTGCGGGCACATGGCTTTGGATGAAAAAGATGCTTTTATTAAGGTCAATGCCGCAGGCAATCATTAGCGCATAGGCGCGCAGCGTGTTGTCCCGCAGTGATTTTGGGTCCTGGCGGACGGTTATCGCGTGCATATCAACAATGCTGTACACGCCGCTGTACTGCTCCTGCAGCGCGACCCAGTTTTTTATGGCGCCAAGGTAATTGCCCAGGTGGATGTCCCCCGATGCCTGTATGCCGGAGAAGGATATTTTTCTTTTTTGCGGTTGGTTAGCCATGGCGGGTTCTCCTTATTTATAATGCATAATGCATAATTCATAATGCATAGTTAAAAAACGGTTTTGCGTAGGGGCGGCAATCTGCCGCCCGCGGGCGATTGGAAATCGCCCCTACAGCATAATATATTTTTCATGTAGGGTCGGGCTTCCATGCCCGACCGTCAAAATCAAATCGAATATTCGCGGTCGGGGATGGAACCCCGACCCTACAGCCTTCGGCAGGATTAAGGTTTTAGGATTCAGGATATAGGAAGGGAAGAAATTTATCGCGCCGTTTTTAATTATGAATTGTTCCTTCCCTAACAATCTCCCGCAGCAGTTCCCCTGCCAGCCCGATCGCGGTTATGATTTTATCATCCGGCGGGGTGGAGAAGTTGAAGCGCGCGGTTGTTGTGTTTGTGTTTTCGTCTGTGCTGAACGCGCTTCCGGGGACGATGCAGACCCGCTTTTCGGCTACAAGCCTTGCGGCGATTTCCGCGCCGTCCATACCCATATCCGCCCAGATAAACAGCCCACCTTCCGGCTTTGCCCAAGTAACGGTGCGCGGGAAGTGCTTTTCCATCTCCGACAGCATCAGCGAGCATTTATGCGCGTAGATGGATTTAAGCGACGAGATATGCGCGTCCACATCGCACTGCGTCATAAAGCGGTGGCACAACGATTGCCCGAGCATATTTGTGTGTACATCCGTACACTGCTTTGCCACGATGATTTTGCCCATGATGGCTTCCGGCGCGATCAAATATCCCACGCGGATACCGGGCGACAATATTTTCGAGAATGTCCCGGCGTAGAATACAATGCCGTCCTCGTCCATGGATTTTATGGAAGGCAGCGCCTCCCCCGCGAAGCGCAAGTCGCCGTAGGGGTTGTCCTCGAGGATGAGCGTGCCGTATTTTTTCGCAAGGGCGTATACGGCTTTGCGTTTTTCAAGGCTCATGGTGATGCCCGTTGGGTTCTGGAAATTTGGGATTACATAGATAAATTTGGCGTGGGGATTAGCATAGAGTTTTTCTTCCAAACGTATTATATCAATGCCGTCGCTTTCCATCGGGACACCGGCAAGCTTTATGCCGTATGAGCGGAATGTATTGAGCGAGCCTATAAACGACGGCTCCTCGCAGATTACGGTGTCGCCCTCATCGCACAGAACTTTCGCGGTCAAGTCCATGGCGTGCTGTGCGCCGGAGGTTATAATAAGGTCGTCGAAAGCTTTTATGATATTATGCCGCGACGACAAATAATCCCGCAAAGCTTGGCGCAATGGGGCGTATCCCTCGCTCATATTGTATTGCAGCGCGGTCATCGGCATTTCTTCAAGCACCTGCGCCATTAGCCGCTGTGCCAGCTTAACCGGCAGGGCTTCGGGCGCGGGGCTGCCCGCCGCCAGTGAGATATAGGACGGGTCCGCCGCGTAGCGGAAAATTTCGCGGATTGCGGACGGCTTCAGTGAGCGCATTTTTGCGGAAACGGGATAATCCATATTTACCTGCCAATCTGCCTTTTCGGCTCCTGCCGATATTGTAGCACAAATGTGCGCCTTTGTCAAAGGCGCTGCGCGCAGGATTGAGGTTTTAGGATTGAGGCTTTAGGAAGGGAAGAAATTTGTTGCGCCGTCCTTTCCTAAATCCTAAAACCTAAATCCTAAAACCTGCCGAAGGCAAAACACCCGTCACCGCGACGAACAAGTCGTCACGGTGCCACCCTCTTTAAAAAAGAGGGTACGTCCTACGGTTGTTTTGCGCTTTTTTAATGAAAGAATATATTTTACTGTAGCCTTACCCTCTTTTTAAAGAGGGTGGATTCAAAGCGGTCACGCTTTGAAGACGGGTGTTTTGGTGTTTTGCCTTCGGCAGGATTGAGGTTTTAGGTTATAGGTTTTAGGGCAGGCGGGGACAGGCCCCCGCCCTACGGTGTCGTTTTTTAATTATGCATTATGAATTATTATGCGTTGCGCATTGATTTGAGGTCGTCGTAATCCACGGCGATATTTATGTTTTCGATTGCTTTGCGGGTGTTTTCGCTGCGCCAGTCTTTTAGCCAGCCGCGGCGGTAAAATGTGCCGGGGTTGCCGCATTTATAGCAATACCGCGCGTTGCCCGGCAAGACCTCCCCGCAATTTTCTTTTACGGTTTCGCCCGAAAGCTCGTCATAAAGGTCGGTACAGCGGTTGATTATTTCACTGCCGCAGATCATGCAGTATTCGCCCGGGGTCTGCTCCTCATTGCTGCAATAGGGGCAGATCACGGCCTTCCCGCTTTCATCCAGGCGTATTTTCCGATAGATCATATCGCTGTCCCTCCCCTCAACAAAATCGCCGCCGCCGCAAACCGGGCAAAAATTTACGGCACTGCTTTCCGCGGGCGCGCCGCACTGCGCGCACCTGGTATAACCGTTTAGCTTTTGCAACCGAAAACTGAGCCTTTTTGCGTACTGCTCAATTTTAAGCGGCTCTTTTCGCTGTTTTCGCGGCTTTCGCTGTTTAGCCATTTTCAGCCCCTTGTATATCTTACAATATTTATATCGGCCGGGGTAATGCCATAATTTAGGATTCAGCCGTTATATATCGCCGCGCAGATCATCGCGATGTACCCGTCGTGCGGGACATAGGCGGGGACGCTGTTGCCGGTGCCGAGGGCAAAACCGCCCCTGCCCGCGCTTTGCTCAAGCATTTTGCACGACCTGTTGTAAACCTCCTCCGGCGTGGAGCGGCAGACGAAATCTACATCTATACCGCCCAGCAGCGCGATTTTGGGGGTGAGCCTTTCGTAGGCTTCCTCGATAGGCTCAATTGCGTCCTCAAAGGAATGTTTTCCGTCATAGCGCATATCATCGATGATATCATCATAAACCTCATCCAGCCTGCCGCAGGAATGGAGCAGCGCGGGGCGTCCCGCCGCGTGGATTGTTTCCACGATTTTTTTATGCCACGGGAATACATATTTGCGCATATCCGCGGTGGACAGCATCGTTTGTGTATTAAAGCCCCAGTCGTCGTTTGAAATACAGGCGCCGACGCTGTCGTGCCCTGCCGCAAGCTCGTAGTATTTCACAAGGCGGCTGCCGACATTGTCGAAAATCTCCCGCACTAAATCCGGGTCGTCCGCCAGCAAATAGCAGAGATCTTCGTAGCCGGTTAGCTGCATTACGTTTTCCAAAACACCGCAGGGGCCGTGTATGATAAGCTTCATGCCATCGGGGAGAAAACCGGCCAGCTCGTCCAAATAAGCGGGATCGTAAAAATCTGCGGGCTCCGGCCATTTATACGCGTCGTAATCATCGCGGCAGGTTATTACGGCGCCCTCGCTCATGGAGCGGCTCTTTTTCCCGTGTTGGTCAAGCTCGTTCGGGAAGGCAAAGGCGGACGCCGTAACCGTGCAGTAGTCATACCCCGCGGCACGGTATGCGCTGATCAGCACGCGCCCGCGCCCGGCAAGGTCGGTCGGGATGCTGTCTACCCCCGCCAGCTTTGTGTACAGCGTATCATTGAGGAAGAATTCAAAAAGCGTCGGGCGGGCGGAGGCTTCACAGGCAAGCACTTTTTTAAGGTTCTCAAAATCCGGTTTGCGCTTTGCGGTTACATTTGTGAAATCGGTTAGGAAGCTGTCGTTCCATTTTAACATTGGTCATCACGCCTTTCATAGAATTGATTATGTTGTTATGTTGTTATGAAATACAGGTTCGCGTCTTCGGTAAAGCCCTTCAGCCCATACAGCACAAGAATATCGGTTATATCGTTTTCCCGCGCGAAATCTATATACTGCCCGCGGTAATACCTGGGGTCGAGCAGAATAACCTCCTCATAATCGGCTGCAAGGAACTGCGCGAAGCTGTTGGCGAAGGAATCCTTGATGACCATCAGCCGCCGCCCGTTTTCTAAACCTGTGCCGATCCGCACAATGGGGTGGTTGCCGTTTAAGAAAACGGAATATTTATCCTTTGCCGCCAAAAAAGACGGCTCATAAAGGGAGCCGGAGATATGCCCGTTATCGCTGTATTCTACGCGCAGTGCGCCAAGCCCCTCTGTTTCCCGCGTGATATACGCGGTTATAACATCGGGCGGGGCGCTGTACAGGCTGGCCTTTGACCAAGTTGTGCCGTAAAACCGCGTGGAAAGCACTTGCAGGCGGAACTGCTCAATCCCGCGTATGGGCTGCCCCTGCTGTCCGCGCATACTGTTGTAGGCGTAGTACGCGCCCAAAGATGTCCAGTGGTGGTCGGTTTTGTAGAAGATATACTCGTCCCTGTGCTGATTTAGCGATGGGCTTATGTCGATAAAATTTGCCGCGCCTTCTAACGCGGCGGCGGCCTCGCCGAGAAGGGCATTACCGTTTTCGGGCGCGAAAAGAGGCAGGACATGACGGCGGACCATAGACTGCGTAGGGACCAGCATCACCGTTGTTTCCGCGCCGGTTTCCTCCAGCGCGCGCAGGGCAAAATCGCGGATATGCGTAAGGTTGCGGGAAAAACGGTCGCGGTCGATGTGCGTGAACATCTCTATTACACTGCCGTCCGAAGCGAAGTACGCCCCGCCGGAGGAGCCTTTGAGCAGGAGCCTTTCCGCCATTGTTTTCACGCCGACCCAGCTGTCGCGGAAGGCGAACTGGTCGATTACAAAATCGTCAAGCGCGGGCGTATACCTGCCCGCAAAAAGCGTATCCCATGAAAACGCGGGGAGCTGCGCGAGGTAGCGGTTTTCGTTTTCGGAGAAGCCCCTGACCGGGGAGGCAAGGTTTATGGCCGCTATGCCAAGCAGCATAACGGCGAATATGAAGACGGTGATTTTTGGTTTCATGGGGGTTCCTCAAAACCTGAAATACAAAAACGGGTTGTATGTGCTGTCCACAAGATACGCCACGCATAACAGGAACATGGCGGCGACTGTTGCGTTTGTAAGCGTCACGCTTAAAATAGTATGCCCGCGCAGTTTTTCCATCACAGCTTTTGCCCAGCGGGCGGGCGCGGGGGTGGATGCAAGTATAAGAAATATAAACATAACCGCGTTTGAGGACAGGGCGAACAGCGCGTGGCTGTTAGCGAACGGTATCCCGCCGCCGCCCAGCATCCACATAAAATACCGTATCCCCATAGAAAAATCGTCAAACGCGAATATGACCCAGCCCAGCAGCACGGCGAGAAGCGTGTATATGCGCCCCGCCGCATTGTGCGACCTTTGCAGCAAATCGTACAGGAACAGCTTTTCCAAAATAAGCAGTACCATAAAATACGCGCCCCATACGGCGAAGTTCCAGCTTGCCCCGTGCCAGATGCCCGTAAGCAGCCATACGGCCGCAATATTTACAAGCTGGCGCGGCAGCCCTTTGCGGTTCCCGCCAAGCGGGATGTAGACATACTCCCTAAACCAGGTCCCAAGCGAAATATGCCACCTGCGCCAAAATTCCGTGACGCTTTTAGAGATGTAGGGGTAATCGAAGTTTTCCAGGAACGTGAACCCAAACATTTTCGCAAGGCCGATCGCCATGTCCGAATATCCGGAGAAGTCGAAATATATCTGGAACGCGAATGCCGTAATCCCGAGCCACGCGCCCAGAACGCTCATATTTTCTGCGCCCATAGAGGACATCTGCGACCACAGCATCCCGATATTATTGGCGAGCAAAACTTTTTTGCCAAGCCCCGCGGTAAACCTTTGTATGCCCTGCGCGAACTGCCCGGCATCCTCACGGCGGGATTCAAGCTGCTCCGCAACGGTTTGGTAGCGTATTATCGGCCCGGCGGTGAGCTGCGGGAACATGGCGACATATGTACCGTATGTGATAAAGTTTTTTTGCACTTTTGCCGAACCACGGTATACATCAATAGTATAGCTCATTGTTTGGAAAGTGTAAAACGATATGCCGATCGGCAGAGGTAAATTAGGCAAAGGGATATCCAAGCCGAAAAGCGCGCCGATATTCACCGCGATGAAATCCGCGTACTTGAATACGCCCAAAAGGCAGATATTCGCGGCAACCGAGAAGATCAGCGCGTATTTGGATTTTGCTGTCCCGCGGTATTTGTCCACCAAAATGCCCAAGACATAATCCATAACCGTTGAAAAGAGTATAAGCGCGATGTATACAGGCTCCCCCCAGGCATAGAAAACCAGGCTGGATATAAACAGCACCAAGTTGCGCAATCTGCGTGGGGAAAGGAAATACAGCAGCAGCGCGGCAGGCAAAAACATAAACAGGAAGCTCAGGCTGCTGAAGACCATACCATTACACCCCATATTAGGAATTAGGAAATAGGAATTAGGAATTAGGAAGGGAAGGAACGGTAAGTGATTCGCAATTAAAACACCCGTCACGAAGCGATAAATCGCTTCGCGCCACCCTCTTTAAAAAAGAGGGTACGTCCTACGGTTGCTTTGTGCTTTTATTGTGAAAGAATAAATCTTGTTGTAGCCTTACCCTCTTTTTTAAAGAGGGTGGCATTACTGCGATTTTTCGCAGTAATGACGGGTGTTTTGCCTGCGGCAGGAATAAGGTTTGAGGTTATAGGTTTTAGGAAGGGAAGAAAATATAAAATTCGTCCTTTTCCTAAAACCTCAATCCTCAATCCTAAAACCTGCGCGCCAGCGCAGCTAACGGATCACGCTTACGCGGATTACGCCGTCGGTGGCGCCCAGTTTTTCAATGGCTTCTGTGGAAACATCGTCGTCCATGTCGAGCAAAGTATAGGCGTAGTCGCCGCGGGATTTGTTGGTAAGGTTGTCGATGTTCGCGCCCACCGCGCCTGTGATTTTCGCGATTACGCCTTTGCGGTTTTTGTGTATTACGCCGACCCGCACCGCGCCTGTCCTCGGGGCGTGGACGTCCGGGAAGTTTACGGAATTTACGATATTGCCGTTTTCCAGGAAATCCCTGATTTCATCTGCTGCCATAACGGCGCAGTTGTCCTCGGATTCCGGGGTGCTGGCGCCCAAATGCGGCAGGGCGATAACGCCGGGATGCCCGAGTACGGCGTCATTGGGGAAATCGGTAATATAGCAGTAGACCTTCTTTTCGTCAAGCGCGGCGAGCATATCCGCATCGTCCACCAGCTCCGCGCGGGAGAAGTTGAGGATGCGCACGCCATGCTTCATCTGGTTTATGGACGCTTCGTTTACCATGCCTTTTGTGTCCGGCGTGTAGGGGACGTGCAGGCTGATAAAATCGCAGTTGTCGTAAATTACCTTGAGTGTGTCGGCATACTTTATATCGCGTGAAAGTTTGAGGGCGGACTGTACGGAAAGATACGGGTCGTAGCCGTAAACCTCCATGCCGAAGTGGCGAGCGAAGTTGCAGACCATCGCGCCGATCGCGCCCAAGCCGACAACGCCGAGTTTTTTGCCGCGAAGCTCCGGCCCGCCGAATTTGCCCTTGCCTTTTTCTACTAAGCCGGGGACATCCGCGCCTTTGCCTTTAAGCTCCTGCACCCATTTCATCCCGGGGGCGATTTTGCGCGCGGAAAGCAGCAGCCCCGCCATTGTAAGCTCTTTTACGGCGTTGGCGTTTGCGCCGGGAGTGTTGAATACCACTATCCCGGACTGTGTGCATTTGTCCACGGGGATGTTGTTGACACCGGCGCCGCAGCGGGCAATTGCTTTCAGCGACGCGGGAAGCTCCGTTTCGTGCATCGAGGCGGAGCGGATTAAAATGGCATCGGGTTCGGCGATGTCTTCGCCGTAGGCGTAAAGCCCTGCGGGCAGGCGCTCCAAGCCCGATGGGCTGATTTTATTGAGAAGGCGGATATTGTACATTTTTATCATCTCCTGTTTTATATTATGGTTGTTTGGTAAATTCGGGACGTCGAGGACGCCGTCCCCTACGGCATAACATATTATTGCGTGCAACCCCCTGCCCCCTTCGCGCATGAAGGGGGTGCCGCCCGCAGGCGGCGGGGGTTGTTCCCCGTAATTCGCCGCAAAAGACAACCCCCGGCACTTCGTGCCACCCCCTTCGTGCGCGAAGGGGGCATAGGATGTCCGCAAAATGGTTGTTTGGTGATTTCGGGCGGCAGATTGCCGCCCCTACCCTAAAACCTATAACCTAAATCCTAAAACCTGCGGCGCGCAGCGGCGCTATGCGCCGCTATGCTCCGCTTTCAAACTCCCGCATGAAATCGGTAAGCTTGCGCACGCCTTCGATGGGCATGGCGTTGTAGATGGATGCGCGCATCCCGCCGACGCTGCGGTGGCCCGCCAGGTTCACAAAGCCCCTTTTCGCGGCTTCGGTGACGAAAGCCTTGTCCTTTGCCTCATCCCCGGTCACGAAGGTTACGTTCATGAGCGAACGGTAAGGCGCCTGCACGGTGGCTTTAAAAAGCTTTGAGCTGTCAAGATAATCGTACAGGACAGCGGCTTTTTTCTCGTTATGCGCCTTCATGCCCTCAAGCCCGCCGAAGCTTTCGGTTATCCAGTCAAGCACAAGCCCGCAAATGTAGATGGCGTAGGTTGGCGGCGTGTTGTACATGGAGTCGTTGTCCGCCATAAGCTTGTAGTCGTACATTGCGGGGATTTTTTCCATGGGGCTGCCGATTAAATCATCCCGTACTATAACAACGGTAAGGCCGGCGGGCGCCATGTTCTTTTGCGCGCCTGCGTAAATTAAGCCGAATTTGCTTACGTCATACGGCTCGCTGAGGATGCAGGACGACATATCGGCAACCAGCGGCACATCCCCGGTTTCCGGGATATAATTAAAGCGCGTGCCGTAGATGGTGTTATTGTAGCAGATATGGAAATAATCCGCGTCGGGGCTGCATTTTGCCGGGTCAAGCTCCGGGATATAGGTAAAGTTTTTGTCCTTGCTTGACGCTATAAGATTTATTTCGCCGTAGCGAGTTGCCTCTTCATAGGCCTTGCCGGAAAATTGGCCTGTGACCATGTAATCGGCCTTGCCGGATTTTGTGAGCAAATTCATCGGCACCATTGTGAATTGGGAGGACGCGCCGCCCTGCAAAAACAAAACCTTGTAGTTATCGGGGATTCCCATGACCTTGCGCAGAGAAGCCCGGCAAGAAACGATGATTTCGTCGTACACCTTGGAGCGGTGGCTCATCTCCATGACAGACTGGCCAGAGCCTTTGTAGTCCATCATTTCCGCCGCCGCGCGCTTTAGTACAGGCTCCGGTAAAACAGACGGCCCCGCCGAAAAATTGTAAACCATTGACATACTTATTGCCTCCCGTAAGAATTTATTTTATCGGATATGATTTCCCATGCTTTCGCGTTGTTTTTTTCAAAGCCGTCATCATCCCAATTTTGCGGTTTTTCGCCTATGTACGGGCAAAACCCGAACCGGCTGTATATGTTAAGCGCCTTGTAGCTCCATGTTTGCGATGTAAGGTAGATGTAGCCGCTGTAGCCGAGCGCGTTGTAAAGGTCCAGCAACTTTGATACGATTACCTTGCCCAGCCCTTTGTTTTGATGGGCGGGCGGCACGGACACCCAGTGCAGCCGCTGATATATCTTGCCGAAGTGGTTCCCGTCCCAAATGGCGCCGGTTGCCGCAAGCCCGCCGTCCGCGTCCAAAATAAAGAGGACCTTTTCGCAGAGCTGTTTATAAAGCGGCGCGGATTGCACCTCCTCCGGTGTGATTTTACCGGGGGCCTGTCCTTCCCGGTCACTGCCGTATAGATATTCCCGCCGAAATACGGCCTGCGCGGCTTCTTCTTTTTCAAATTCACCGACAGCGGCTTTCTGCTTTATCCACATCTGCTCGAAGCCGGGCTTGTAATGCGAAAGCGAATACCCGGGCGGGAGGTCATATTTTGGGTAAACGGCGGTGTCTTTTTTGTCCATTATCACGCCGAAATACGGGACGGAGTGATCCATGCCGGTAGTCTCGAAGGTTTTAGCCATCTTCACCCTCCTCTATTTTTGTCTGCCCGCTTTCAGCCAAGCCGTCGATGTAGGTGATTAGCCTGCGGGACGTTTCAATCGCTTCGTCAGCCATTTCCCTATCTAACATAATAAAGCTGTCCCCCGGATAATTGGCTTCGAAATAATAGCCCCCGACAACCGATAAATCCTTGCAAATGTCTTTGTCGAAATTTACTATAGCCCGCATAAGCTTTCTCAAGTTATGTGTCCTTCCCAGCTCATTGGACAGCAAATGATTTTCCTGCAGATAATATTTAAGGTATTTTTCGCAGACCTGCTGACATTCCCTGCCTACTTTATTCCACAGCTCATAATTATAATTTGCCTCGGCTGACTTCATGTCGTATAAGGCAAGCTCCTTATAACTGTTCATACAGCACGACCCCTTGCTCGTTGATGCGCCCGTATACATACTCATTGCTTAAAAGCTGCTCACCAGAGCAGAAAAGCAGGTCCAGCTCCCTGTCAATGTCAACCGCTTCGGTATACTGCCGCCTTTGCTTTATTTCGGGCAGGATTTTTAACGAAACCGCGATGTCGATATCGCTGTCGGGCTGATACTTTCCCGTGGCATAGCTGCCGAACAAAATGATTTTGCCGATGTTTTCCCCGAATTTTTGCAGCAGCGTATTTGCGGTAAACGCAATATCTTTTTTAACCTCGGCGGGTATCGCCATGCCGTATATTTTGTTTTCGACGCCAAAAGCCATGTCGTCCCCCTTATCCTGCGTTTTCCCTTACCGCCGCTTCGATTTTCCCCACATCCAGCCCGGTGTCTTTGTCGAATTTTGTCCTGCGCAGATACGGCGCAAGCTGCCCCGGGAGCAGTATCCTGCCGCCGTGCGTGACATAAAGCGATGTTTTCTTCGAGCCGCTTGACAGGTAAACCAGGCCCTCTATCGGGATATTATAAAGCTTCTTCGCCGAAAGCACGCCGCGCAGTGCCGCAACCGCCCTGTCCTGCTCCGCGATGGGGTTCGGGAAGGATTTTTTCTCATCCCCCAAAACGCGCTGCCACTGCTTGCCGTCAATTTGCCCGTAGTATTCGCCGCGCCCGCCCATTGTAGATACGATAAGTATGCCGAAAAATCCCACCAGCATATTCTCGATCGTGAAAGCATCGCCTTTAAAGCGCAGCGTAACGCCGGATAAAACCTTAAACCCGCGTATCAGGGCGTATTTTTGCAGGATGGCCGCGGTTTTGCGATGTGCGCCCTTGCCGTCGGGGTTGAGGACATTGAGCAGGAGATGGCGCGCCACATATATGCCGGCACCGGCAAACAGCACGGCGGCTATTGCGATCAGCACGCGTTCAAGGTTCATGGCGGCCCGCCCCCTTCAAAAATCACAAATAACAGTATAACATATTATATTATTTTTTGAAAGATGTTTTTGGAAAAAAACAGGTGCAAGCCCTGTGCCTGCAATATGCCTATTTCTCATTGTAGCTGCGCACTGCCCACCCGCTCATGCCGCGGGGGCAGTTACTTTGCAACGCGGCAAAGTAACCAAAACGCGCCGGGGAGACCCCGAACCCCCATT
>Ga0099364_10004937_pt1 | contig 19978 bp, 20 predicted proteins | sample TergutTh196P3_FD_73070 | JGI IMG/M metagenome (GOLD analysis project Ga0099364, IMG submission 73070) | Microcerotermes parvus P3 segment gut microbial communities from Pointe-Noire, Republic of the Congo - Th196 P3 | ecosystem: Host-associated > Arthropoda: Insects > Digestive system > Gut ... | reverse complement strand
TTTTGGGTTGGCGAAAAATTTGATTTAAAAAAGAAGGGTCCCCCCGCCGATGTTCTTAAGAAAGAGGATTTTACGCTTGTTTCGCACGACCCTCTTGTAGCTACGGTTGAAAGCAATGTTCAGGGCGCCAATGTAACCGTTACGGTAACAGGCGTTAAGCCTGGACCTGCAACCATCATCTTTACCATTACCTATAGCTCACGCACCGTCAGTCACATTGCAACTGACGTCATATAATAACATATTGTCTCGTCCTGAAATATGTTTACACAAATTTTGTAGACCTATGGACGGACTATTTAAGAAAAAGCGGGCGACTTTGCCGCGAATGTTACGCGAACAGATCGTTCAAGAATATTTGAATGGTCGTAAGACCGGTGCAATGCTGGGTAGAGAGCATGGTATCTGCCCCAAAACAATCGACAAAATAGTTAGTCGCTATAAACAGAAAAATAGCGCTAACTTTACCGATGTTATTATTAAACCCATCATGGAGTCAAGACAGCAGATCTATCTGCATTACAAGCCGACTTAAGATTGGTTTCTACTAATATCTGCTTAATGTATAAAATATCCCCTACCATGCATATGACAACGAAAAAAACTTCGACAATAGTTATGCTATTGAGAAAATACTACCAATAAAATACTAAAGTCTTCACCTAAAGGCGAGGGATTTTCCCACAGATTGATACATTAAAGCGTCAGCTTTAATTAGCTCGTCTGAAAATCGAAAGCTATCAAATCATGGGAAATATTCTGGAGGAGGAGTATGGGATTGATCTGTTAAAAAAAGTGGAAGCCGGGCAGTGTCACGTCTTAAAGAAAGACACGCAGTAGTCAGCTTGCAAACCATCTGCGAACTGTTCGGCTACACCAGGCAAGCCTATTATAAAAGCCTGAAACACTTGATGAAGGTGTTGTGGATAACCATCGGATATTGCTCCATGTGGGCGAAATCAGGAAAATGATGCCTCGGCTGGACACCCGTAAATTGCATTACATGTTGCAGGAACAAGGCATCAGTGTATCCCGCGACCGATTATTTGATATTTTACGGGAACACAGGATGTTGGTTCGAAGACGTAAAAAATACACTGTAATATCTCCGACACAAGTTAATTGCGTGTATATTGATCCCGATGATTCAGAATTTGGAAATATAAAGAATAAAACCTTGCCCGCGACTCTATAATCCAAAGCCCGCAAGCGGGCTTTTTTGTTTTAGTGCGCAATGAAGTTCCATTTGGCACGATTTTTGTGCATATAATTATGTGACGGCAGTTGTCTTGTGTGGCTGGCGGTAGCGAAGCTATGGGCTAATGTTATTGAAAATTGAAAAGGTGCGTATTTATGCGTTAGCGGCGAGCGGGTTAAAGCGCAGTGAAAATGTGAACGTTAAAAGCACAACGCAGTTGAGAAAGAAAAATAGAAAATGCTTTGGGTATCGTAAAAAGATGTATTTTTACAGTGAAATTTATAAAAGTGATTCGACATGAATTATTCATCACATACATTTGAAAGCGTGTGGGCTACACTTGACAGGATAGCCGAACAGCAGGCAGAAACCGCTCGCCAAATATCAAGGTTGGAAAAACAGACAGGTGGCATAGCAAATAATCATCGTTCATTTGCCGAAGTGGGGCGGACAAAATGCACTGACAGCCAGCCGACAGTTTGGCGCACCCTCAAAAAATAAATTAAAACAACTTCTAAGACAATAATAATGAAGACCATAACTTTTTTGAAAAAACGCACAATTTTCAACTTTATTCTGTTGATTTTAGCCGCCTCATGCACCGAACGCATTGATATTCATGTTGATGATGCGCCGCCGCGTTTGGTAATCTACGGCTACATCACAACCGACACCAAACAACATTCGATACGCATTACCCGCTCGGCGGGCTATTTCACAACAGGCAGCCCCGAAGGCGTGAGTAATGCCAGAGTAACCATTTCGGACAACGATGGAAAAGTGATTCCGCTCGCAGAAAACGATACGGAGTCGGGATTGTATCAAACCGCTGCCGATGTTCGCGGCGAAGAGGGCAAAACCTATACGCTTGATGTGCACATTGATTACGAAGACAACCGCCCTTCCGAGCATTACCGGTCGGAGGCATATTTGCAACACATCAATCATATTGATTCTGTGGGCTTGCAGGCTTCCCAGCTTTTCAGGCAATCGGTGGAAGTGCTGCTTTATGCGCAGGATATTGGGGGAAATACATATTACAGCATTTTTGTCGCTGTAAACGATGTTGTTGTTAATTCCACAATCAATCGTTTTTTTGTGATGGACAATCTCTTTTTCCGTGGGCAGTATATGAACGGCGTAGCATGTTACTACCTGAACCAGAACCCTGACAATGAGAACCGTAACGAAATATTGAACATCGGCGACACGGTAACGCTCAATATCAATGCTATTTCGCAGGAATACGCGACTTTTATCAGCAACGCACAATCGGAAATACGCGGGTCTAATCCGATTTTTGGCGGTCCGCCTGCCAACGTGCCGTCAAATATTATGTGCATCACTCCCCAAGACGGAACACCGGCACTGGGATTTTTCACCGCTTACCCCAGCCGATATGCTAAGACAATAGTAACGGAAGAGTTTTACTGATACAAGAGTACAAAAAGTGTGCCAAATGTGGCATCGAAATAAAAAAACGGGCTTTTTAACCCGTGATTCGCATTATTATATGGATTTCAAATCCGTGGAGCTGGCGAGAGTCGAACTCGCGTCCAAACATGGAACCAATACGCTTTCTACATGCTTAGTTTTGCTCGATTTTCGTAACCTGCCGGGTGCAAAACAACCTAACATGTTCTTAGTTCCTTTAGTTTCGCCATCGGGACGGAACTGCCTTCAGACTATCCCCGTATTCTGAGCGCCTCCGTATCGGGTAGGAACAGGGATGTCCGCCGGGAGACGTCTCGTCCCGACCTATTGGTCGAGATGAAGCTTAGATTTACTTTATTCGTCTAAGCAGCGAGAGCGTAAGTATTTTCGCCTTTTATTGTTTTGTGACTCTGTTTAAGCGACGCGCCACCACACGCTGCATGCTTACGTACTACCCCTCATGCTGTCTAAACCAGTCAGCCCCGAAGTATTACGCTGCAAATATACAAAAAATATTTGGATAAAAAAAATCCGAGTAAAAATATTCCCTTTGATTTTGACAAAAATTTTATGTTTCTGTGTGTAATTCAAAAAATATTCATATAAATTTGCAGTAAATAAGAAAGACGTTGAATTTTTAAAATCGCATTGTTATGAAAAAATATTTTAAGTATTTGATTATAACGGCAATGTTTGTTTTTGCCGTTACTACCTCCTGTGAGGAGGATAAAACTTTTTTTGTAGTTACGTTCAACAGCAACGGTGGAAGTTCCGTTGATTCAATAACCGTAAATGAGGGAGCAAAGATTGTTGAACCTGCAGCGCCAACTCTTGACCATTACGGTTTTGACGGCTGGTATATGGATAACAACATTTTCGAATACAAATGGAATTTTGCACATAATACTGTTCCTGAAAATATTATGCTGCATGCAAAATGGAAGAAAAAAATTTACACAGTTACGTTCAATAGTAACGGTGGAAGCATCGTTGAGGCAATAGAAAACTTAAAATCTGGAGAAAAGATTGATGAGCCGGCGGCGCCAACACGCAACAAATACAGTTTCATAGGATGGTTTACGGATAACAATACTTTCGCAAACGAATGGGACTTTGATGTAAATACCATTACAGAAGATGTTACGCTGCATGCAAAATGGAAGGAAAAATTTTACACAGTTACGTTCAATAGTAATGACGGAAGCATCGTTGAGGCAATAGAAAACTTAAAATCTGGAGAAAAGATTGATGAGCCGGCGGCGCCAACACGCGACAAATACAGTTTCATAGGGTGGTTTACGGATAACAATACTTTTGCAAACGAATGGGACTTTGATGTAAATACCGTTACAGCAGATGTTACACTGTATGCAAAGTGGAGTCTTAAGTATAAAATTGTAGAGTTTACCTTATCAACAAATTGGATTGTACCTGCGGGCGTTACATTTGTTGACGTCTTTTGCGTTGGTGGCGGCGGCAGCGGTGCAGGCGATGGATTCTATGCTGGTCATTCAGGTAGCGGCGCTAATGGTGGCGTGGTAACTTATATGCAAAATGTTTTAGTTGTTCCGGGCACGTCAATTCAAATTACAGTTGGTGCCGGCGGCATTGGCGGAGTTGGAACAAGAGGCGAAGGCAGACAAGGTGGCGCATCCAGTTTTGGCAATTTGGTAAGTTCCGATGGTGGATATGGCGGCGTTAGTCCACCGCCAAATACTTCTAGTCAACCGGAAGCACAGCCTAATAGTGGCAGAGGCGGTAAAAGGGGTAACGATGACGGTACTTACCGTGAAAACATGCAGGGTGGAGACGGAATTGAATGTCCGTTTTATTCAACCGGTGAAAAATATGGCGCGGGAGGTGCAGGAGCAAATACCGCTTACCAGCAAACCTCCTTACAGCAGTATGGAGGCGCAACCGGCGGCGGCGATAGCGGATACGGCGCAAACAACACCCCTGAAAACAGAGGTTCTGACGCTACGTTCTACGGCGGAGGAGGCGGTGGCGGAGCATTCTCGTCTGATCACACATACAGCTTGGGAGGAAACGGCAGTTCGGGGATAGTGATAATACGGTATTAAAATTGCCGTTTTACTGTTTTTCTATTAGCATTTTCAGGTTACGCAACTTGAAACTGAATTATTAAAGCTTAATTTCTTATTTTTGCATCGCTATTTAATTTGAATGAAAATTATCATAACAGGATCGGTTTATCCTTATAGAGGCGGTCTTGCGGCATATAAAGAGAGGCTTGCGCACGAACTTGTAGCCGAAGGACACGATGTAACAATATTTACATTTTCGCTTCAATATCCCTCTTTTCTTTTTCCGGGGAAAACCCAGTATGTAGCCGGAGATCCGCCTGCCGGTTTGAATATTGTGCGTAAAGTTAATTCGATTAATCCTTTTAACTGGATTGCCGTGGCTCGTAATATCCGTAAACAAAAGCCCGATATGCTGATTTTTAAATACTGGCTTCCCTTTATGGGACCATGTTTCGGAACAATTGCGCGAATGGTGCGTAGAAACAGGCATACGAAAGTTATCTCTATATTTGACAATGTTGTTCCTCACGAAAAACGCCCGGGCGACAGGCTGTTTACCAAATATTTTATTGGAGCTGTTGATGGAGCAATAGCAATGTCTGAATCTGTCTTTAATGATATTTTCATTTTTAAGAAAAATATACCGGTTAAACTTAACCCTCACCCTGTTTTTGATAATTTCGGAGAGCCAATCGGCAGAGATGAAGCCGTGAAACAGTTAGGGCTTGACGGTTCTTTTTCATATATACTGTTTTTTGGTTTTATCAGAAAATATAAAGGGCTTGATTTATTGATAGATGCGTTTGCAAATAACGAGTTGAGAAACAGAAACCTGAAACTTATAATCGCGGGAGAGTTTTATGAAGAAGACACTTTTTATAAGAATAAGGCAGCAGCCTATGGATTGGAAAACGACATTATGTTTTTCGACAGGTTTATAAACAACGATGAAGTGCCTGCATTTTTCAGCGCCGCCGATATTGTGGCTCAACCGTATCGCAGCGCTACTCAGAGCGGGGTTACGCAAATTGCATATCATTTTGAAAAGCCGATGATAGTAACCAATGTGGGGAGCCTTAGCGAGATTGTGCCTGACGGAAAATGCGGTTATGTCGTCAATCCCGAACCCGATTCAATTTACATGGCAATTTCCGATTTTTTTGCCAATAACAGGCTGAAAGAGTTTTCTGAAAATGTAAAAGAAGAAAAGAAAAAGTATTCATGGAGCGCTATGACCGCTTCGTTGATAGATGTTTATAATAAATGCAGCGAAAATGATAATAAGAAGTAAAGCGCCGTTGAGGTTAGGATTGGCGGGAGGAGGATCTGATGTTTCGCCATATTCCGATATGTACGGCGGAGCTGTCCTCAATGCAACAATTAATCAGTATGCGTATTGCACAATTGAAGAAACAAACAATGGTTTTATTGTTATTCAGGCAACAGATATTAATCAAAAGGCGAAGTATAAGTCTGCGTTTTCGCTGCCTGTTGATGGACAGTTAGAGCTTCATAAAGGAGTGTATAACCGCATTGTGAAGCAATTTAAAATAAAAAAACCGCTATCATTCAAGCTCATTACATCGTGCGATGTTCCTCCCGGCAGCGGCTTAGGCTCATCGTCAACAATGGTTGTTGCAATAATTAAGGCATTTGCCGAGTGGCTTAATTTGCCGTTGGGCGATTATGACACTGCTTGCCTTGCGTATGAGATAGAAAGAGGCGATCTTAAACTGAGAGGCGGGAAACAAGATCAGTATGCGGCTACATTCGGAGGTTTCAATTTTATTGAGTTTTATGATAACAACAGGGTTATTGTTAATCCTCTCAGAATAAAACGATGGACGATAGATGAACTTGAAGTGTCAATGGTTCTTTATTACACAGGCGATTCGCGCTCGTCCGATAAGATAATCCTTGAACAGCAGCAAAATGCCATTGAAGGTAAAAAAGATTCGGTTGAAGCCACTCATAACATTAAAAAAAATTCATACGTTATGAAAGACCTGCTTTTGAAGGGCGAGATACTCCAGTTCTGTAAAGCGTTGGGAAAAGATTGGGAAAACAAAAAAATGATGGCTTCGTCAATCACAAACAGTAATATTGATGAAATTTATAACGCCGCCTTGGAAGCCGGAGCCTACGGAGGCAAGGTGTCGGGAGCAGGAGGCGGAGGCTTTATGATATTTACCGTCAATCCCGTAAAAAAGTTGAATCTTATCAATGCGCTTGAAAAATTTGGAGGGAAAACTCTGAATTTTCATTTTTGCAGCGCAGGATGCCGGAGTTGGAAAATTAACGATAACAATCAATAACTATGAATTATATTAACAGTCAGATACAGAGCCATATTGAAACTGCTAAAAAAGTAGCCGAATCAACCGAGCTTTTAGGCGCAGTAAAGGCGGCGGCAGATGTTATAATAGAGGCTCTGAAAAAGAACGGTAAAATAATGCTGGCAGGAAACGGCGGAAGCGCCGCCGATTCACAACATATTGCCGCCGAACTTATTAATCGCTTTAATTTTGACAGAGAAGGATTGTATGCCATTGCATTAACTACCGATACCTCTGTTTTAACCTCAATTGGCAATGACTACGCTTTCGATAAAATTTTTTCGCGACAGATACGTGCCATAGGCAATGCGGCTGATGTATTTGTTGCGTTTTCAACCTCCGGCAATTCCGCAAATATTATTGACGCTCTGAAAGAATGTAAACTGCGAGGTATAAAAACAGTAGGATTTTCAGGACTTTCCGGAAGTGCCATGAAAGATTATTGCGATGTTCTTATATCCGTTCCTTCTTCGGAAACGCCGAGGATACAGGAGATGCACATACTTTTAGCGCATATAATTTGCGGTATGGTTGAAGATACAATATTCGCTGATAAATGATAGAAGTTATAATACTTGCAGGAGGCATGGGAACGCGGTTGCGGGATATTGTTCATGATTCTCCCAAGCCGATGGCTCCGATAAATGGCAAGCCGTTTTTATTTTACGTATTAACTTGGTTGAAAAGATTTTCCGTAAAAAAAATAATTATGTCAACAGGATATAAATCGCAAACTGTTTCAGATTATTTCGGCAACATGTTTTTGGGTGTAGAGATTGATTATGCCGTTGAGGAAACAGCGTTAGGCACAGGAGGAGCAATAACTTTTGCAATGCAAAAAACTACAGATGAAAATGTTGTTGTTTTGAATGGGGACACCTTTTTTCCGATAGACCTTGACAAACTTTTCAGCTTTCACACTAACGGCTGCAAAAATCTGACAATAGCGTTAAAGCCGATGAAAGACTTTTCGCGTTACGGTTCTGTTGAATGCAGCGGCAGTTCGGTGATAAAATTCAATGAAAAATCGTACTGCGCCGATGGACTCATCAACGGAGGAATTTATATAATAAACAAGAGTTATCTGCGCTCGCTCAACCTTCCCAACATTTTTTCTTTTGAAAAAGAGTTGCTTGAAAAACAGGCGTCTGCCGCAAAATTGAGTTATATGACGTTTGACGACATTTTTATTGACATCGGAACTCCCGAAGATTATTCTAAAGCTACTGAGGTGTTGTTTAAATTTTAAAATATGAGTATATTTGCAAGTTATGTGCAAGCGAGCGACAGCGCGGTGGAAACAGTAGTCGTATGACAAAGCCGACAACGTTAAGTGAAGTATAAATAATTAAAATTCAATAATATAAAGAACTAACAGATGAGAAATATTTTAATTTTAACTTCTATCTTCTTTTGCATATCGAGTTATGCGCAAGAAGTTCAAGTAATAGAAAAGAATGATAATTTCGCTCAAAAAGAGAAAGTCGAAAAATTTGAATTTATCGACAAAAATCTGAATTTGACCAATCACGAAAAAATTGCCGTGTTGAAAGGTTATTCTGTAAATTCAGGGAAAAGTACGTTGATAGGTCTATTCAATACATTTTGGGAAACGTCAAATAAACTTGGTGCAAATTCATACTTCATTGATAAAGTAGAGAGAAATTCTGACACAATTTATGTTCAGATTAGTGCGTACTATTTGGACAATATGTCATTTGAGGACAATTTCAAGTTGTATCCTAAAAATATGGTTTACATTTTTGGCGACTTGGATATTAAGAAAGGACGCACAAAGAAAATAAAACTGAAAGGTCAAAAAATTGAATTAAACCCACTTGAATATGTTGCGTCTCAAAATGAAGTTGGAAAATATGTAACTGTAAGTATTGGTGGATTTCTTGGTGCCAAAGTTGACATTTTCGGTAGAGAGGAAAGATTACCAGAGTGCTTGTCCCTTGCTGGATTTGGAATTGGTCCGGGTAGTTTTAATCAAGTAAGTGTAAGTTTCAATACTGGAAGAATATATCCTGTAAAAATGAATTTTGGACAATTTTTGATTAATATCTTAACGAAAAAGGAATGAGCACTGCCTACAACTGGCGGTTTCACGCAAGCGGGGGTGTATGTCCGCTGAAACATTTGTGCAAATTTGCAAGTGCATCGCCCACCTGAACTTTTGTGAAACCCCCGCCTGCGTGAAGCCGCTCGGACATAGCAGCAATGCGTGGGCGACAGTGCGGTAGACAATGAAGTAAAAATTAAATAATAATATAGACCGCCCGACAGGACATAAAAAGAAAGAATATGCAATATATTAGACAAGACAATGAAATACCCGAAGCGATTGACAAATGGGGGTGGAAATATCACCATTTAGGAGTGCCGACAAGTGTAAAGTTTCCAAATGAAAAATATTTACCTCAATTCAAATTTTATGTTTCGGGCTTTGACACAAGTCCGTTTGGAATAGAATGGATGAGGTTTGAAGCAGACAGTCCAATTCATAAATTGATACAAACAGTTCCGCACATAGCCTTTGAAGTAGAGAATTTGGATTATGAGTTGTCAGCAAGAGGTTTTCAAATACTCGGAACACCACCAAATTCGCCGTCAGACGGAGTACGTGTCGCTATGATTGAACATAATGGAGCGCCAATTGAATTAATTGAATTTGAAAAAAATAAAGAATAAAATGCCAGCAGCCAACCGGCGATTTAACTTCTTTAAACTCGCAAGCTCGGTTGGCGCAACGGCGGCAGTAGCCCACAAAAAATAAATTTAAACAACCTCAGAGATTTTAAAGCCATGAATAAAGCCCTTTTTATTGATAGAGACGGAGTTATCAACATAGATAAACGCCATGTTTACAGAAAAGAGGATTTTGAATTTACTGCCGGTATTTTTGATTTGTGCAGAAAATACTCTGACGCCGGTTATAAACTTTTGATTATTACGAATCAAGCCGGAATTGCAAAAGGCATCTATACCGAAGACGATTTTAACAGATTGATGAAATGGGTTGTTGAGGAGTTTAATCGGCGCAAGATTACTATTGACAAAGTATATTATTGTCCCCATCACCCCGACTTTACAGGCTCGTGCCGTTGCCGCAAACCGGAAGCCGGCATGTTGCTGCAAGCCCAAAAAGATTTTGACCTCTATTTGCCGACTTGCGTACTGATAGGCGATAAGGAGAGCGATATTGAAGCCGGTAGAAAAGCCGGCATTCCTGAAAAAAACATGCTGCTATTATCCGGACAACCAATTGATTATCTTAATGATTTGCCCGGATTATAAATTACGCGAATAACCACATGGAAAACACCGAAAAACAGTAAGAGGTTGTTTAAATTATCAATTTAAATTAATTTTCTATCTTTGTCTTTTCGGGCAGTTGCCATAATGTGACTGACCGTGCCGGAGGCATGGGGTAATGTTATCGGATGTGCGCATTTTGTATTGACGCAACAACAACATAAAACAAAATTTAAGATGAAGACGATTAATAAACAATAGGTTACAAAATAAAAAATATTGTGTTTTTTTGGGAAATTAAAAAAAGTGCGTATATTTGTGAGATGCGCCAAAATTTTTTCTATGAAACTTTTAATTATAATGGGGGCAAGAAAATTTATATTAAAATATTATTCAATGAAAATCATTAAAGAATCAATGCTTTTGAATGTATAATCTGAATTATATCTTGAATAATAAAAATTTATGTGAAATAATCATTTATGTAAGAAAGGAGGCTCAAAATGGACTATTCAGGTTTACTTATTGTAGTTGCAATTATTATTATAATACTTGTTTCAAAAGGCTTTAAAAAAGATAGTAATACAGAAAATGTGTTAAATTCTTGGATAAACCATAATAAAAATGAATTGTTAGAAAAATGGGGTCCACCAACGACTTATTTGCCAATGGATAATGGAGGGCAAATATGGAGTTACCATAGTCAAGGGCAAACTTCTGGTTCCGCATACACATTTTATCCTTATACATTAATAAAGCCACCAAAACAATGGACTTCTAAAACACATTTTTATATTAATAACGAAGGAATTATTTATAGTTGGAGATATGAACGTAATTAAAAATATGCTTTCCACACTGCACATAACAGGTCTGTTTACGCTTCGCCGCTGTAGCGGCTCGGGGCTACGTTCGGCTAGTTTAGTCGCTTCGCTCATTCCCACGCCTCACGACACCCAAATTGCCAGCCCACGCAAACCTATCGGTTTGCTTCATAGTGGGCTGGCAACTTCGTAAACCGCTGGGCGTTGTGTGCAATGTGCGAGAGTGAGATAGAGAAAGCAGTACGTTTCGAGAGAGTGTAGCCCAACAATACCGAAAACATGCTACACAAGCGAAAAAGTTAAATTCTCTAAAAGAGAGTACTGAAAATCTGCCGCTTTGGTGCGAATATTTGAAAAAACATATAGTTATTTTAGATTAATGTTGTATATTTGAAAAAATTATATTTTTTGATGACAGAAATTTCAATTTTTCTTGAAGATGTAGATCCGGTTGTGTTTTTCGGTGCGAATAATGCGCAACTTGAAAAGATACAGAGTTTTTTCCCGAAAATAAAAATAGTTGCGCGGGGAGCCGAACTGAAATGTATGGGCGAAGAATCTGAAATAATGCTGTTTGCCGAAAAATTTAATGAACTTATTGAGTATTACAGAAAATACAGACGTATTGAATCTGACGATATTGAAAAATATTTTCTCGATTCAGATCATCTGAAAACTGCTTACAGCGGTCATTTTGAAAATGTTATTGTTTTTGGAACCAGCGGCAAACCGATAAGAGCAAGAACAGTAAATCAAGTTCAGTTGGTAAATGATTATAAAGACAACGACCTGATTATTGCAGAAGGACCTGCCGGCACAGGAAAAACCTATACTTCCATTGCATTGGCTGTAAGAGCGTTGAGGGAAAGAGAGGTAAAGAAGATAATTTTAACTCGTCCTGCAGTTGAAGCCGGCGAAAGATTGGGATTTCTTCCCGGCGATATGAAAGAAAAACTCGACCCCTATTTACAGCCGTTGTATGACGCACTACACGATATGTTGCCATTTAAAAAACTTGAAACGTGGCTTGAAGACGGTACGGTTCAGATTGCGCCGCTTGCTTTTATGAGGGGCAGAACGCTTGAAAATGCGTTTGTTATCCTTGATGAAGCTCAAAACGCCACAATCAGCCAGTTGAAAATGTTTCTTACAAGAATGGGCGCGAGTTCAAAGTTTATTTTAACAGGCGACTCCACCCAGATTGACCTGCCCAAAAAGAGCGAATCGGGCTTGTTGCAGGCAATAAAAATATTGAACGGCATAGAGGGAATTTCCATCATACGTTTTGACGAAAGGGATATAGTGAGGCACAGGCTTGTAAAGAAAATAGTAAGAGCGTATGAAGATGAAGAAAATAATGAATTAACAATTAACTTAAAATAAACACTTTAATATTGAAATTATGAGAATTAAAAGAAATTTATTTGCAGGCTTGTTCCTGATTTTGGGTTTGAATATTGCATCTGCCCAAGTAAAACTATCATTCAATCCCGAAAAAGGGAAGAAATATGAGTATCAGACGGAAGTGATACAGAATATCAAGCAAAACCTTATGGGGCAGGAAATTCCTATGGAAATGACAACCAGTATGACCTGCCTGATGGAAATCAAAGACAAAACGCCGCAGGAAATTCAAGTACAACTTACTTATCAGGATTTAGCGTACGTTGTTTCAGGTCCCATGATGAAAATGGAGTATGATTCGAAAAATCCTGTTGAAAATCCGACTGAAATAGACAAAGTCCTCGAAAGAGCATTCAGTAACTTTATGGGCAAATCATTCTTAGTCGTTATAGCTCCCGATGGTTCGGTAAAATCGGTTACAGCGGTGGAAACTGTTGCCGAAAGCGCTGCCAATACCTCCGCCGCCAACTGGCAGGTAGATGCTCAGATTGCTGCACAGATAAACCAACAATTCAGCGGAGACGCCATGAAAAACATGTTTGAACAATCGTTCAAAATGTATCCTGCCAACGCCGTAACAGCAGGCGACAGTTGGAATATAGAAGGCACAACAACAATGAATAATATGAATACCAGTTTAAAAACAAAATATACCTTGAAAGAAGTCAGTAGAAACATGGCGACCATATCTGTGGAATCTGATATAGAGGTGGAACCGGGAACTGGTATGGAAGGGAAACTTGCAGGCACACAAACAGGTACGATGATAATTGATACAGAAACCGGGTTGCCTGTAACAAGCGATATATCGCAAAATATTAGAGGCACTGTCCGAGGACAAGGAATGGATGTGCAGATGGAAACGACCGGTAGGGTAAAAGTATCAACCAAAGAAGTAAGATAGTTTTAATTAAATATTCATTTTTTTTACAATGTTTTGATATGTATTGCATCTTGATATATAAAAATGAAGTAATTTTGTTTAACTAAAAAATATTAAAATGAAAAGAGTTGCTTTTATGATTATACCCGCATTGATTTGCGGAATGATATATACCGGTTGCGGTAAAGACGAACCGGACGACAATACTTACCAATTCAGTTTAAATGGAACATATTCGGGAACTGTTACTACAATATGCGATGGTACCTGTGGGTCTTGGTTTGAAATTGGCACAACAACAACAACAATAAGTTTTAATAACGGTAGATATACTTGTACAGGAAGTCCTACCAAGATACTTGACGAAGGCTTTGGGAGTTACACAATAGAAAATGATAAAATCATATTTAGCGATGAAGAATATTTCCGTATGGACTTTGATGGATTACCATTAGATGGAGAGTTTAATTACACAATTAACGGAAATAATTTAAAACTCACATTAGTCTTTGATGATTATCGTTACGAGTTTGACCTCGAAAAAGAAGAATAAGAAGTATTTGCAAAGTTTCCCTGTAACCTTTCAAGGCTTTACGGCGCTGCTGAACAAAACAGTAAAAGCGCTTCCCTCTCCCTCTTTTGTTTGAACTTGCAGGCTTGCGTTGTGCAGCTTTATAATTTCGCGTGAAAGGCTCAATCCTATTCCTGTTCCGCCTTTTTTTGCGCTGAAAAACGGTATGAACATCTTTTCCTGTATTTCCGGCGAAATTCCGCAACCGTTGTCTGCAACAGTAAGATATGGATTTTCTTCAATCGCTCCCGAAAAAAGAATGATATGAGGCTCATTTTTATCTTTCACGGCATAAGCGGCATTGGTAATAAAATTGATAATTACCTGTTCAATAAGGTTGCGGTCAATACCGGCAACCACCGAAGAGTTGTCTGTATTGACTTCCAGCAAAATACCCTTCTGCTCAAGCGAGGGCTGCATAAGGCGGTAGATTGAACTTAATAATTCTGACAAGTTAACCGGCTGTATCTCAGGAACTATGTTTTTACTCAGATTGCGATACGTATCGGCAAAGCGAAGCAATCCTTCGCTGCGTCTGCGGATAGTTTCCATTGCCGACTCCATATCTTCAAAATTGGACGATTCGTTCAGCGACATCTCCTCTTTCATAAGTTCCATGCGCTTTTTCAACGTATCTGCCAATGAAGCCACCGGAGCAATGGAGTTCATAATTTCATGCGTCATCACGTTAAGCAGCCCTTTCCATGCGCCCGACTCAACCTCCTCCAACGTGGCGCTGATGTTGTGAAACGCTATCAACATATATGTTTTTTCGCCGGTTTGAAAGGTAGAGGCGTTGCACAGCATTTTAACAGTTCGGTTGCCTGCGTTGATAGTGGTAAGGCGATTATCTCCCATTTCAATCTCATTCAACTCTTTATACAGTTTGGGGTGCCGTTTTTTCAGCCAGTTAATATTTTTCACGTATGGAATCTGAAACATGTTTTTAAACGAATCGTTCATCCAAAGCGTGTCCAAAGTATCTGTGTCGTAAGCCAATATTCCGGTATTGACCAATTCCAAAATTCGTTTCAGATATTGCTGTTGCGCCTCTTTTTCGCGACCCATGACGATAAACGCATCACTGATGGCATTGAAATACCTGTAAAAATGGTTTTGCTTATTTCCCGTCTCAGTATATCGTTTTGAAAAATCGCGATACTTGACGGCTTCCACAAAGTCGTCAATATCCTTGAATATCTTAAACATATATTTAAGCGTATAGTAAACCAAAAAGAGCGTGGCAATAGCAAGGAGGCTCGCAAAATATAATTTGTTTTTTGTAAAAAAGAAAACGGCGCCGCCGCCCGTGCACAGCGCAAGGAAAAACGACACTACAAAATAGGGTTTAAACTTCATAGTTCATATTTTTCTAATCGCCTGTACAAAGCCGCACGGGTAAGCCCAAGTTCTTTAGCCGCTCTCGAAATATTTCCCTGATATTTATCAACAATCTGCATGATGGCTGCCCGTTGCAAATCTTCCAGATTACCTGCTTGCAAATCAAACGTTTGCTGCGTTTTCTGTTCGATTGGTGAAAATACTACGTCTTCGGCTTTCAATGTATCGCCGTCTGCCATAATTACTGCCCGTTCAACGGCATATTGCAACTCGCGGACATTGCCCGGATAGTTATACTGCATCAACTTATTTTTTGCAGGATCGGAGAGTTTCAATTCGGGTTTAAGGTATTTTTTCGCATAAACGCCAAGAAAATGAACGGTAAGAGCCAATATGTCGTCCCCTCTTTCGCGCAGTGGCGGAATTGTAATTTCAATCGTATTAATCCTGTAAATCAAATCTTTCCGAAAACGCCGCTCGTTAGACAATTCGGCAATGGAAACATTGGTAGCCGTAATCAACCGCAGATTTACAGGGATAGGCGTGTTGGCTCCCAAACGGGTAACCTGGCGATTTTGCAATACGGTAAGCAGTTTTGCCTGTTGCTGAAGAGAAATATTGCCGATTTCGTCCAAGAATAACGTCCCTTCATTTGCCGCTTCAATCAATCCCATGCGGTCTTCGCGGGCGTCCGTAAAGGCGCCTTTATTATGCCCGAACAATTCGCTCTCGAACAGCGTATCGGTGAGTGCGCCGACATCTACTTTGATGTAGGGTTTATCTTTTCTGAGCGACAAACGGTAAATTGCCTCGGCGATTAAATCTTTTCCGGTTCCGTTTTCGCCGAGAATCAATACATTAGCATCGGTGGGAGCTATTTTATCCAGTTTTTGAAAAAGATTCTGCATAATTTCCGATTCGCCGACAATCTCGACCGGCGGCTTTTTCTCTCTTGCTTTTATTTGCTTTTTATCGGGAGAGGTTTGTTTTTCAAGAGCTTCGGTCAATGTCAGCAGCAGTTGCTCGTTGTGCCACGGCTTGACTAAAAAATCGGCAGCGCCCTCTTTCAGGCATTTGACAGCCAAATCAATTCCGGCATAAGCAGTAATCATGATTACCAGTGTCTTGGTATTCCACGACCTGATTTGCCTGAGCCAGTAAAGACCTTCATTTCCGGTGTTGATAGAACTGTTGAAATTCATGTCCAACAGCAGAATATCAAAATGGTTTTCCGATAACAGCTTTCGCAGGTTTTCGGGATTAGTGTCGGTAACAATACTCTTTACTTCCGGTTTCAGCAGAAACCGGACTGCGGTTAAGACGTCTTTATCGTCATCTACAACGAGAATATTTGCCTGTCGCAAGTTCATGTTATTTATTCTTCATAAGAATTAAGTACAAGTGTACGAAAATATCTGAAATTTTTCATCAAAAAATAAGATTTTTTATACTTGCATTACAAACTACCTTGTTATATTACTGTCCGAAAATGAACAGTAGGTGTCCGTTTTCGGACACTTTTTGAAATGTTAAAAAATGTAACGTATTATATATTAAACAGTTGATTTTTTGGCACGGATTTTGATAGTATATTACTAAAAGATAAAATAAACGAACAAAAAAAATTAGAATTAAAATAATAATTACATTTAAAACCTTTTTTAAAATTATGCTTTATAATTTGAAAATTATGTTGCGCAATTTAGAATGCAACTTCACGTATTCGAGCGTTAACATTGGAGGGCTGGTGTTTTATTCTTCTATTTCTTTTTTCAGCTTGTCCCATGTTTCTTGTGATAGAACAGATTCCGTTTGGGTTACTATCCTATTGCTGTGTTCAATGATATATTCTGCCCGCTCTTTCAAATCCGGGTGTGTACTAATCCATGATAAATACTTAATTGCTTCGCTTTCATGATAGATATTCGCCGCTGCCGCCCTGATTATCATTGTATTAACATTGCTCACGGTGGGGTATCAAGCAATAAAAGCCGCAACGGCAAATCCGGTAGATGCGATTAAGAGTGAATAAAAAAATTAATTTTTTCGTCAAAAAAACGCAAAAAATTGCAACTTTTTTCCTGAATTTACGTATAATAGTATAAAATAATAAATAAAAGTTTTTTTTCATAGGATTTAGGTTAGTTAGTTTAAAAAGGGTTGCGGAAGCAGCCTTTTTTATTTTGAATGATTTACAGAAAAACGCTTCTTATATTTATCATGCCATTTTCGTGCGCATTGATGTCTGTTTCGCCATTGTATGTCACTTGTGTTTTTTCAATTATATAGATGGCAATAAAAAAACACAAATAAACAAAACTTAACTTATTGTGTATAAATTCATTAATCTTTTATTAATTGAAAATATTTATTAGATTTTATATAATTTGTAGCGATTTTTCACAAAGTTTTAACGGACTGTGTCTATTTGTAAAAACAAAATGTTCCACGTGGAACATTTACATAAATTATGTGAGATTGCTCCCTGTTCTACTATTCCAATAAAAACTCGGTTTTTGCCACTTCTGTTATTATTCTTCCTCTTTCAAAAGTGGTTAAAAACATTTCGTTTATTACTTTAGGTAGTTTTTCTAAAATTATTTCTATGCCTTCTTCCGTTATGCCGCCTTTTGTCGCAACCATATCCATTAAATTTTTAAAGGTAATCTCCTTTTCAAGAAGCAGTTTGCTCGTGCCATACATCGTTTCTACAATCATTCTCTTAATCTGCGCTCGATCCATCGAAGTATGTTTTTCCGCCTCATCGGTTATAACTTTAAATATGGCTCCGATAAACCCCGGCATACAACTTGTTAGTTCAACACTTATACCTATTTCTTTTTCCGGTATTTCTATAACCGATCCGAAAGATTCCAGTAAGCGATTAATTCTGTTTTTATCATCATCGGTTACATAATTATTATGGCAAATTAGCGTCTGCGATCTGTTCACTTCTGCCATAACGCTCGGAATAATCCTCGATATTTTTTTATCGGGACATATCGTTTCAAGTTGTTCCAACAGAATGCTGACATTTAAAGAAATAATATGACAATGACTTTTAATGTTATCTATTATTTCCGATAATACTCTCTTTACTTCCGCTGCTTTTACACAAATAAATAACATGTCTACCTCTTTAGCGGCTTCAATATTATTTTTGCAAATGTTTAATTCGGGATAAATTGCATTTAAATTCATTATTCTTTCATACGCTCTCTCCGAAACATAAAAATTCGATTGTTCTATTGCATTTGATTCCAAAGTTTTTTCAAGAATCACCTTTCCTATGGTTCCGTAACCAATAATACCAATTTTCATAAATCTATCTTATTTTTTTAATATTTTATTTTTATCAACAAGTCGTTTCTCATTCGTGTCATTTTATTTTTCAGCAAAATTACACTTTTCTTTTCAAGTTCCTACTTTTTCTGAACACATTGCCGCACTGCTTGCCAAATGTTACAGTTCATTTTCATTACTATCACTGTTTTTAATTCCCGCTGTTTTCAACGTTTTACTGATAAAATACAATGTCCCCAAAAGCATCATCACGATTCCTGTTCCAATCATTATGAAATTAATGTTGATAATGTCGGCGAGTGGTCCGAAAAATAACATTCCAAACGGCATTGCAAGGCTTCCAAGCATAGTAAAAACAGACAAAACTCGTCCCAAATAATTCGGCGCCACTTTTTCCTGTAATAAGGTCATGCCCGGTGCACTGAAATACGGAAAAGTTATTCCGCAAAGCGCCGTACACACGAGATAAGGAATGAAATTTGTCCACAATCCAAACGAAATTGCCAATATTCCTATGGCGATCGAAGCCGCTCCGATTGAATAAATCCTGTTGCGAAAACACCAGACTCCAACGACTATTCCGCCAAGCATCATTCCGCCGGCAAAAGCGATTTCTATTGCCGAAAGTCGCCAAAGTTCCGTGCCAAAATTGCGCGTTACCTGCAACGGCGTCAGAATTGACAACGGCGACATTGCGACAGTAAAAAGGGCTGAAAGCAGTATTAACAACAACAAATAACGTTGATTTTTTATGTATCTCAACCCGCTTTTCAGTTCGGTAAAATGTGAAGTTTTCTCAACGTTTTCCGCTTGTATGCCGGTCTTTTTCACTTTTACGAGAAAATAAAGAATGACGATGGCGATTGAAGCGGTTGCAACATCAAGAAAAAACAAGGTTTGCAAAGGAGCAAGCGACATCAACGAAGCGCTTGCAATTGGCGAAACCAAAAATATGCCTGATTGAATGCTGCTGTTTAGTCCGTTTATTTTCAAAAGTTTTTCTTCGGGAACAATAAATGGAATGAGCGAGGCAACTGCCGGTTGTTGAATGCCCTGTCCTAATGCTCGTACACAGGAAGCAATCATCAGCAAAATGATACTGTCCATTCCAGCCGAAAGACTTATGGCAATTACTAAACTAATGAGCGCAATAGAGCCGTCAGCAAGGTTTATCAAGTGTTTTTTGTTGTATCTGTCCGCCCAAACGCCGCCCAAAAGCGAAGTAAAAAAAGTCGGCAAAACACCCACGAGAATGTAAATTGTCATCATTGCGCCCGATTGCGTTTTCAACACAATGTGCCACATGATTGCATACTGTACAAGCATTGTCCCGAATAGTGACAAGGTTTGACTTGTTAAAAGCAATGCGATATTTTTCTTC
>Ga0099364_10004936_pt1 | contig 19986 bp, 7 predicted proteins | sample TergutTh196P3_FD_73070 | JGI IMG/M metagenome (GOLD analysis project Ga0099364, IMG submission 73070) | Microcerotermes parvus P3 segment gut microbial communities from Pointe-Noire, Republic of the Congo - Th196 P3 | ecosystem: Host-associated > Arthropoda: Insects > Digestive system > Gut ... | reverse complement strand
ATCTGTATCAACTACAGCACGTTTTAATAGTTTCCATGCTTCTGATACAGACATTGGCGTTACGGCGACAGCTTGGGGCATAACCGGTAATAACGCATGGAAATATATAAATCCCACGTCAGCGCCAACGTTTGAAAACGGCGTTATCAATAAGCGGGTAGTAACCATTACACCAACCCAACTGTCCAAAGCCTTTGGCAACCCCGATCCATCCTTTGTCTTTACCCCTAGTACACTGCCTGTTATAGGAGATGTGTATACCGGAGCATTAACACGTGCACAAGCAGGTGTAGTTCCAGATGGAGAGCAGGTTGGCGATTATGATATCTTGATAGGAACGTTGGGAGCATTCACACCACCTGACGTGGTAAGTAATTACGATATTCGCATGGTTGAACCTGCGGTTAAATTTGCTATCACCCAGGCTCCGTCTACTTATTTATTTGCAACGGACGTAGATATAATAATTTACGCCCCGGATACGCAAGAGCAAACATTTGATTTGAACTCTATAGTTTATCGATTGAGTGATGGTGAAACCCCCCCTACTTTTACTATTTTGGATCCGATTGTTCTTGGTACTCGCAGTTATGAGATAGGCGCTCTGTCCGATGACGCGATATTCGGAGTAGTTCCAGCTATTGATGGAGCAACGTTGAAGTATACAGGCGCAGGTTCATTAACCGGTTCTGCAACTCAGGTTATTACCATCAAAACGCACAATTATGCAGATATAACAGTAACCATTAACTTTGTAGCGAGTGATAAACAAGTTACTGCGGGCGCTATTGCAGGCATAGAAGCTCCTGTGGCAGGCGCAACCCCATCATCATATTTAGATATTGTTGAAACAACTGAGTATCTCGGTAGCGAAGTTGGATGGGAAAGCAATGGTACTACGCATAGCGGTAATTTTGATAACGCAACCGTATATACAGTTGTTGTTAAGCTTACAGCTAAAGATGGCTATACATTTGCAGGCTATGATAATAATAATGCAGGCAGCTTTACAATAGCTGGAAAGACGGCAACGTTTGCAGGGCTATCAGATAATGACAAGTCGATAACTTTACGTTTTATTTTTGATGCCACGCTGCATAGGGTTCCGATTTCGGATGACTTTAGCTTCATTAGTCGTGCTAATGTTATGTACGATCGCACTGAGAAACCTCTCACGGTGCCCGGAAATGCATTGTTTGGTGCAATAACTGTATATTACAATGGCAGTCTCACTCCTCCAATAAATGCCGGTACTTACACCATAACTGTTGATGTTGCGGATGGAGGTACATATTTTGCTGCGGCACAAGGAATAGACATTGGACCATACACTATTGATAGAAGACCAACATCAGTAAGCGGTCTTGAGGCAGGGTCTAAGACTTATAACGGCAATTCATCGGCAGGCTTTACTACCGATGTAAGTTTAAGTAATATTGTGGCCGGGGATGTTGTCACATTGAATTTTGGTACTGCCTCCTTTGTAAACGCCCTTGCTGAAAATAATAAAACCGTGACTTTTTCAGGTTTTTCACTTGGCGGCGCTTCAGCTGGTAACTACAGCCTAAATCCGATACTTCCTCAAACTGCAAACATCACCCCCAGACCGCTTAACATTATTTCATTCAACATTATAAAAGAGTGGGATGGAACAACAGTCGTTGAAGGTTTTGGAAATTTAACCTTTACCAATTTTGCTCCGGGTCAAACAGCTAATGTAGTCGCTCCGGCGCTTACAACTGCTTCTTATGCCACATCAGGTGTTGGGATTAATATTCCTGTAACCATTACCGGTACTTTTGGAATGGCAGGCGGCAACGCTTTCCCCGGCAATTATACTATTAATCAGCCATCCGGTATAACGGGGACAATCACAGAAGTTGGAGGTCCTAATATTGATGTTGATTTCCAAATTTCAGTGTTAGTTGATGAGGAATTTGATGGTACTCCCAAAAAGGGCTATGCTGGCGAAATAATTGTAAGAAACAGCGAAACTCAGGAAGTTCTGGAGGAAGGCGTAGATTACACTCTCATCATTTTATACGAAGATGCTGACGGCGCAACCGATATTTTAGCTCCGGTCAATGCCGGCGACTACCATGTCTATGTCAGTTTGGTAAGCGCTGCCTACTTTGGCGATACAGACTTTAGTTTTTCTATCCTGAAGGCTAACCAGCATCTTGTGGTATCTGATTTAGATATAGAATTTATTGACGAGCGTCTGTATGATTTGTCAGGGCGCGCTACCCGCGAGGTAGGCGCTACCTACAATGGCGGCGCTATCACATATTCGGTAAGTTCAGCAGGATTAACCGGCGCCAGTATTGATGCCGGCAGCACGATAATGACCTACGAATATCCCGGAACTGTTGATATCACTGCCAGTTCTCCCGGATGCGATAACTATCTTGCCGCCGAGGCGACCGTTTCAATAAACATTGTGTTAGACGACGACAGGGCTTCGGTCTTCTTTATGGTCTACGGCGATGTATTGCGTCACGACAATATTGAAAAAGGCGAGAAGGTAACTCCTCCCGCCGACCCCGACATGGGCGCCAACCGCACATTTACGGGCTGGTATACTGAGGAAACCTTCACGGCAGCTAATCAGTGGAATTTTGATGATGCTGTTACCGAAGATATAGTTCTTTACGCCGGATGGGAGCCGGTAAATCAGGTTCTCTACTCCGTCACCTTCAACGTAATCGATGCCGACGGCGTAACTGTCGCCGATGCAGCGGTAGAATTTGACGGCGCGTTGTTGCCGGGCTATTATGCTGCAGGCATAGCGTCGGGCACATATAATTATACTGTTTCCAAAGAAGGTTTTCTGACTAAGACCGGCAGCGTAGAGGTGGACGACGCAGACATGATTGTAGACGTTGTTCTCGAAGCCGATGATATTGTTCCTGTCGAAGGTCACACTATAACGTTCGAACTCAAATATTCAGACAGCGACGCTGCAGTTACTGGCGCCCTGATAGTTTTTGACGGCATCACTCTTGCCGGCGCTACCGTTGTTGGCGTGCCCGACGGCGATTATCACTATAGCGTGTCAAAGGCTGGCTACATCACCGTCACCGGCGCTGTCACTGTCGATGGCGACGATAAAACAGTGCCTGTAACCCTTGTAAGAGCTACCGGCTCTGAGCCAACTTACACCCTGTCGTTCGACATAGTAGACGAAGACGGCGTAACCGTTCTGGGTTCTACTCTAATATTCAACGGCTCTCCCAACGCGGGTTACATTGTTCCGGGCGTTTATGCGGGCGACTATGTCTACAGCGTTTACAAGGAGGGTTACACGCCGGTTGTCAATCAGGTTGTAACCGTTGTCGATGCTGACAAGGTCGAAACAGTAGTACTCGAAAAAGACGTTGCTTCATCCGTAGACGACTTCACTGTAACGTTCGTGGTCACAGGCGCTGACGATGTTGTTATCGGCGATGCTGCCGTCGTTTTCAACGGCGTCAGGCTTTCCGGCAATTCTGTCGTGGGCGTCAGAGCGGGCATATATCTGTGGAGTGTGTCCAAAGCAGGCTATCGCACTGTCACGGGCAGCGTCACCGTCATTGCCGATGCTCTCGTTCCGGTTACTCTTGTTGAGTTAGACGGCAGCGAAACGTTCTACAATGTCGCGTTCAATGTAGTCGAAGTTGTCGAAGGCTCTGATATTCCTGTGGCTGGCGCTACCGTAATCTTCAACGGTTCTGTAGCCGGCGGCTATGTTATCACAGGCGTCGAACCCGGCTCGTATCTCTACACCGTGTCCAAGACCGGTTATACGTCCGTAAGCGGCTCAGTATCCGTAAGCGGCTCTAACGTAGTCGAACGTGTAGAACTCACGGGCGATGAATATTCGCGCGTCGATAACTATATTATAAGCTTCATTATTGTAGACGATGAAACAGCTACCCCTGTAGCAGGCGCTACCGTCGATTTCGCCGGCATGACTTTACTGTCGGGCGCAAGCGTTGCAGGCGTTCAGGCTGGCTCTTATCCCTACGCAGCAAATGCTGACGGATATGTGGCGTCTACCGGTTCTGTAACCGTCACTAAAAACGAGGTATTTACCATCGAACTTGCCGCTCTCAGGGTCGACCCCTTCACAGTCACTCTTTTGGCTGATCCGGTCGATGGCGGCGAAGCTAACGGCACAGGCATAACAGCCGGCGTGGGCGAGTTCGTTTCGGGCGATATAACCACCCTTACTGCAAGTCCAAAAAGAGGCTGGATGTTTGTAAACTGGACAGACGAAGATGGCAACGAGGTTTCAGACGTGGCGTCGTTCCCCTACACCGTTTCAGGCGATGTAACGCTGACCGCCAACTTTGCGCTTCGCAATCCCGGCGAGAGCTTCCTTGTAACCCTTTTGCGTAATCCTAACAATGGCGGCACAGTTACAGGCGGCGGTACATACTTTAAAGAGACGGAAGCCACTGTGACAGCCACGCCTGCCAGCGCCTTTGACTTCACCGGCTGGACCGACGAAGACGGCGTTGTTGTGTCGGAAGACGAGAGCTATACTTTCGAGGTAACGGAAGACATCACGCTTACCGCCAACTTTGAACCGGCAGTTATTCCGGGTACGTACACCGTCACGTTCACCATCCTTGATGGTCACACTACTCCTCTGTCTGCCTTGACCAGTGCGCGCATCGTGTTCAACGGCGTTCAGTTGCAGGGCAATGTAGCTCGCAATGTCGCTCCGGGAACCTACACGTACTACGTTATAGCCGACGGCTATAAGACCGAAAGAGGCGAGGTGTCAGTGTCAAGGATAGACGTTGCTGAAACGATGATAATGCACAGAGTGGGCTACTTAGCCGACATCGAATATGACCTTGACGTCGAAGAGACCGTCCATGCCGACGGCAGCCGCGAGGTAACAATTCTGTCTACCGAGTGTGGCATAAACACTCTTGTAGTCACCGTAGAGGCTCCGGGCTTTAACACTGTCGTTGATATCAACGGAGTGTTAGGCGTTCGTCAGCCGGATACCGACCGTTATCGCGTCACGTTGCCAAACCTTGCCGACGGTAATAATAACTATCTTTTGACCATAGACGGCATCCAGCACGTGTTGATAATCAACAAGCCAATGGTGTTTAGCGCCATGGTAGAGACCCGCTGGGGATACCGCTATACCGTTATCAACAATCCTGCCAACAACGGCGGCTTGTTGTTCCAGGAAGGTTCCTACCGCTGGTACCACAACGACGTCTTAGTTACGGGTCATACTGACCAGTCTATTATAGCCGGCGAGCCCGGAGGAACAATAGACCCCAACTATCGCGTCGAAGCTATGAGTAATCGCGGCTTGGTGCGCAGTTGCCGTGTGCCGACAACGACATCGGTGATTATTGTAGCCAAGGTCTATCCTAACCCCGCAGCGCAGGGCGAGCCCATATACGTGGAAACGGGTATTGGCGAAGACATGTATGATGGCGCAGTGATTGAAGTATACAGCAGTTTCGGAAGTCTGATGAGCTCGCAGCCAATAAACTCAAGCTTGGTGGAACTCAACGGAAGGTACATTTCAGGAGCATACATCATAATTATTAGAGGAAACAATTTCGTGAAAGAACTGAAATTGATAGTAGATTAATATTTAAAAATAAAGTCTTAACCGTGGTTATATCCACGGTTAAGACCTTTTTTTAATGAAAATCGAAAATCAAAAATCAAAAATCAAAAATCGAAAATCAAAAATCGAAAATATAAAATGAAAAAGTTAATTGTTATTATAAGCATCTTCCTTTTAGGAACAAATTTAGTAAATTCTCAGACCGTTTTCGATACTGCTTACGACAAGCATGAACTATCGGTCTCGCTCGGGGGCGGACTTTCCACCCTGTTATATTCTCCTTTCACAGGCGACAGCAAACTTGGTTTTGGCGGAAACTTTGGCGTCGGATATGCCTACTTCCTTAACCCCAACTGGGGGGTCAGAACCGGTTTGGAACTTGGGCTCTACAACAGCCGTTTCAATGCAGATAATATTGATTACAGCTATACCGCTGCCGATTTCAATAATACGTCGTTTCTGTTTGAAAGCAAAGTATCGGGCTATGAGGAGAAAAATCGCGCTATGATGTTGCAGATACCGGTTATGGCTCAGTATCAAACCGGCGTCTTCTACGGCGCAGCCGGCTTGAAAATAGGTATCCCACTTGGTGGAAAGTTCGACGCTAAGGGCAATTTCGTAAATTCGGGTTTATACGATTACGAAAACTATCCCTACGTTGACGACCCCGCATTAGGTTTCAGAACTTATAACGGATATTCTACCAACGGCGATTTTAGCTTCAAAGCCGCCTTCCTGGCTGCTGCCGAAGCAGGTGTGAAGATGAAAGTTAGCGGAACCATGACGCTCTACATCGGAGCGTACGTAGACTACGGCTTGAACAATATTCACAAAAAGAGCAATAAGCATTTTGTGCACTACAACAGCGAGTTCGGAACCGATAAGAAACATTTTGACGTAAACAGCGTAGCCCATGCAAACTTCGGCAACTCCGCCTTCCTTGACGTCATACATCCGCTGTCGGCAGGTATAAGACTGCGACTTGCCTTCGGAAGGAACAGGGTAGAAGTGTTGCCGCCCCGACAGGTAGACGCGCCAAGACCGGCAGTAGTAGAAGAGCCCGCGCCAGCGCCAGCGCCAACCCCGCCTGCGCAGCCCACGCCAACCCCAACTCCGCCTGCGCAACCGCCAGCACAACAGCCGACCGCACAGCCCCAAACAAATCAAATGACGCAAGCGCAGCGCGATGCTCTGCAAAGCGCAGTGAGCGGATACGAACTCAACGAATCAATAATTGACGCAAGGCAAGCAGCCGAGTTCCTCGAAAAAGTGCAGCTGTTAAGGCAATATCCCGAAACAAGAATACATATTCAGGGACACACATGCGACACCGGCAACGACGAAGTAAACCAAAGGGTAGGTATGGCAAGAGCAGAAAGAGCAAGAGATTACCTGATAGCAAACGGTATAGCAGCTAACAGAATTTTGAGCCTCACATCAATACTCGACCGACAACCGGTAGTGCCAAACACAAGCGAAGCAAACCGAAAACTCAACAGAAGAGTGCAATTGGTGATAGAGGAATGAAGAGTGGAGAATGAAGAATGAAATAAAAAATAAAAATAAGAAAATGATAAACAAATTTTTGATACGTAGTTTAAACAATTCGGAGTTCCATCAATTTATCATAAGCGCTTGCGTGCTGTTTGACAAATACAAGTTGGACTTCGAAAGACTTGCGCCCCTGTATGAAGAGCTGGCGCAGCTCGAAAAGCAGATGGAAATAGCCTTGACAGCGGAAAAAAGAAACGAAAAAATCCGCGAAAAAAACGAAATGGACAGGCTTAGAGATATGTTGCACAGCAGAATGTTCAACTATCTGAAATACATCTTGTATGACCAAAGAGACGAAAGATACGACGACGCTCAAGTGGTTATGCAAACGCTTAAGGCAGTAGGAAATCCAACAAGACTGTCGGAAAACCTCCAAAGCAACATGATGATACAAATCGGAAACAGGCTCGAACCTCTCAGAGATAAGATTCAAGCAATAGGAGCGCTCGAAATGCTTGACGAAATGCTCGAAGCTAACAAAAGGTTTATAGACCTCGAACGTGAAGCAAGAGAAATAACGGCGGCACAAAAGTTGGAAGACGCACAATCGGCAACAAAAGTGAGAAAAAGCGCAGACGAAACATACAGAACGATTGTAGACGCATTGAACGCTTTTGCAAAAATGAACCACAAAAAAGAAATATACAACGAACTGTCAGTTGAAATGAACGTGCTCATAGACAGGTTTAACACAATGATAGCCGCTAAAAAAAGAAGAAGAGAGGTTATTAGTTAGTTAGTAGTAGTAGTTAGTAGTGTTAAGTAAATGATAAAATGGCGTAAATATTTGAAGTGGCGTCCCTTTGGAGACGGAATATGGATTGAAAAATATTGCGTACCTGACGGCACGCCGTGGCGCGTGTGTGCATCCATTTTCTACCGATATCACATCCCTAACGGGATGACAGCGTATATTAAGCGTCATTTCATAGATAACTTGACAGTAGTTAGTAGTTAGTAAGTTAAGGATGAAGAACAAGCAATTTGTATCAGTATTTATACACGCTGTAGTAACGTTAAAACAACGTGTTTCGGGACTACTACACGCTGTAGTAACGTCAAAACAACATGTTTCGGGACTACTACACGCTGTAGTAACGTCAAAACAACATGTTTCGGGACTACTACACGCTGTAGTAACATCAAAACAACGTGTTTCGGGACTACTACACGCTGTAGTAACGTCAAAACAACGTGTTTCGGGACTACTACACGCTGTAGTAACGTCAAAACAACATGTTTCGGGACTACTACACGCTGTAATAGTTTCCTCTGTGAGACTCTCCGCGAACTCTGTATTGAATAATTCAACATAAGTAAATAATTAATAGTAGTTTATAATAAGTAATAAGTAAGTAATATATAATTTTAATTTTTAATTTAATAAATTTAAACCAAATGAAAAAGTTTTTGTACATAATTTTTATGTGCTGCGCGATGTGGAGCGCGGCATTGACGGAGGTGATGGGGCAATTGACCGTGACAGGTAATATGAGCCTTACGGCGCAAACAATCACTATCACAACAGCCGGGACGTACACCATTACAGGTGCTACGACAACAGGCGGCATAATAGTGAACGCTAACATAGTCGGCGAAGTTAACATCACGCTCAATGGCGTTAGCATTACTTCAGCAACATCAAATGCGTTTAATATTAATCCTGGTACAACCGTGAATTTGATGCTTGAAGGCGCTAACACACTTACAAGCGCACCAAGACTTGCAGGTTTACGAGTACCGTCCACTGCAATATTGACCATTGATGGCACAGGGTCTTTGAGTGCAAGTACTGGTGCTTTACCTGCATGGGAGACAGTTGGAGGAGGTGCTGGTATAGGCGGCAATGGCGGCTATAGTACCAACCCCGCCGCTGAATCAAGTGGTACGATAACTATACAAGGTAATGTTACTGTTACCGCCAATGGAGGTAACGGTAATGTTGCGTGGTCGTCAGGAGCCGGTGCGGGAATAGGTGGCGGCGGCGGTGCACAGGGAAACGGCGGCGGTTCATCAGGTAATATTCATATAACAGGAAACGCTAATGTCACAGCAACCGGTGGAACTACAACAAACGGTGGCGGCGCTGCAGGAATTGGCGGCGGTGGCGGCGGAACGGGTACTTTTTCAGGCGGTGCAGCAACAGGCCATATAACAATTGAAGGTAACGGAGAAATATCCGTTACCGGCGGAACAGGCGGAAACGGCACTGGAGCAGCCATTGGCGGTGGAGGAGGAAACGGAAGTACTAATACTTCCGGTAGCACAGGATCAGTCACTATCACCAATCCAAATGTAATTCTTACTGGCGGCAAAGTATTTTCTCCAACGGGAGTTGCTGTAGAATTAACGGAAGAAGTCTCGATTATTTATCCTAACAATATAACTATTGGTACAAGCCCATTAAGCGCTATAACCGTTACAGGAGTGAGTAGTCTGAGTCCAAGTATTTCAGGAAATACATTGACGATATTACAGGATGGTCATTCAGAATTTACTTCAGGTACAACATACACTGTTACTATACCTGCTAATACAATAAGTGGATACCCCGCTGCAGAATCATGGTCGTTTCGAACGGTAGCAGTAGCGCGCGATATAAACATTACGCCAAATCCGATATTATTTTCAGCTGATTATGGCTATGATGAAAACATTACTTTTCAAGAAGTATATATTACCAATTCTGGTAGCCAAGGAACAGGTAGTTTGACAGTAGAAATAGATAATACAAATTTTAACCTTCCAGTATCGTCAATTTTTAGCATTCCTGTAAATGAAAACGCCATATTTACAGTTAGACCAGTAACAGGACTTGCAGCAAATACATACACAGCAACGGTGAGGATAAGAAATAATCTTCTGGGAGATGACGAGATAGATGAAATTATTGGGGTAACGTTTGTGGTATCTCAAATTGCGCCTGTTACTCCCGGACCATTGACTGCAAATTACGGTGCTTTACTTTCAAGCGTAGAATTACCTGATGACTGGTCTTGGATTGATGACAATCCGGTGGCCACCGTAGGCAATGCCGGAGCGCAAACTCACAATGCCACATATGCAGGCACTACCAATTATACGGCGGTAACAAGTGTCCCAGTTACAATAAATGTAGCAAAAGCAGCGGGCAGTTTTGGAACGGTGACGGCATTTAGCGTTACCTATACCACCACTCTTACTCTCGAGGATTTAACGCTTCCCGATGATTACGAATGGAACGATCCGTTAACAACTGCACTAATAGCTGGCGACGGTCAGTCGTTTGCAGCCACTTATACCGACCCCAGCGGTAACTATCTACCTACAACAGGTACTGTTACTGTCAATGTAGCAAAGGCGTCGGGCGATTTTGGTACAGTAGCGGCTATAAGCGCTACTTTTAGCCCTACTCTTCGACTTTCAGGTTTAAGTTTGCCTGACAATTACGCATGGGTTGCCCCAACGACTCAACTTTTTGCCGGCGAAAGTCAAACCTTTGCCGCGACGTTTACTGACCCCAGCGGTAACTATTTACCTGCTGATGGTATGGTAACAGTCAATATAGCTCGTGCTGCGGGCAGTTTCGGAACAGTTTCAGCTCGCAATGCCACTTATTCCGACAATCTCAGGCTTTCTAATGTATCGTTACCTTCCGGCTATGTATGGGTTTCGCCTAATACTTTGCTGTCAGCCGGCGCTGGTCAGTCGTTTCAGGCTCGTTATACCAATCCTGGCGGCAACTACATGTCTGTAACCGGCATGGTAACTGTCAATGTAGCTCCGGCTGCCGGCGTCTTTGGCGTTGTCGCGGCTGTAAGCGCTACTTACAGTCCGGCTCTAACGCTTGGCGATTTGGCTCTTCCGGCTAATTACGCTTGGGATGCTCCTTTAACATCACTATCAGGCGGCGTTGGTCAGTCGTTTGCGGCTACTTATACCGAGCCCGGCGGCAACTATTTGCCCGCAGGCGGTTTTGTCACCGTTGATGTAGCTCAAGCCGCCGGCTCAGCCGTATCAGCTCCTGCGTTAGATGTTGCCGGTTCTTCCAGCATCATTATTCACGCGTCGTCGCCTCCTGATAACGGACAAACTTTGGAATACTCAATCAGCGAAGATGATGATGCTTCTATTTTGAGCGTTTGGCAGTCAGGCTTGCTATTCAGCGGTCTGACGTCCGAAACTGATTATTACATCTTTGCGCGCTCTGCCGCTAATGTGAATTACGACGCCGGCGTTCCGTCTTCGTCTTTGTCAGTATCAACCATTGCTACTCCTGTTGCTCCGCTGTTTATCAGTTCCACTTTACCCGACGGTAAATTAGAAGAGGCATACATTGCTACAGTTGTAGTCGAGGGCGCCGCTCCCGTCACACTTGAACTCGTTTTCGGCTCTTTGCCCGACGGTATAATCTTTGATGAATTTTCCGGCGAGCTTTCCGGCGTTCCTACCGTCGCGGGCATGTTTACCTTCACTTTGGAGGCTTCCAACGATGCCGGCGTTGCCACAAAAGAGTTTAGTATTGATATAGCCGACCTTGTAGACAATGCAATGCTGGTAGCTCAAGCCAAGTCAGCTATCGAGGGTCACGTGTTTTCATCTGTTGCTCAGGCAACTGTAAATACTCAGTTAGCTGCTCAGGCTCACATACAGGAAATTGTAGACGGTCTTGTAGCTGAGTTTGAAGTTGAAGCCGTTGTAAATACGGTGTTATTTACGGCAGCAGTAGCTGAAACCGCAACTGCTCCGGGCTCTGACGGCGAATACGTGTTTACGGTCAGCTTAAATAAAGGTTTGGTCGACGGCGTCACCGACGAAATGACGCTTGTTATCGTCAAAACGGCATACATTGAGTTGCCTGAAGACATGATAGCCCTTGCCAAATCAGCCATTGAAGGTCATGAATTTTCATCTGTTGCTCAGGCAAACACTAACACTCAGTTAGCCGCTCAGGTTCACATCCGGGAAATTGTAAACGGCTTGGTAGCTGAGTTTGCAGTTGAAGCTGTTGTAAATACCGTATTATTTACGGCAGCAGTAGCAGAAACTGCAACTGCTCCGGGCTCTGACGGCGAATACTTGTTCACGGTCAGCTTAAATAAAGGTTTGGCCGACGGCGTCACCAACGAAATGACGCTTGTAATTGTCAAAACTGCTCACATTGAGTTGCCTGAAGACATGATAGCCCTTGCCAAATCAGCCATTGAAGGTCATGAATTTTCATCTGTTGCTCAGGCAAACATAAACACTGAGTTAGCCGCTCAGGTTCACATCCGGGAGATTGTATACGGCTTGGCAGCTGATTTTGCAGTTGAAGCTGTTGTAAATACCGTATTATTTACGGCAGCAGTAGCAGAAACTGCGGACGCTTCCGGCTCTGACGGCGAATACTTGTTCACGGTCAGCTTAAGCAAAGGTTTGGCCGACGGCGTCACCAACGAAATGACGCTTGTAATTGTCAAAACTGCTCACATTTCCGGCGGTGGCGACGACGACGATGACCTTATTGCAGCCGAAGAATTTGAAAATGAATATTCTGCTGTGCTTGATTTGACAGTATCAACTGTCGTAACGGGCGACAAGGAGGCTGTTCTGGATGCATTGGATGCGTATAATGAGCTTACAGACGGCGCAAAAGATTTAGTAAGCGTAGATGAAGATTTCTTCCATAACTTGCTTTTAAAGATTTCCGAGTTGGAAGCCGGCGAAGCCAATGCTGCAATAGCTCTTGCAAAGTCTATCGTTGAAGGTCACACATTTGTATCTGTTTCTCAGGTAACAATGAACACAGAGTCAGCAGCTGAAGCACACATACAGTCAATTGTAGACGGTTTGGTTTCTGAATTTGGAGTTGATATAGGAATAAGTACAGTGAGCTTCACCGCTGCTACGGCTGCTATTACCGGCGACAACGATGGCAATGACGGTTTATATACCTTCACAGTGACGTTGAGCAAAGTTCCGGGCACAGCAGTAGATGTTTCAGAGCTTACGCTTGTCATAGATAAAACGCCTTATGTGCCACTGCCACCGGCAACGTTCATTGTTTCTACAGAATTTAACGCTTCTGAAGGTACGGTAACAGTAGTTGGCAGTCCATTTGTAGAATCTGCTACAGTAAGCGTCACTGTTGTCGCAGCCGAAGATTTTGAAGTCGGCGAGGTAGTAGTTTATGCCACGGCTGACGCATCAAAAACACCTCTTACCACAATCAATCTGGGCAACCAAGGCAGTGGCGTTTGGACGTTCACAATGCCTGCATACGATGTCACTTTCTCGGTAACATTTGTAGATTTGAGTATTGTTTCCAGCAGCGAGCTAATGCCTGTTGTTCCGCTTCGAGCTTGGATACACGACGGCTTACTGCACGTTGAGGGTCTTACCGTTGGCGAGGCATGGAGCGTCTATTCTGTTTCGGGCGCATTGATTTATAGAACGGTTGCCGGCAGCCCTGAAGCAGATTTGCATATCAGAGCGCAAGGCATGTATATAATTCAGTCAGGCGACCGAACGGTTAGAGTAGTGTTCTAAAAAAGAGCAAAATACAAATTTAATAAAGTTCTATGGTTTAAAAGCCATAGAACTTTTTTTATGGATGAAAAATAAAAAACATATAATTTTTCATGTTTTTTTGCAAATTAAGAAAAAATTAAGCGTTTTGTTAATACTAAATTTGTAACTTTGCTGCTTTTAAATTTTAAAAATTAATTTTAATACATTTGTATAAATGAAACAAATATTTTTTTTATTATTGTTTTTATCTGTTGCCGCCTTTGCACAGGATGCAGCGCCTCAACAAGCCAGTCGCCGCATGACGCCAATAGACGCCCGATGGGCAGACAGGGCGCAAATAACGGGTGTTTCGGGCGTCCGTCCGGCTGGCAGAGAGCATCTATGGTATCGTCAGCCGGCAAAGGTGTGGGAAGAAGCCTTGCCGTTAGGGAACGGTCATGTAGGCGCAATGGTATTTGGCGGAGTTGCCGACGAGCGTATACAACTCAACGAAAATACCCTCTGGGACGGATATCCGCAAGACCCCAACAATCCCGAAGGATTGAAAGCGCTGCCTGAAATTCAACGACTTTTGTTCGAAAACAAAAACAGAGAAGCAGTTGAATTAGCCGGAAGAACAATGATGGGCGTTCCGCAGCGCATCAGACCCTACCAGTCGCTTGGCGAACTCTGGTTTGACACGCCGCAGATGTCGGCAGAAAATTATGTCCGAAGTTTGGATTTATCTACCGCTGTCGCGACAACCAAATTTACGTCGGAGGGCGTTAACTATACGCGCGAATATTTTGCTTCGGCGCCCGAAAATGTTATTGTGGTGCGAATAACTGCCGACCGACGACAACAAATCAACCTCAATCTGATTTTGCGCAGGGACAGGGATGCCCAATGTAGGGCAATAGCTTCTGACCCGCAGTCTCTGTTGCTTACCGGACGTGTAAACAGAAGAGACGGAGACGACAACGAGCGTGGCGTCCGCTTTGCAGCGCAGGTCAAAGCAGTTGCCGAAAACGGAACAGTAAAAGTAGAGCGCGACGCAACAACTAATCTGCACATTTTGAGCGTAAAAGACGCTGATGTATTAACCTTGTATATTGCCGGCGCCACCGATTATCCGGGTATGAAAAATCTGGCGATGGGCAACGTCGTCTACGGAGAAAATCCTGAAAAACAGGTAGAAGAGCTTATTGCACGGGCATTGCGCAAGCCATACAGTCAATTGAAGGCGGAACATATTGCCGACCATCAACATTTTTTCAACCGCGTAGAGCTAAACCTTGCAAAAGTAGCCGATGAAGTAGAAGCGCTGCCTACGGACGAGCGAATAATGCTGGCTCGCCAAACAGGTACACCCGACCTGGGCTTGATAGAAACATATTTCCAGTTTGGGCGCTACCTTTTGATAGGCAGTTCGCGTCCGGGCGGTATGCCGGCTAACTTGCAGGGATTGTGGGTCTGGCAAATGAACCCGCCATGGAACGCCGACTTTCACACAAATATCAATTTTCAGATGAACTATTGGCACGCCGAACTAACAAACCTTTCGGAACTGCATATTCCGTTCTTCGACTTGACGGACGTGCTGATAAAACCGGGCGAACGAACGGCGCAGGTGATTTATGGCGCCCGCGGGTGGGTAGTTCATCACCTGACAGACGCATGGGGCTTCACCGCTCCGGCTGACGGCGCGCACGGAATATGGCCTGTTGGAGCCGCATGGTTAGCCAAACATTTCTGGGAACACTACGCCTTCACGGGCGACAAGGTATTTCTGGCAGAGCGCGCCTTCCCGGTAATGAAGGGAGCTGCCCGTTTCATAATGGATTTTTTGGTTGAAGCGCCTGCCGGAACTGCTTATGCCGGAAAATTAGTCACAAACCCCTCACATTCACCCGAAAACGCCTTCTTTTTGCCCAACGGAGAACGCTCCGTGTTTACCTACGGAGCAACAATGGACTTGCAAATAATTCACAATCTGCTGACAAATTGTATTCAGGCGTCCCGCATTTTGAGAGTAGACGCTGATTTTCGCGCCGAGTGTGAAAGAACGTTGAGCAGGATTCCCGACACACGTATTAGCCCCGCCACAGGACGTATAATGGAATGGGCTGAAGACTACAGGGAAGTGGAGCCGCACCATCGTCACACTTCGCATCTCTTCGGTTTGCATCCGGCAAGCCAGATAACAGTAGTAGGAACGCCCGAATTAGCCGCCGCCGCACGCAAAACATTAGAAGCGCGCGGAGACGGCGGAACAGGATGGGGATTAGCATGGAAAATAAACATGTGGAACCGCCTGCACGACGGAGACAGAGCCTTCAAACTGCTTTCGGTCTTGCTGCGGGAAAAAACGTTGCCAAATTTGTTTGACGACCATCCGCCATTCCAGATTGACGGAAACTTCGGAGCCACAGCTGCTATAGCTGAAATGTTAGTACAGAGCCATCTGCAAAACCGGAACGGCTCCTACGAAATAGAACTGTTGCCGTCCTTGCCAAAAGAAATGGCTGAATCAGGCTCGGTGAAGGGACTTAAGGCAAGAGGCGGTTTTGTTGTAGACCTGTCATGGAAAGACGGGCAATTAGTTGAAGCAAGAATAGAATCGCTGCTGGGCGAAAGATTAAATCTTCGAAACGGAAATAGAACATTTTCGTCGCGAACTTCGAAAGGGCAAGTTATTTGGGTGAATACAAACCTGAAAAGAGATAAGAGATAAGAGATAAGACATCCGTAATTTTTTTTGTTATCTAAATTTTTTTTTGTACTTTTGTCGTTAAATAGAAAATAAAAAAAAGGAAATATAAATTTAAAATGGAACGTACTATAATATCATTTGATTACGCTATCAAAGACATTTTGCGCGACAAAGCCAATTTCGACATTTTGAGTGGTTTCTTGACCGAGTTGCTTGAAAGACCGGTGACAGTTATAGAAGTTTTGGAAAGCGAAGGCAATCCTACAACCCCTGCAACCGTAGAAGTCAAAAAAGGGAAAACGGGTAAAGTAAGGAACCAAAGACAAACAGGAAAAGTAACTCGTTTGGACTTGAAGGCAAAATTTGACAACGAAGAGTTAGCTGTTTTTGAGATACAGTATTTAGACAAGGTCGACTTCATGGGCAAAATCCTCTTCAACGCTTGTAAGGCTGTTGTGGAGCAGATAAAAATAGGCAAAAAGTTTGATATCAAAAAGGTCTATTCCATCAATATTTCCTATTTTGAATTGGGCGCGGAAGACGAATACTTATTCACCGCAAGTCTTAACGAGTTTAAAGGTATTCATTATGACGAGGTTATACCCTTTTCGCAAAAAATAGACCCTAATTCAGATGCTCCCAGTGGCATACATCCTGAATATTTTCTGATACTTCCCAACAATTTTGAGGAAGAAGCCGAGCGAAAAAGGAAAATTAAGCACAGAAGCCGGGCTTTTGTTCCTAAAAAGCCGTCCAAGAGTAAATTTGACGAGTGGGTCTATGTGCTAAAAAACTCTGTTGTAAAAAGCGAGTTTACTGCGGCGGGAATACAGGCTGCCGGCGAAAAATTGGATATGATGAAGATGACGCCCCAAGAGAAGGCAGACTACGAAGCAGAACTGATAGCGTTGGCTGCAAGAAAAACCGAACTGCAAACTGCCGAAATGAAAGGCGAAGAAAAAGGTTTGCAAAAAGGACGCGCTGAAGGACGCGCTGAAGGACGCGCTGAAGGAGAAGCAGTTGGCTTACAAAAAGGCGAAGAGATAGGCTTGCAAAAAGGCGAAGAGATAGGCTTACAAAAAGAAAAGTTTGACGCTGTTATGAGAGGTTTCAGTAAGGGACACTCGATAGAAACAATAGCCGAATTTACAGACCTCACAACTGGGCAAGTAATTGAAATTCTTAAAGAAAACGGAATAAGAGATAAGAATGAAGAATTAAAAATTAAAAATTAAAAATCATGAATATTAGAGTAATTTTTTCAGCAATTTTATTATTTGGCGTTCTTTTGGGCTCTACTGCCCAAACTAAACACGCCTCAACGACGAATTATCCTTCCTATAAGGGTCTTGTCATGGCCGGTTATCAGGGCTGGTTTCGTGTTCCGGCAAGTGGTATAATGTATCCTGACGAAACACAGGTACGTTTGGATATGTGGCCCGACGTGAGCGAATATGAAATAACGTATCCCACCGGTTTGAAACACGCCGATGGCTCTACGGCGCGCTTTTTCAGCTCTACCGACAAAAGTACCGTAGACGTTCATTTCAGATGGATGCGTGAATACGGATTGGACGGCGTTTTCATGCAACGCTTTTTTAATGTAACCCGCACCGAAGAATCGCGCAGAAACGGCTCGGTTGTTCTTGGACATGCTCTGCAAGCAGCTTCGGCAAACAATCGGGCTATTGCAGTGATGTACGACCTTTCGGGCTTGAGAGCAAGAGGCGAAGATTGTTCTGCAATCATTGAAGATTGGAAGTTTTTAGTAGACGAACTAAAAGTGACAAACCAATCCGGAACAAAGACCTATCTGCACCACAACGGCAAACCGTTAGTAGCTATCTGGGGCGTTGGTTTTCCCGACCGTCCGTACAACATCCGCAACATCGGGCTGGAGCGTCTTATTGACTTCCTGAAGAACGACCCCGTCTATGGCGGTTGCGCTGTAATGTTGGGGGTGCCTACGTTCTGGCGCGACCTTAACGCCGATTGTATACACGACCCATATCTGCACGAGCTTATACGTCAGGCAGATATTATAATGCCATGGATGGTTCAGCGTTTCAGCCCGCTTATACATCACGATATGGACCGTTATCGCGATGTAATACTTGCTGATATCAAATGGACCCGCGAAGCCGGAATAGATTATGCTCCGTGTGTTACTCCGGGTTTCAGCTGGCACAACCTTAGCCGGTTTGAGTTCCCCGATGATGTTAAGCCTACCGGCTCTATTCCACGCCAGGGTGGACGTTTCTACTGGCAGCAGTTGTCTACGGCAATCAGGTCGGGAGCCGAAATGATTTATGTAGCAATGTTTGACGAAGTAAATGAAGGAACGGCAATCTTCAAATGTTCGGACAACCCGCCGGTAAGCGATATAGCCAAGTTTGTAGGAATAGACGGGCAACCGAGCGACTGGTACTTGTGGCTCACCGGGGAAGCAGCAAAGATGCTGCGAAGAGAAAAACCACTAAACTTAAACATGCCGCAGAGAGAGTAAGAATAATTAATGCACCCAATACGAGTTTTTTTTTGTCGTTTCTAATTTTTTTTTTACTTTTGCGCCGTTTTTTTTTATAAAATATATTTAAAATAGTATAAAATGGCTACCACAGCAGATTTTAGGAATGGTATGTGTATCCGTTACAACGACAAGCCTTGTTCGATTGTATGGTTTCAGCACGTAAAACCCGGCAAGGGCGGCGCTTTTGTCAAGACCAAGATGCGCAACCTCGAAAACGGACGCATCTTGGAGAACACCTTCACCGCCGGAGAGCGGGTAAACGAAATTCGCGTTGAGAGGCGTCCCTATCAGTTTCTTTACAAGGACGACCTCGGCTTTCACTTCATGCACAACGAAACGTTTGAGCAGATAACCCTTCAGGACGACCTTGTAGAAAACCCCGACCTGATGAAAGAGGGGCAAAACGTTGAGATGATGTTCGTTGCCGACGAAGAGCGCGTACTAACGTGCGAGTTGCCACCGTTCGTTGAAATGGAAATAACATATACCGAGCCGGGCATGCGCGGCGATACCGCTTCAACATCGTCGCTCAAACAGGCAACGCTCGAAACAGGAGCAGTCGTCGGAGTGCCGCTATTCATAGAGCAAGGCGAAAGAATAAAGGTAGATACCCGTACACGCGAATATTCAGAAAGAGTAAAAAATTGATTTTCAAAAATGGAAAATTTTGTTGAAGAACTTCGGTGGCGCGGCATGATTCAAGACGTCACGCCGGGCTTGGAAGAGTTGCTGCTGAAGGGAACCGCCACAGCTTACGTAGGTATAGACCCCACAGCCGATTCGCTGCACATCGGTCATTTAGTTAGCGTTATGATGTTGCGACATTTTCAACGTTGCGGACACAAGCCGCTATCGTTGGTTGGCGGCGCCACGGGCATGATTGGCGACCCGTCGATGAAGTCGCAGGAGCGAAATCTGCTCAGCGAAGAAGAACTGCGACACAATCAGGCGTGCATCAAGCAGCAGTTGTCAAAATTTCTCGACTTCGATTCGTCCGCGCCCAACGCAGCCGAAATGGTGAACAACTACGACTGGATGCGCGACTTCACCTTCTTGGATTTCATTCGCGACGTGGGCAAACACATCACCGTGAACTACATGATGAGCAAGGATTCGGTAAAGAAACGTCTG
>Ga0099364_10004935_pt1 | contig 19987 bp, 12 predicted proteins | sample TergutTh196P3_FD_73070 | JGI IMG/M metagenome (GOLD analysis project Ga0099364, IMG submission 73070) | Microcerotermes parvus P3 segment gut microbial communities from Pointe-Noire, Republic of the Congo - Th196 P3 | ecosystem: Host-associated > Arthropoda: Insects > Digestive system > Gut ... | reverse complement strand
TTGAGAGCAAAAAAAGTATTCAAAAAAACTCTTTGCAGGAAATACGTCGCCGCTACGCTCTGACATTTCCTGCGATAACGTATTCGTCGCTACGCTCCTCATGGTTTTTTACGCTTCGCCTCTTGCCCTGAAAGGGCGTAATCAATGGCATAGGGCAAAAAATTCTCCTCCTTTGGAGGAGTACGGCGAAGCCGGGAGGTGGTTTATGACCATCGCTGGCGAGGGGTTGATGACCACCCCGGCACTTCGTGCCACCCCTCCAAAGGAGGGGAATTTAATTTACAATTTACGGATTTACGATTTACTATTGGGCGAAGCGTAAATTGTACATTTGTAAATCGTACATTGGAACGACTATTCACTAATCACTATTCACTAAGGAACATCCCGCACACAACGCAGGGCGAACCCGTTGGTCTTACCGTTGGTGTTCTGAGGGTTCAGGGAGAACGTACTCAGGCCCAAGGAAAACGCATTCGTGCCGCTAGACTGGCTGGACGACCAATGGCGCGAACTCACATGCGTCAGATCGTCCGTGTAAGCAGTAAAGCGGGAGCCACCCCAGGTACTTTCGATGTTATTTGACGCAGGATTACCGGAACCGGTGGCACCGATATACCACTCTATCTGAGCTTCTATTGTCTTATCACTACTCGGAACCGAAGCAGGATCAGCATTACCCGTACCGCCTGCCTGACGATTATACCCCGTACCGCCCAAAGCAACATCCAAATGAATAAAGTCCTGACAAGTTGGAACCCGCCAAGGCGAAGGACAAAGTGCAGCAGCATGACGTAGAACAAAACAGAAATTAAAGTAATCCCCACTAAAACCATTGATGGAATTCCGACAATCGGTTACTGTACTATTAGACGTAAATATCGCTCTATTGTTACAATTGCTCGTAGTAACAAACCCCGACCAAACTTGCGTAATCCCGTTGCCGGAAATCGTGCGAGCATAGGTCTCAATATTGGTCGAACCTTGCCAACTCACCGTGCCGGGAGAGGCAACATTAATAGCACCAGTACAAAGCGTCAAATTGCCCGGAGTACCGATGCAGGTTGGTATCGGAATGGTTACCGTAATGTCCCCTGATGTTGCGGCACTTGCTCCGCAAGTCGTGTTGTTCGCCGTTACAGAAAACGTGCGAGCACCTGTTGTGGTGCCGGCGTTGGTAACGTTGAGGGTGTTGTTGGTGCTATTGTTGGAGGTCATGCCCGCAGGCACTGTCCACGTGTAAGACGTGGCACCTGCAACAGCACCAACAGAGGCTGTGAATGCTCCACCCGTACCAACTGAGGTGGGACTGAACGTAATGGTGCCAGGTGTGGCGGGTGTCGCATCTATGGTGATATTCGCTGTGCTTGGAGAACTTGTTCCGCAAGCGTTAGTCGCAGTTACCGAAATAGCCAAACTGTCTGTTGTGGTGCCGGCATCGGTAATGTCGATGGTGGTGCCATCGCTACCGTCGTGGGTCATACTTCCCGGAATAGTCCAATTGTAGGTCGCTGCACCGCTTACAGCAGCAATGCTCGCTGTGAACTCAGCTCCCGTGCAAACAGGATTGTTACTAAACGTGATGGTTCCTGGAATGCTCGGTATCGGTGCATTGAGGGTTATGCTCCCGTGTAGCAACTCTACGCCACAAGTATTGCTTACGGTATAGTGGTGAGTGCCGGTAGCTGTTGGCGTACCCCTGATAATAACAGGTGCCGAATGCTCCCGATTCTCGGGCGGACCTGAAACTATGATGCCATCAGGCGTGTTGATAGATGCGAAACGTGTGCCATCCGTCCACCAGTTGATAATAAGGGTTTTCCCAATTACCGATGGAAATTCGATAGGATCTATCTGCTCGCCAGGGCAAAGAGTTTGGTGCAAGGGGGCTGATGGACACCACTGCGGAATTGGACAATGAGCAAAACTTTTGGTTGCAAAAGTTGCAAAAACTAAGATTAGGGTGATTTTTTTCATGTTATTTATGTTTTATGATTTATGTTTTATGATTTATGTTTTATGATTTAGGGCAATAAAAAAAGCGGACTTAACAAATCCGCCTTTGAGGTACTCGACTACCCATATACAAGAATAAGTAAGCCCGCATTTCTGCAAGCGTTTCACTATTCTCTTGTATATCTGAAAGTGTCGAGTTTCCAAAGACAAGAATTGCAACGCTATATTATATTTTCGTTTATTTCATGGTTTTGGTTTTTGTTTTGCAAAGATACAAAAAAAATCTGAATAACGGTATATTTTTTTTTAGTTGCAGCGTTTGATTTTGAATTGTCATTTTTTTTTTGTATCTTTGCAGGTTGAATATATATAATTTCATGGAAAATAACACTAACGAGCAAAAAAACAAAAACTTAAAGCGGATTATTGTCCTTTTATCGGTTCTTTTCATTACTTCGCTAATCATCATGGTTTGGTCGATACGTCAAAAATCGGAAACTTACACCCAAAACATCGGCATGAAAGATGAATTAACGCAATTGATGAGCGAATACGAAACAATTAGATTGGAAAATATTCAATTTCAAGTCGAACTTACTGAAAGAGACAGTATCATTTTGGCAAATTCTCAGGAAATTCAGAATTTAATCAACAGCCAAGCCGATTACAGGAGAATCAGGCGACAGTTGGAATTGCTGCGAGGTATCACACAAGATTATGTTCGTCGAATTGATTCGTTGATTGTTGTAAATGAAGAGTTGGCTTTGGAACTCGAAGAAAGTCGAAAAGAAACGTCGATCGAGCGTGAAAGAAATGTTGCATTGACCAGAGCCAATGTTCAATTAGACGAAAAAGTAACACAAGCGTCATCGTTGAAAGCCTACAACCTTAGGGCTTTTGCACTGCGTGTTAGAGGAACGTCCGAAACCGAAACCGACAAAGCGATTCGTGCCGACAAGATTAGAATTGATTTTACGTTGAGCGAAAATAAAATTGTTCCTGCGGGTCCTCGCTCAATTTACATTCGCATTGCACGTCCCGATGGCGTCATTATTTTAGCCGGCGAAGGCGATGAGTACTCGTTTGAAATAGACGGAAATCGTTTACAATTCACGATAAGAGAAAACATTGTTTACAACAATACGGCACAAAACATTCGCACGTCTTGGACTAAACGAGACACTAAATCGCCTGCTATGGTTGGAATGTACAAGGTTGTTGTGTTTATGGACAATCAAGAAATCGGACAAACATCTTTCGAACTTAAATAATTTTATTTTGTGTTAAATTCAAAAACTATAAACTGTCGAGGAATTTTACTGTCTCTCGAAAACCCTGTCGTAATGGGCATTTTGAACGTTACGCCGGATTCGTTTTCGGATGGAGGAAAATTTTTGAACGAAAAAGATGCGTTGATTCATTGTGAAAATATGTTGAGCGAAGGTGCTACAATCATTGATATTGGTGCTGTTTCAACCAAACCATTTGCCGACGAAATTTCGTTCGAAGATGAGAAAAAACGATTGCAAAATATAGTTCCGACACTTGTAAAAACATTTCCGAATGCGATATTTTCCGTTGATACTTTTCGTTCGGAAATCGCCCGAATAGCAGTAAATGAGGGGGTTTCAATCATCAACGATATTTCGGGAGGACAAGCCGACGAAACTATGTTCCAAACCATTGGCGAATTACAAGTTCCTTATGTGATGATGCACACAAAAGGAATGCCGAAAACTATGCAAGTAGAGCCGACTTACGATGATGTGATGAATGAGTTAATGATGTTTTTTTCTAAACAAATCGCAGGGGCACATCAAGCCGGAGTGGTTGATATTATTGTAGATCCCGGATTCGGATTCGGAAAAAATCTTGAACATAATTACGAGATATTAAGTAAATTAGAACGATTTCAAATCCTTGAAAAACCTGTTATGACAGGAGTTTCAAGAAAATCCATGATTCGAAATCTTTTGAATGTAGACCTCGAAAACACGTTGACCGGAACAACTGTCGCAAACAGTATCGCACTTCTGAAAGGTGCGAATATACTGAGAGTTCACGATGTTAAGGAGGCTGTTCAAGCAGTAAAAATTATTGAAAAAATCAGAAAAAAATGAAAGAACAAATTGCAGATTGGTACGCAGGTTTAGGCTGGATAGACTATTTAGACATTCTTTTGGTTATCGTTTTAATCTATGAAACGTACCGATTTATCAGAGGAACCGGAGCCGACAAAATTTTCATCGGCTTATTGACAATTGTTATGCTTTGGCGCGTGTTGGATTATCTCAATTTCACTCTGACCTCCTTTATTTTAGGCGGAATTGTGAATGTCGGACTCATCGCCGTTTTCATTATTTTTCAACCTGAAATTCGACGTTTTTTACAACTTTTCAATACTCGAACTTTTTTGGAAAGAAGTCAAAAAGATTTTTCATTTTTCCGTTTTTTTCTGAAAGATTCTGCAAAATCAAAACTCAACATTCCCGCAATTGTAGAGGCTTGTTCGCAAATGTCTAAGGAGTTAACAGGTGCTTTGATTGTCATCACCAAAGACAACCGATTGGAATATCCGGTCAGCACCGGACAAGCCATTCATGCCATTATTTCCACATCATTGCTGGAAAATATCTTTTTCGAAAACAGTCCGTTACACGATGGAGCGGTGATTATTTCGCACAACAAAATCATCGCAGCACGTTGTATACTACCGGTTTCAGCCAATCCAAGGATTCCGACAAGTTTAGGTTTACGACATCGTTCTGCAATCGGAATTACCGAACAAACCGATGCTTTGGCGGTTGTTGTTTCAGAGCAAACCGGTGCAATTTCGTTCGTCAAAGCCGGACGGATTCAACGCAACATTACACCCGAAAGATTGACGGAAATTTTGTCGAATGAATTCAACAATCCTGCAGAAAAACAGGTTGTCCGTTAAACGCTAAACGTTAAATCGAAAGTGCAAAACATCACCATCTTGCACGATATATTCTTTTCCTTCGATACCGATTTTTCCGGCATCTCGACAAGCGGATTCACTTCCGAGAGCAATATAATCAGCATATTTGATAACTTCCGCACGAATAAATCCGCGTTCAAAATCGGTGTGAATAATGCCTGCACATTGCGGTGCTTTTGTGCCTCGAACAAATGTCCACGCACGAGTTTCCTGAGGTCCGGACGTGAAATAGGTTTCTAAATTCAGCAATTTGTAAGCCGTTTTTATCAATCGTGAAACACCGGATTCTTCGAGCCCAACGGCTTCCAAGAACATTTGACGTTCGTCGTAAGTTTCCAATTCTGCAATTTCTGCCTCCGTTTTTGCAGCAATCACAAGGAGTTGAGCGTTTTCGTCTTTGATGGCTTCACGCACAGATTCTACATGAACGTTTCCGGATTTTGCCGAATTTTCATCAACATTGCAAACATAAAGAATCGGTTTGTTGGTGAGCAAAAATAAATCTTGCACGAGTTTAATGTCGTCTTTATTATCCAAAACCACTGTTCTTGCTGACTTTCCTTGCAATAATACCTCTTGATATTGCACAAAAATATCATACAAGCGTTTGGCGTTTTTATCACTTCCGACTTGAGCTTGTTTTTTAACTTTTTCGATACGATTTTCTATAGTTTCCAGATCTTTCAATTGCAATTCGGTATCGATAATTTCCTTATCACGCACGGGATTCACACTCCCATCGACATGGGTAATATTCTCATCTTCGAAACATCTCAACACATGAATAATAGCATCAGTTTCACGGATATTTCCCAAAAATTTATTTCCAAGTCCTTCACCTTTACTTGCACCTTTTACAAGTCCTGCAATGTCAACAATTTCAATCGTTGCCGGAATAATTTGTTTCGGGTTATCAATTTTTGCCAATTCGTTCAAACGTTCATCGGGGACGGTGATTACGCCCACATTGGGGTCGATTGTACAAAACGGAAAATTTGCTGCCTGTGCTTTTGCATTCGACAAACAGTTGAAAAGTGTTGATTTTCCTACGTTCGGCAAGCCGACGATTCCACATTTTAGTGCCATATTTTTTATTTTTGGTAGAGGCGAGATATGTCTCGAACCTACGATTTCAGAGTGCAAAGGTACAAAAAAATTTGCATATTCCAAGTTTTTTTTGTATCTTTGCATGATATAGTTTTCACATCTAAACGAGTCTTGAATTATGTTTGCATATATTGAAGGAAAAGTCAGTGAGTTGACGCCAACGTACGTGGTTATTGATTGCGGTGGTGTGGGTTATCTTATCCATATTTCTCTGCACACTTACGCAGCAATTAAAGATTTGCCACAGGCAAAAATTTTCACACATCACCTTGTGCGAGAGGATGCACATTTGTTGCACGGATTCAGCCATGAAAACGAACGCAAGTTATTTTTGCATCTCATCAGCGTTTCAGGTGTTGGTGCAAACACCGCACGAGTGATGCAATCGTCCATGTCGCCGGAAGAATTGACCGATGCTATTCTTTCCGGAAATGTGAATAAACTTCAATCGGTAAAAGGGATTGGGGCAAAAACCGCACAACGTGTGATTGTCGATTTGAGAGACAAAATGGCGAAAGAGGATTGGGAGACTGCTGTTTTGTCGAACGAAAAAATTTCAGCAAATACAGCGAAAGACGAGGCTTTGTCGGCATTGGTTATGTTAGGTTTCAATCGTGCAAATGTCGAAAAAACCCTGCAAAGTATTTTGAAAATAAATTCGGAACTTTCTTCAGAACTCTTGATTAAAGAGGCCCTTCGGATGCTATAAACCCACAAAAATTATTTGACTTGTTCAATTTTTTGAAATATCTTTTAATCGGACATCTTGCTTTTTCAGTGGGAACGCTTTCGGTGTTTTCCGATTTCAATGAATTTTCCACTGTTGATAAAATTGCTGATCATAATTTTTTAGCCTTAGCTGATACTCCGGATAATCCGGATACTTTACCTCCACTTCGATTTCCTATTCCTGCGGAACAGCCCGGAGGTGAAACGCCTACTGCAAAAGGCATGCAAGGTCCGGAGCCACAAGGAACAACAACCAACGTTGAATATGATCCCAAAACCAATCAATACATTTTGGAACGTAGAATCGGCAATTATCGTTTGGGAGGGCAGCCCATGTCTTTTGAGGAATTTTCGCAATATGATTTACAACGATCTACGCAGGATTATTGGAAAGCCAAGAATGCTGCAAAATCCGGAATGAACAAAAGTTCGATCAACGATTTGATTCCCGCATTCAAATTTAATCAAGGCGATATTTTCGATCAGTTGCTGGGCGGAGATTTGCTTGATATTAAAGTCGACGGTTCGGTTGAATTGATTTTAGGTTTTGTTCGAACCCGACGCGACGACCCTGCGATAGACATTCGAAACCAACGAAAAACAGAGCTGGATTTCGATGCCAAAATACAGTTAAATTTAGATGCAAAAATTGGGAATAAATTCGATTTTAGATTAAATCACAACACCGAAGCCATGTTTGCATTCGACAACAAACTCAAACTCGGATACGAAGGAAAAGAAGATGATATTATCAAAAATATCCAACTGGGTGATGTTAGTTTTTCGCTACCAACCACGTTGATTCATGGAGCTCAAAGTTTATTCGGAGTCTCGGCAAAACTTCAATTCGGAAATACATTCGTAACGACTGTTCTTTCCGAACAGCGGAGCGAGTCCAAAACGGTTACTGTTCAAGGTGGTGCACAAACCAATCAATTTCAATTCAAAGCCGACGAATATGAAGACGACCGACATTTTTTCATAGGTCATTATTTCCGAGATAACTACAACAGTGCAATGTCCACACTTCCCATCATCAATTCGAATATCAACATTTTGAAAGTTGAAGTTTGGGTAACCAACATTGGTGCACCGGTTACGAACAACCGAAATATCGTTGCTTTCGCAGATTTGGGCGAAGCAGATCCTAAAAATCTAAACAATTTAAATTTGCTTTTACCCGGAGTAGAGGCGTTTCCCGATGACAGGTCTAACAAATTGCTTGAACACATTGATGTTTCTCAAATTCGAAATATCAATAATGTGGCAAGTTATTTTGGCAGTAATACACAGTTGGCAGAACAATTTGTGCTTGGCAGAGACTATGAAAAAATTGAAAATGCACGTCGTTTGAATGAAAACGAATATACGTTCAATCAACGCTTAGGATTTATTTCGTTGAATACACGTTTGGCATCGGATCAGGTTTTGGCGATTGCGTACCAATATCAAAAAATTGGTGATGACAGGATTTATCAAGTTGGGGAATTTTCGGACGAGGGCATCACGGATCCGAATTCTTTAGTTGTAAAATTATTGAAAAGTTCAACGTTGAACACACGAAGCAGTTTGTGGAAATTGATGATGAAAAACATTTACAATTTGAATGCTTTTCAAGTTAGTCAAGAGGATTTTCGTTTGAATATCGTTTATGCGGGCGATGATCAAGGCATTATGACCGGATTTTTCAAAGATGGTCCGAAAACAGGTATTCCGTTGATTGAATTATTTGGATTGGATCGTATGGATTTTCAGCAAAACATGGAGCCTGATGGAGTATTTGATTTTATTGATGGTGCAGCCTTTACAGGAGGATTAATTCAAGCGTCGACAGGTCGAATTTATATGCCGTATATTGAGCCGTTCGGAGAAGATTTAATTACCATTTTCGGAGGTGATGCGGCGGCGGCGGAACGTTATCTTTTCAAAGAACTTTACGAAAACACTCGTGTGGAAGCCCAACAGTTTCCAACTCGAAATAAGTATTATTTCGAAGGAGGTTTCAAGTCCTCGTCCAGCAGCGAAATTTCAATCGGATCAATGAATATCCCACCCGGATCGGTTCGTGTAATGGCAGGAAATACGCCACTTACAGAGGGTGTTGACTATACGGTTGACTATATGCTCGGACGTGTTCGAATCATCAATGAAGGTATTTTGAATTCGGGAGTTCCAATCAATATATCCAGTGAAAATAATTCGATGTTCAACATTATGACCAAGCGTATGATGGGATTTCGTGTCGATCATTTGTACAATAAAAATCTGACGTTCGGTGCAACGTTGATGAATTTGCATCAAAGTCCGATTACACAAAAAGTGAATTTCGGTGAAGATCCCATTAACAACACCATTTGGGGATTTGATGCAACTTACGAAAATGAATCTCGCTTTTTGACCAGAATGGTGGATAGAATCATGCCATGGCAAACCAGTGCAGCCACTTCAAGATTGAATCTTTACGGCGAATTTGCTCATTTTATTCCCGGACATTCTCGTGCCATTGGCAGAACCGGAACCATTTACATCGACGATTTCGAAGGCAGTAAATCGTCATTCAACTTGAAAGACCACTTGTCGTGGCATTTGGCGAGTACACCACAAGGACAACCGAATTTATTTTTTGAAAGTACGTTGCCGACAAACAATTTCGACAAACTTGATGTCAGTCGGGCTCATCGATTTAATGTCGGAAAATTATCCTGGTATATCATCGACCGTATTTTTTACGATGAACGGAATCGACCTGAAGGTATTGATCGAGAAGACCTGTCGGCACCTTATGCCAGAGAAGTTTTGGTTCGCGAAATTTTTCCATACAGAGATTTAGAAGCCTCACAAAATCCGCGATTGTCGACATTGGATTTATCTTTTTTCCCAAGCGAAAGAGGACCTTACAATTACGATGTGAATGAATTTAGATGGGATGGGAGCAATAGCGTTTCAACGGGTGGACGACGTATTTCAAGCGGAATTAACGCAAATGGAAACTTGAAAGACCCACAGACCCGTTGGGGCGGAATCATGCGGCGAATCGACAATACCGATTTTGAATCCACCAATGTGGAATATATCGAATTTTGGTTGATGGATCCGTTTATCAATCCCGATTACACGAGAAATATGAACAGTAACGGTGGAAAATTATATTTCAATTTGGGTGATGTTTCGGAAGATGTTTTACGTGACGGACGCAAGGCTTTCGAAAACGGAATGCCGACTACTGCATTCACTGAAAACGTGGATACCACAGTTTGGGGACGTGTGCCGAACCTTCAATCGTTAGTAAACGCATTCGACAATGATCCGAATTCTCGACAGTTTCAAGATATTGGTTTAGATGGACTCAGTTCCAAACTAAAACCGGGGCAAGATTTGAGTGATGAGTATCTTTTCTTTTTTGAAAGTTTTTTACAACCACTTCGAAATCTTTATGAAGAGGGACTTCTCAGTTATGACGAATTTCTTAAAGCTGCGGAAGACCCGTCGTCCGATGATTTCCAACATTTTTTGGGCAGTCGATGGAGCGGTCAAACCGGCTCTGATAAAATTTTGGAACGTTACAAAAATTTTACCAATCCGGATGGAAACTCGCCCTCGTCCATACAAAACACAGAGGATTTCAGTCAACAACAAACCACCCGACCCAACACCGAAGACATCAACAATGACAATACGCTGAACGAAGCTGAAAATTATTTTCAGTACGAAGTAACGTTGCGACCTGATCAAATGCGAGTGGGTCAAAACTATATTACCGACAGCACGACAGCCCGTGTAAGACTTGCAAATAGAACCGATGTCGATGTTACATGGTATCAATTCAAAATCCCCATTCGCAGTCCGGACAGAACTGTCGGACAAATCCAAAATTTTCAGTCGATTCGATTTATGCGAATGTTTTTGAAAGATTGGTACGAAGATGTTGTACTTCGTTTCGGAACTTTGGAATTGGTCAGAAGTGAATGGCGAAAATACAATCATCAACTTTTCGAAGATAATATCTATATCACAGCACCGCCGAACGATCAAACGGAATTTGACCTAACCGTTGTGAACATTGAAGAAAACAGCAATCGTTCTCCTATTCCTTATGTGATACCACCGGGTATCGAACGTCAAATTAATTACGGAACGGTCAACAATGTCCAAATGAACGAGCAAGCACTGAGTATGAAAGTTACAAACTTGGTAGATGGAGACGCACGTGCTATTCACAAAATTTCGGATTTGGATTTGCGACAATTCAAGTATTTACGCATGTTTGCTCACGCCGAAAAAGTCAATGAGCAAGACGATATTCGAGATAGTTGTTTGGTTTTATTTGTTCGTTTAGGTTCCGATTTCAAAGATAATTATTACGAATATGAAGTGCCGTTAGCTCTCACGCCTTGGTTCAGTCGTTCGACTCAAGAGATTTGGCCATCGGCAAATGAAATAGAGATTAATCTTGAAAAAATGGTTGATTTGAAAGTATCGCGAAATACCAAATTTCGGCAAACTCCCGGGAGAGGCATTGATTTCACATTACCATATAGTGAAAACATTGACGGACGAAAATACACCATTGTCGGATCGCCTTCATTAAGTGCGGTAAAAACAATTATGATTGGTGTTCGAAATCCTAAAAAAATCAGACCGGGAGATGATGATGATGGAAAAGCCAAGTCTGCGGAAGTATGGATAAACGAGTTACGTCTTACAGATTTCAACCAAAAAACAGGATTTGCAACTACCGGACGAGCACAGGCTTTTCTCGGAGATTTAGGAAATGTGAATGTTTCCGGGTCTTACACCTCCGCAAATTTCGGACAATTGGAAACTCGAATCACAGAGTTGCAACAAGACAATGTGTTTTCTGTTGACATATCAACCAATCTCGAATTGGGAAAATTTCTGCCGCCCGAAAGTGGTGTGAAAATTCCTGTACACTACGATTATTCGCGAAGTTTGAACAATCCCGAATATAATCCGTTAGACCCGGATGTGAGGACGTCTCGCGATTTGAGAACCTACGCAACCGACGCCGAACGAGATGAGGTTAAAGAAAAAATCCAAGATGTGGTTGTTCGGCAAAACATCAATTTTATGAATGTTCGGAAAGAGTATACCAACAAAGATGTTAAGCCTCAATTTTATCATATCGAAAATTTTACTGCCTCCTACTCTTACTCCGGAATGCAAGCCAGAAGTGTGGATATTGAATACAATAATCGAGATATTCACAAAGGCGGTTTGACCTATGCTTACAGTATTCAAAATAAACCTGTAACACCTTTCGCCAAAACTGCTTTGGCTAAAAATAAATCATGGGCTCTGCTTACGGATTTTAATTTCAATTATCTCCCGAAATCATTTGCATTTAACACGGAAATCATGCGGGAATTCAACGAAAATAAACTTCGAGATAAAAGTCCGGAACATATCCAGATTTTAGTCAGACCAACTTATTTCAAACGTTTCGATTGGATGCGAAATTACGATCTGAAATGGGATTTTGCAAAAAGTTTGCAATTCGATTACAATGCATCTGCAATCGCTCTGATCGAGGAACCTACTGGAAAAATTGATACTCGCGAGAAACGAGATTCTGTGTGGCAGAGTGTTTTCCAACTTGGAACTATACGAAACTTCAATCAAAATGCGAATTTGGTATGGACGATTCCGATAAACAAAATTCCGATTTTGGATTGGCTTTCGGCATCGGCAGGCTACGGTAGTACGTATCGTTGGGAAGGTTCTTTGAATGCATTGGCAAGCTTGGGACATACCATTGAAAATTCCAATACACAAACGATTCGAACTAATGCGGATTTTGTCAGACTTTACAACAAAATTCCATTTTTGAGAGCCATCAATACGCCGCGTCGAACTACACCTGCACGACCACAACCTGCTCGTCCGGGACAAGCACAACAACCGCAACAGCAAACAAGCACATCAACATGGGAAACCTTATACAAAGGGTTTTTCCGAATGGTGATGGGAGTTCGAAATGCAAGTTTTGAATATCGCGTAACCGAAGGAATTTTATTGCCCGGATTTACGGAAAGCCCTACTATTTTGGGAACGAATTTCAATAGCATGATGCCCGGATTGCCTTTTGTTTTTGGTAGTACAAGAGATTTTCGAAATCAAGTAGCACGTTTAAGAGAAAATCAAGAACAGGTTGATTTCTTAAATTATATGAGCAGAGATTCGTTGCAAAATCAACCTTACATGGAAAAATTCAACACGTCGATTACTGCAACTGCTCTGTTTGAGCCGTTTGTTGACTTCCGAATTCAGTTCAATGCCGGATTGACCAGTGCAGAAACGAATAGCGAATTTATAAAATACGATCGGCATGACGAAATATTCAAAAGTTCGGCACCTCAAATGCGAGGAAATTACAATATCACAACCATTGCTTGGAAAACTGCATTTGTAAAGGATAAAGCCAATCGGGAAAATCCAACTTTCGAAACATTTTTGGAATATCGAGAAATCATCGCTAACCGTTTGGGAGAAAACAATCCGCATTCCATAGGACAAGTTCTCGATTCAAATTCCGGACATTGGTATCCGGACGGCTACGGACCAACTTCGCAAGAGGTCTTGATTCCTGCATTTATTGCGGCTTACTTGGGTAAAAATCCGGACCATATTTCGTTGTCGGCATTTCCGAAAATTCCAATTCCGAATTGGAATCTCACTTACAACGGCTTGACCAGACTTGATTTTTTTAGAAAACATTTCAATCGAATCAGTCTTCAACACGGCTATCGAGCCAATTATACGATTGGTGCTTATTCAAGAAATATGCGTTCCGGATTGGATGAAGAGGGAAATCCCTTCGAGCGAGACATGAGCGATAATATCATTGGAATGGATTTGTTTGAAAGTATTGTAATATCAGAACAATTCTCTCCATTGGCGAGGGTTAGCGTAGAGTTAAAAAATAATTTTCAAGTCAATGCTGAAATAAGAAAATCAAGAAATTTAGGATTAAGTTTTACCAATAATCAACTTACGGAAAGCCGTACAGACGAGTGGATTTTCGGACTTGGCTATATTTTCAAAGATGTCGGATTTAACGTAACAAGCGGGCAAAGCCAACGTAATGTCAAAAGCGATATCAACGTGAGAGCAGGCGTTTCGATACGTTCGAATGTAACCATGCTCCGCCGAATTGATCAGCGTATAAACTTAGTTTCGGCAGGAACTAAAATTACCACATTGAATTTTTCAGCAGATTATCAATTAGCGCAAAACATTGTCTTACGCTTATTCTACGATCAAACCATGAATCGTCCGGAATTGCCGACCATGTTCTACAACTCCACCACCAACGGCGGAATTAGTTTGAAATTTACATTTAATCAATAATCAATAAACAAAACAAAAAAATAAACATCATGAACATTCCAGCAGACTTAAAGTACAGCACTGATCACGAGTGGATCAAAGTGGATGGCGAAATCGCAATCATCGGTATTACTGATTTTGCCCAAAAAGAACTTGGCGACATCGTTTTTGTCGACGTAACTTGCGAAGGCGATACGCTTTCGGCAAACGAAACATTCGGCACCATCGAAGCCGTGAAAACCGTTGCAGACTTGGCATTGCCGGTTGGTGGCGAAGTAATTGAATTCAATTCGGATTTGGAATCCGATGCGGCAGTGATTAACTCCGACCCTTACGGAAGCGGTTGGATTATCAAAGTTAAAATGAGCAATCCTGCGGAAGTTTCCGCATTGATGGATGCAACAGCTTACAAATCACATATTGGAGCATAACTATGGATAAAAATACAATCACAGGCCTGGTTTTAATTTTCGTATTAATTGGGGCGTATAGTTGGTGGGCATCGCCCAGTGCGGAAGAGCGCGAACAAATGCTGCGTGAACAACAAGAACAACGCATTGAAGCAGCCTTGCGACAAGATTCTTTAGCACGGTTAACGGAAAATCAGACGGAAACGGAAACCGGAGAGACGCGACATGCCACGTCTCTACAAACGCAAAATGATGCAACAACGCTTGTCGTAAAAGACGAACAAAATCTTTTCTCTAACAGTCAAGTTGGAGAAAAGCAAATCACAACACTCGAAACCGACGTGTTTACCATAGATTTCAGTAATCTCGGAGGTGCTATTGAGAATGTGATTTTGAATGATTATCTCGTATGGACAAGGGATGCCAACATCACTTTGTTTAATCAAGATTGGCACAATTTTTACATTTCGTTCTTTGTAAATAATCGTCTAATCAACACCAAAGACTACTATTTTGAGATGGTTTCACAGACCTCGAATAGCGAGAAAATCACAGGAAACGAGACTGCACAAATCGCCATGCGTTTATATCCAAACGATGACGAAAACCTTGATAAATCAAGGTATGTAGAATTTGTTTACGGATTCAAAGGAAACGAATATCTGATCGATTTCCAAATGAATTTTGTGGGAATGAACGATCTTATTGCCAATCGTGCCAACTTCATTGATTTGCATTGGAATGCCATGTTGCCGAGAAATGAAAAAGCACCGAATTTGGAAGATCCGAACACGGCGATTTATTTCAAACCTATCAACGATAAAGTTGATTATCTCAGTGAAACCCGCGATTCCAGAGAGGAAATCAACACGCCGGTGCGTTGGATTGCATTCAAACATCAGTTCTTTTCGTCGGTTCTCATTATGAAAGATGATGCCATGGTGAATGCGGATTTGGCAAATTTCGTTGACCCCAATCGTGACAAAGATAGTTATGTGAAAACGATGAACGCCTTAATTGGTCTGCCTTACCAAGCAGAATCAAATTACAGCATCAACATGGAATTGTATTTGGGACCCAACAAATATTCGATTTTAACATCTTACAAAAACGATTTAGAACGCTTGATTCCACTCGGATGGGGATTCTTTCTCATGCACTGGGTAAACCGCTTTGCGGTGATTCCGGTGTTTGATTTTCTGCAAAAATTCAATTTCAATTACGGAATTATTATCCTTATTTTGACGGTTATCCTGAAAATTGTTTTGTCGCCACTTACTCTCAAATCATGGGTTTCATCGGCAAAGATGAAGGTTGTAAAGCCCGAAGTTGATGAACTTGCCAAAAAATTTCCAAAGCCTGAACAAGCGATGGAAAAACAAAAAGCAGTAATGGCACTTTACAAAAAAGCCGGCATCAATCAACTTTCAGGTTGTATCCCCATGTTGATTCAATTCCCGATTTTGATTGCCATGTTTCGTTTTTTCCCGAGTAGTATTGAATTGCGACAAGAGTCGTTTCTTTGGGCAGAGGATTTATCGACTTACGATTCTATCATTAATCTGCCGTTCAACATTCCGTTTTACGGGGCACATATCAGTTTGTTTGCCTTGTTAATGGCGATTTCGAACGTATTTTATACTCGAATGACGATGAGTCAAAATTCATCAGCAACAGCCATGCCGGGTATGAAAACGATGATGATGCTTATGCCGATTATGCTCTTGTTTTTCTTGAATAGTTTTTCATCCGCTTTGAACTATTACTACTTTGTTTCAACGGTGATGACGTTCTTGATTACTTGGGTAACGAGTAAGCTGATTAACGAGGAAAAAGTTCATCGCATGGTCGCTGAAGCTCGCAAAAAACCTGTCGTAAAATCCAAATGGCAACAACGTTTGGAAAATATGGCAAAACAACAACAAGAAATGCAAAAAAGAAAAAAATAATATGGGAAGAGCATTCGAATACCGCAAAGCCACTAAATTCAAACGTTGGGGCAATATGGCACGTGTGTTTACACGCATTGGAAAACACATCACAATGGCTGCAAAAAATGGTGCAGATCCTGACACTAATCCGCGTTTGCGGGCTTTGATTCAAGAAGCAAAGTCGGAAAATATGCCGAAAGAAAACGTAGAACGTGCCATCAAACGTGCCATTGAGAAAGATAAAGCCGATTTCAAGGAAGTTGTTTTCGAAGGTTATGCACCTCACGGCATTGCCGTCGTGATAGAAACCACTACCGACAACAATATGCGAACGGTCGCAAACATTCGCAGTTATTTCAATAAGTTCAACGGATCACTAGGAACAACAGGGAGTTTAGACTTTTTGTTTGAGCACAAATGTGTGTTCAAAGTGAAAGACAACGGTATGGATTTAGAAGAATTAGAACTCGAATTGATTGATTTCGGTGTTGAGGATATTTTCAAAACCGACGAGGGGGAAATCGTAATTTACGGACCTTTCGACTCTTACGGAAACATTCAAAAATATGTTGAAGATCACAACATGGAATTGGTTTCCGGAGGTTTCGATCGCATTCCGTTAGACACCAAAGAAGTTACGCCGGAACAACATGCCGAAATCGAAAAAATGCTCGCCAAAATTGAGGAAGACGAAGATGTGACGAATGTTTATCACAATATGCGATAAATTTTTTCTAACTTTTCCGCAACGATTCTATCATTATATTTCTCACGAGAAATTTGCAATGTTTGTTCTTTGCATTGCTCGTAAAGAGCGGAATTGGTCAGGATTTTTCGTAAGGCATTGGTTAAATTTTCACTATCGTTCGGTGAATATAAAACGCCTGCCTCCCCTACTATTTCGCTGAACGAACCGGTATCCGGAACAACCGCAGGTCTGCCCGCAGCAAAGGCTTCAGCCAAATACAATCCGAATGCCTCGTTGAATCGCAACGGTGCACAAATCAATGAAATTTCTTTGTAAAATAGGGTGTGTTCGTTCAACGAATAATGCTCCGACCAAATCACGTCATTCATGTACGGTTGTAGGATTCTCCGAATATCATTAACAAACTTTTTGTTTTCACGCGTATAACCGCCACCGATTTTTAATTTCAAATTTGGAATCGAATTTTCTTTTTTCAAATTCACAAATGCTTGTGCCAAAATATCCAAACCATTTTCATAATTTATCCGATAATAAAATCCAATCGTTGGATTTTTCGGGTAATTCGATGATGCGTACTTCTCAATGTTTACGCCGGGTTCAACAATTTCGATATCTTTAATTTCAGGATTTTTTTTGAACGATTCTTTTTTGTAAAATTCGCTTGATGCCATAAATTTATCAACGTATTTTACATTTTCGTTGATAGCATTCCACGCTTTGTTGGCATCATTTTTCTCAAGACTGTCTAACCAAATTTCCTCATCTTGCAACGAACAAACGATTGCAATATCCATACGTTTTTTGATTGCTTTTGCAATGCCAATCAACATGGAGGTTGAAAGATGAATAATATCGGGCTTTTCGTGATTTTCGATCCAATGAATAATTTTTTCAACTTGCTTTGCAAAATTTTTATCATCGCCATTAATCATCGAAAGCGTCATACTTTCCATACCTTTTGCGGAGGTCGTTCCCGACATGGACGATGCCAAACGTAAAGCTATTTTCGAACTCAAAATCTTTTCAAAAAATCTTGGCATGCTTCCATTTTTGAATAATTTTTGTGCAATGTAATATGAGGTCGCAGGAAAAAACAACGGTGTGTTGTTTGATTCTCCAAATTCGCCTGTTAACGGGAGATACAGCGGCATCACAGACACATCGTGTCCTGCATTTCGCAAGGCTTGTGCATACAAATTATCGCGAAAACAATTGCCACAATAAAACGAATCGCCCGAACCCGGAACTATTAAAAGCACTTTCATTGTTTCATTTTATACGCCATAGCGTAAAGTTTCATCTGTTTAATCATCGAAGTTAGTCCATTCGAACGTGTCGGCGAAAGATGTGTTCGCAGTCCGATGGTATCTAAAAACGAAAGGTCTGCATTCAAAATATCGTCGGGCGTTTGATTGGATAAAGCACGAATCAACAAAGTCGCAATTCCCTTGGTAATCACGGCATCGCTGTCGGCTTTGAATAGAACTTTTCCATCTATAAATTCCGTACTCAACCAAACTCTCGACTGACAACCTTTAATCAAATTTGTTTCAATTTTCTCGCTTTCGCTAATAGCAGGACAGTCTCTACCAAGCTCTATCAAATAGTTGTAGCGATCCAACCACTCATCGAATTTTGAAAATTCCTCAACGATTTGGTGTTCTATTTCAGAGATACTCATTATTTTTTTGCCGCTGTTGTTTTAGTTGTTGTCGATTTCCTTGTCGCTACTCTTTTTACAGACGTTTTGCCGGTATCAGACGTTAATTTTTTGCCTTCGGATAAATCCAAACAATCTTGCAAGGTTAATGTTGCAGGATCGATACTTTTAGGAATTTTGAAATTCTTTTTGTCCACGGCAACGTAAGGTCCAAAACGTCCGTTAAGTACACGAACATCCGGATTTTCGCTGAATTCACGAATCACTGCATTGGCATCTTTTTCACGTTTTTCCTTGATGATTTCGATCACACGTTCTTCCGAAACTTCAAGCGGATCGTCGGTTTTAGGCAATGGGAAAAATGTTTTTCCCAAACGAATATACGGACCAAAACGTCCAATTGCAACGACTAAATCTTCGTTTTCAAACTGTCCGACAATTCTCGGAAGTTTGAATAAATCCAGCACTTCTTCAAGCGTAATCGTTTCGATAGATTGACCTTTTTTCAAACTTACAAACGTCGGTTTTTCGTCATCGCCGGTTTCGCCCAATTGAGCCATAGAGCCGAATCTGCCGATTTTCACATAGATATTTTTTTGGGTTTTCGGGTCAACACCTACCAAGCGTTCTCCTCTCACACGTTCCGAATGTTTGAGTGTAGTTTCAACATCTTTATGGAACGGATTATAGAATTTACGTAGCATTTCCGTCCATTTTACCTCGCCATCAGCCACTTCATCAAATTCTTTTTCAACTTCCGCAGTGAAGTTAAAATCAACAATCGAATCAAAATTTTCAACCAAAAAATGTGTGACTAAATTACCAATATCCGTTGGAAACATTTTGGATTTTTCAGTTCCAAACACTTCGATTTTATCAGATTCTTTGATGATTCCTTTGGCGTCCAAATCAAACATTTTATACGTTCTTTCGTTGCCATCTTTATCCTCTTTCACCACATATTCACGTTTTAGAATCGTTGAAATTGTAGGAGCATAAGTCGACGGACGACCAATTCCCAACTCTTCCATTTTTTTCACCAAACTCGCTTCGGTGTAGCGATGTGGAGCTTGTGTAAATGTTTCACGAGCAGAGATTTTTTGTACAGAAAGCGTATCGTTCACATTCATCGGAGGCAACAAACCTTCCACGTCGGAATCCTCTTCTTCATCTTTA
>Ga0099364_10004934_pt1 | contig 19987 bp, 13 predicted proteins | sample TergutTh196P3_FD_73070 | JGI IMG/M metagenome (GOLD analysis project Ga0099364, IMG submission 73070) | Microcerotermes parvus P3 segment gut microbial communities from Pointe-Noire, Republic of the Congo - Th196 P3 | ecosystem: Host-associated > Arthropoda: Insects > Digestive system > Gut ... | reverse complement strand
CCGTATAACCTCGAACTAGAACGCTTGGGGGATGATTTACCGGCCAACGATAAAGTAAGCTTTGACCGACTCAGCGTGAGCAGCAGCGGTGCCGTTAGCGGAACCGTAAGAACAGACAAACAGTACGGCCGCGAAGGCGATGTTCAAACCATATACTACAGCCTGACACGGGGCAGTGCGCATAACCTTCTGAGCTTTGACCCGCCTGTGGCCGGCGGTGATGTGTATGAGGCGGGTTCCGCTACCGAGCAGCCCATCGCCGGAGAAAAGGAATATGTGGTTAGGGTTGCGGATGACGATAACGAAAACGGAACAATAACCATAAACGCTGAGTTTGAGCACTCGGCCACTGCGTTGCAAAGTATCTATTTTGTAACCAGGGAAGAAAGAAAAGAATATGGTGATGACGATTTTACCATAGAAGCGCAAGAAGCCCACAGGGCCGCTGGCAACGAAGACAAAATCACCTATAGAATCACGGACGAAAAAAACCTGAATGGGGGAAATGCGGGTTCTGGATATGTCGCGGAAGTTGTTGGGGCCACGTCGGGTAAAATACAGGTAAACAATGCGGGTACCGCCCATGTTGTCGCCACCTTGCCTGCGGTGGGTTCGGTAGGTACACCTGGCTATGTAAAAGAAGCCGAAGCCTTCTATCTCCTCACAGTAGACCCGGTTTCGCTGGAAATAAACCTGGACAGTGCCGCATACATTGCTGATACAGAGGAAGGTGCCGGTTACGTCCGTCTTACGTATGAGGACAATGACGGAGTGGAAACCCCCGCAGTGGACGGTTTCGTGTCTGATGAAGACGAGGACGAGATCGATCTGATAGTCAGCAACGGCATTTTTGTGGTAGGTCTGGGGGCCGTGCGGGCTGATGGTTGGGCGGAAGTGGCGTTCGAATCCGATGGAAGGGGCTTGGTTATCGGTGAAGACATACTGAGCGGCGACGGTTCGGAAAAGAACTACCGCGTGCCGGTGCCGGCGTATGGCTTGTTCAGCTTCCCTGGCTCTAAATTCGAAGGTGGAAAGTACTACATAGATCCCACCAGGGTAAAGAGCATCACGATTGGCGAACAGACAAAGGTTCCAGTCTACGGTGCCGAGGAAGATGCCAGCGAAGCGGTCTTCCGTATAACCGCCACAGAGTTGGACGGCGATTTTAAAGTGGCGCAAAGCACGGTTGATGCATTGGAAGCGCTTAACGTGACAATCAAGGAACTGGAGGACGAAGACGGCAGCCCCCTTGAAAACACAATAAGGATAGACAATAACCGTGGTGAATTGGTCCTTATTACCGAGGGCGCGGATGCCCAGGACCTGACGGCTGACGCACTAGACTTTATCCTGGACATCGACCGTGAAGCAGTGGACCCCTATTATGTAGCGGTCGACAACGAAACATACGATGGCCCGGAAGATGACTTCAAACTGGTCATTGACAAGGCCGAGCAAAATGCGCCCAGAAATGATATTGAGTTTGACATCAGCTATAATGCGACTACCAAACTCTACACCGTGGGCATAAAATATGACTATGAGCTGGCAGAAGCGGATGATACCACCACGCCGCCCATGGAAGCGGAAGGGTTGCTTGGGGGTACGGGAGTGGAATATGCCCTGACCACCAGCCGCGACGAGCCAACGGAAGATGATTGGAAATATTTTGGGGACCTTGGTGACGGTTTAGAAGACGTCAGGCCGGGTGCCACTGTCAATGCCTTCTTCCGCTTTGAGGGTGATGATAACCACGAAACCAGCGCCTACAAAATCAACACCATGGCACGCTTGCCGGTAGAACCCGGTGAGCCGAGCAACCTGGGCGCCGAGTCCGGCGACGGGGAAGTGTCGCTCTCTTGGACTGCCCCGACCACAACGGGCGCGGAACTGACCAGGGAAAATGGTGAAGTATTGGAAGATTTTGGTATAGCGGCGTATAAGATTAGGGTTATAGATGTCACCACTAACGCCAATAACACGACGGCTTATGGGTATCTGACGGTTGTGCCGGAGGACATCGAGGATGAAGCGCCCACGGAAATTGATGTGGAAGAGCTGGATGGAGAACTGAGTCTTGTCAATGGCGATACATATAAGTTCGATGTTCAGGCCATGAACAGCTATGGTGTTTACGGCGACTACTCCGATGCTGTCATCGTCACGCCTAAAAAAGATTACAAAGATGATGTGACATTCTTTATCGAAAGCAGTGCGGAGAAAGAGGGCTATGCCGGCAATGAAATAGGGGCTGAGCTCATGGCAAAATTTGACCCCGAAAATCCTATTGAAGGTGATGGCGAAGTGGAATATAATTACGTCTACACTTGGTATATAGGCGGGGTGGCTTATAAGGTCGGCGAGCTTCCTTACACAGGGGATACCTACGTCATAAAAGGAGCGGATGTCGGAAAAGACATTCGGGTCAGTGTGTCGAATGAGGCGATAAATGGTTCGTTTGATGCCCGGTTTGATGACGGCAACACCGTGCCCTATACCGTCAAAATGGAAGTCGTGGCCCAAACGCGTCTGCACGCGGACGACTATGTAAGCTTCCATGGTGAGGTAAATAGCGGAACGGATGCTTGGAATACCTATGCCCGTGGCAACGGCACCGTCCTGCCCATCCGCTTCAGCTTGGCCAGGTCCCTGGACAACAACCGCCTATCCTTCAACCGCTCGAGCGGCTTGAATACCTTGGATGTTGCGCGGACAGCGGCCAATACTACTGCGGAAACGGGTACCATGAATTACAGCCTGAACACCGCCGCCGAAGTTGATGGTGTTATCACCATCCGCGCCAACTTCTTCCATTCAAACAGTGAAATACAAGAAATTTGGTTTGAAGATGAAGTTGTGAAGAGGACCTACGGCGACACGCCTAACCCCTTCATCAATGCTATTTCCTCGGATGGACCGGCGGCGCTGGAAGTAAGATACGAAATAGTGCCCGGGTCGAACGAGCCCCTGGGTCCGAGTTCGAATGCAGCGGTGGCCTTTGTTGAAAGAAGCGGCGCGAATGCCGGCCGCATAACCGTACAAAATGCCGGTACAGTACAAATCCGGGCAATAAAGGCGGAAGGCCCCGAAAGCAATGCGGCAGATGCCAAGACCTACATATCGGCCAGCACGGTGTTCACGCTCACGGTAGCACCGAAAAAGATAGATGTGCTGATAGACACCGAGAAATCGCGTTATATCTCGGCAACTAAGCCGGGTGCAGGTTATGTGGAACTGGTATACCATAAGACTACGGCGGGCGGAACCACCACGATAGACCTGGATGATACGGCCATAGAACTGCGCCGCAATAATGATGGCAGTACCGGAACCAAAGATATAGTCACACTCAGGGACAATGATGCTGATCGGCCTCTCAGGGGCAGTGTGGACGACAAAGTGATTAGTGAAGCCTCTCCGGTCATTGTAAGCGGCTTTACGCTCGGCGGCGCGCAGAGAGGTAACTACGAGCCTAGCTACAAGCCCTTCAACGTGGATACCACGGCCTACAAGTCGGCGTTGGTAGGCACAAGTGGTCAGCTTGTATATGGCGGCGGTACCGGCAACACGATTCTGACGCTCTATGTCGATACCGTGGGCTTGGAAGATACCAGGCCGAAAAGCTCCAACAGCGCAAATGATGCGATCGCCTACGAGGCAGAAGTCTCAGGGCTGCCGGATGGCGTGAAATTACTCAGGAGCGTTCCCACGGCCGCCGCTCCCAATCCTGCGGATGCGACGGATGGAAAAACCGTATTGGTATTGGAAGACGGCCTGGGCATGCTGGCGCTACGCTACGACGGCAAAGCTAACGCCGCCGTGAAAAATGACGTGTCAGTAAAAATTAGCGGCACTACGGTCGAGGCCGAAAAAGGTATCGATGGCGGTTTCAATAGTGAGAAATTCAGTGTTGAAATCGAAAAAAGGCCGGTGGGCATAAATGCCAGCTCCAACTATCATCCGGCCCTCAGACCCGGCCAGGGTAGCGCGTCCATCAGTTACAATGATCCCAACAACACGGGCGTGGACAGCGAAGGGCCGAGCAACTTGGTCATCGCGGATATTCTGGCAGTAGACCGCGCGGATTTGACCCTGCGTTACATGGAATACGGCCCTGCGGATGCGCAAAGTCGCTTTGACTTACCCATCATCCTGCCGACCAGCGCCAGCGTGGATAGCCGTTTCCCGAACGCACTGGCCGAGATTACCCCCGCACCTCGTGGCTACTATGTTCTGGACGGCTTCGTAAAAAATAACTACAAGCTGGGTGAACTGGGTCGGGTAGATTCCAGCGTTATTGTGGAAAGCATAAGCATTAACCCGGCTAGCGCCACTGTGAGAGCGGGTACCCCGCAGACCTTTAAGGCTGAATTCCAATTCAGTGATGGGAAGTCCTATACACCGGATGACAGCACGATTGTCTTCACGACCTTCCCAGCCGATGCTCCTGTGGCCCGTGTCGGTACTGCACCGGATACGTTCACAATGAGTACCACCACGGATAAGTGGGAGACGGTGGAACTGCGCGCCAGCTACTTGAATACCTATATGACCACGGCCATGGTGGAAGTAATTCCCGCCGGCGCCAAGGTGGAAGCACAACTGCTATCAAGCAACGTGGCCGTGAACCGTGCCCTGATAGACGGCGGCAGGCTGCCTGTCCGCGCCAACATGCCCATAGCCAATAAAACCGTGGGCGAAGGCGCCGATGAAAAAATAGTGGGCGTGCGCCTCTATCCCGCCGGCACCGACCTGGTCAATGCGCCGGACGGAGCGAAGGAGATTTCGGATTTCATCGCCTACATGAATGACGATAACAGCGCCATCATCATCAGCAGTACCGATACCAAGAGTACGGACAAGATGGCAAATGGCAAGAACTTCTCCAAAGTGAACAACGTGGAAGTCTGGGTATTGGCGGCAGATGGCGACGCGGACAAAGCAGAGAATTGGCAAAAGGCGACGGTTGGCACCAGCAACACCATCACCATCACGCCCAGCATCCGCTACCCGTCCATCAAGGCGGACGGCCGCTTCCAGCTCAACCGCTTCTTCCCCGAAAACGCGGTGGAGATCAAGATGACCAGCACCGCGGGGACAGTGGGCTTTGCAAACGTGCCCGTGGCACCGCAGGGCAATTCCGGCAGGATAAGGGCGAAAGTCACCAGTGAACCGGGTGTGACCCCTGTCACCTATTCGCCCAACACGGTCGAATTGGTGCCCAGCACCACCAGCGGCAGCAGCCAAAAGGCCAGGGTCACCCTCACGATGGACGACTACAAGCCCAACATGCTGCGGGCCTACAACACGAACTTTGAAGGCAACAAGTTTGATGTGACCATCAACATTTCCAACCAGAAACCCAGTCTGTCGGTCACACCGGGCAATGTCTCGCTAAGGCCCGTCGCGGACCGTGGCGACGATGTACGGATAAGCCTGGATGGTAGGAATGGCTGGACCAAGGATAACCTGGATCTGATAACCGGAGTATTCCTGGAAATGCGTAATGGCGCCAAGGTTACCGGTGTCACATTCGAGGATGGCACGGCCTACGACTCCGCTAATACGCTATGGAGTAATTACAACGATTACAGCGGCAAGTATGATGTGTGGGTTCCCGGTGGTACACCGGCCGGCAACTACCGGCTCCGCGTGAACTTTGAGGGAGTACCGGCCAGCAACCCGATATTCGTGAACCTGACTGTTTCCAACCGGAAGGGTGCCGCGCAACTGAGCGTCAAACCGAGCACCGTCACCGTGAATGCCACGGATGGCTGGGCGAGCTTCGACATCAGCACCAACCCGCTCAATTTGGTGGATTGGAACGGGGAAAAACCTTACAAGGTTGTATGGCAAGACGGCAAGACCGCGAAAGAGTTAACAGACCATCCTTATATCTCGGATTATGATGTCTGGGGCAACTCGCTATGGGTGGAACTGGATACCGAAGCCCTGGCCGCGGCCGGCACAACCCTCAAGAGTTTCAGCGTGCCCATCCGCATCAGCAACCAGCAAAAAGACAAGGCTGGCAACGTGCGGACATCCAACACCGCCAGCGCCACCCTGCGCGTGGAGACCGGCGCCATAATGGCCAGCTTCAAGAGCAGCAACCGCATAAACGTCATCGATCCCAATTCCAAGATGAGCTATGCCATGTCGCTGTCGCGCACCGGAGCCAGTGTGTGGATTACCGATGTCCGGATTGGAGAATTAGGCAATAACGGGTTGATAGAGGACAAAAACTTCCAGGTCGAAATAACCGGGGACAGGAGCTTTGACGTCAAGATGATGCCGACCACTCCTGGTGGCGATGCCGCCGCCGCGGTAAAAGGCCATGGCTACGGCTATGTCGCACAGGGCCAGAACTATGACCTGGCCTGGGAGATAAAGCTAAGTAACGACACGACCATCAACTCCTGGACCAACGCCAGCGGCAACAACCGCCGCCTGCGCGTGAATCCGACCCGCAACAATGCCACATTTAAGAGCACAAAGAGCGAGGTGACGCTATATAACAATGCACCGTTTAGGTCAGACACAGCGAATATCACGCTCACCACGCCCGCAAACGGTGACTACCAGATCATCACGATTGCCGGCAACCAGACAACCCGCGACATCGCCACCGGCACGATAGTCCGCAGGGATGGTTTCTCCGCCGATTCCGGTATCGAGATTAACCGCGCCAGTGCCAGCGGCTGGACCTTCAGGTTGTGGAACCGCACGGCCCTGCGCCGCAGTAACGGCTCTGCGCCGGCAAACAGCTATAGCTTGAAGCTGGAAATGTGGCCGAAGGGTACCTACCAGCTAGACCACAACGGTGAGGCAATAGTGAATCCGACGACCGGCAGACCGGAGCCGATCAACAAGTCGACCAAGCCCACCAACGTGAACATGAGGGTGAATATCGCCAGATAGTTCACAGCACAACGGTATCAAGATGTCTGGCTTGGCGAAAAGCCAAGCCAGCGTCTAAATACAAACTTTCCCAAATTCCGTATGAGAAAACCTTCGGCTGGAAAGCCGGGGGTTTTCTCATGCGGAACGTTATCCCGCAATGTCAAAATATCCCTTTTCAGGACATAGGTCTGGCTGGTATAATGGGTCATGGGTATAGGTTGTTTTCCCACAATTATTTATTTTATGAACATTGCCGGTCTGACAAAAACTACATTACTGGATTATCCGGAACACGTAGCGGCGACGATTTTTGTTGCGGGTTGCAATTTTCGTTGCCCTTTTTGCCATAACGCTACATTGGTGCTGCCGGACATGGCGGCTCCCACCCACATAGACGAAGCCGAGGTTTTTTCATTTCTCGAAAAACGGAAAAATGTCCTTTCCGCGGTCTGTATCAGCGGCGGTGAGCCGACACTGGCGGCAGGGCTGCCAAGCTTCATCCGGCAGATTAAGGAGTTGGGCTATCTTGTGAAACTGGACACGAATGGCAGCCGGCCGGATGTTTTGGCGGCGCTGTTTTCGGAAGGCTTGCTGGATTATGTGGCCATGGACATAAAACATACAAAGGGCCAGTATGCGACGGCCTGCGGGGCGGGGGGCACGGCGGTAGATGGGGGCGCTTTTGCGGATTTGGGGAAAATCGAGGCATCCATGGCATTACTCAGGGATTCGGGCATCGCCCATGAGTTTCGCACGACGGTGGTGCGTGAGCTGCATGATGAGGCGGATTTGCTGGAAATCGGGGAGTGGATTAAAGGCGGGGCACCGTGGTATTTGCAAACCTTTGTGGATAATGGGACTGTGATAAAGGGGGGCTTTAATGCTTACGGTGCGGAGCGGATGGAGGAGTTTTCGCGTATGCTGAGTGAGCGAGGGGTGGATGTGAGGTTGCGGGGTGACGGGTGACAGAAAAGCGAAGCGGCCTCACGCATCCAGGCACCCTCACGGCACATAAGAGTTTCCGCTTAGTGCTGCTTTGTTCCCAACCTGACACGGTTCGCGGATTCCTATTGCGTAAGACCCGGCTGCGCTTAGCCGCCTCGGTTTTTTTATTATATGGGGTTTACGTAGGACTGTCAACCGGCGCTGAATCCCCCCGGTTGCCTTCGCATACACTAATATGCTATAATACATCCGTTACTTCTATTACATATAAAATAAACACCCAAAACCTTAACCATGCCAAACACCCACGAAACCTACATGAAAGCTGCCCTGAAACAAGCCCGCCTGGCTGAGCGCCTCGGCGAGGTGCCGATTGGCTGCGTGATTGTCTACGCTGGCAGCCCCCACGAAAAGCCCGAAAACCGCCGCCAGTCCGAAGAAATAGCCAAAAGCAAACACAAGACACCCCTCGTCCCCGGCCAGATTATCGCCACTGCTTACAATAGAAGAAACACCGACAAAAGTGCCCTCGCCCATGCTGAAATCAGCGCCATCCGCAAGGCCAGCAAAATAATCGGCGACTGGCGCCTGGATAACTGCGTCATGTACGTGACCCTGGAGCCCTGCCAGATGTGCGCCGGGGCCATCGTCCAGGCCCGTATCCCCACGGTCGTGATCGGCTGCATGAACGAAAAGGCCGGTTGTGCCGGCTCCATTTTGAATATCCTGGAAATGCCGCAGTTTAACCACCAGGCCAATGTCATCCGTGGCGTGTTGGAAACGGACTGTGCGGGGGTTCTGTCCGGCTTCTTCCAAAATCTTCGCAGTACCCTGTCACCCTCAAATAATACCGTCACCCCGCAAGGTACTAATGCGGGGCCCCCTGAAAGTAATGATGCCCCCCGCATGGGATCCCTAATGCGCCGTACCCTCGCCCTCATCCTCGCCCTCACCCTCACTGCCTGCGCCGTCACCCCGCAAGGCACTAATGTAGGGCCCCCTGTCCCTGTCGCAGACCCCGCCGCCCCGCCCCATGAAATCATCATCCCCACAGCCTCCGCCTTGGGCACCGCCATTGAGGAAAACGACAAGGCCATCATAGATTACTCCAACGCCGCCGATGGTTACGTGATGGTGAAGTACCACGAGGCCACCGCAAACAAGCTCAATGTCCTGATAGACGGCCCGCAGGGCGAGCAATATGTCTATGGCCTGGAACCGGCCACCTGGGCGGTGTTCACCCTCACCGAGGGCAGCGGCCCCTATACGGTAACCCTCTGTGAGCAAGTGGATGGCACAAAATTCAAGGTTGTGCTGACAGCCCATGTCGAGGCGCAAATCACCGACCCGCTCTCACCTTTTCTGCGCCCGAACCATCATGTGGACTATAATGAGAATTCTGCCGTGGTAAAAAAAGCCGCCTCCCTGGCGGCGGGCATGACGGGCTTCATTGATATAATCAGCGTCGTCTATAACTTTGTCACAAGCAACTTGGAATACGACGAGGAACTGGCGCAAACGGTGGAAAGCGGCTACCTGCCCGACATCGACCAAGTACTGGCAAGCGGCAAGGGTATCTGCTTCGACTATGCCGCCGTCATGGCCGCCATGCTCAGGAGCCTGGGCATCCCCACCCGCATGGTCTTTGGCTACACGGGCGAATATTACCATGCCTGGGTCAGCGTCTATTCCGAGGAAGAAGGCTGGATTGATAACATCATCCATTTCGACGGCCATGTCTGGCGCCTGATGGATCCCACTTTTGCCGCCGGCGCAAACGGCAACTCCGAAGTCCTCTCATACATCGGCGAGGGCCAAAATTACCTCGCCCGTTTTCAGTACTGAGCAATTACCTTAAAAAGTATTGACATACCACAGTATAATACCGTACAATGTCATTACGAATAGGAAAGGAGATTCAGCATGACTAATATTACGATACGGATTGACGATACTGTGAAACATGAAGCCGAAACCCTGTTTAGTAAATTGGGGCTAAGCATGTCCAGTGCCATCAACGTGTTTTTTCGACAAGCAATTCGCGAACAAGCCATACCATTTCCAATCCGTTGCGAAACAAAAGAAGAAAAATATGACGAGTATTTCAACCCTCAAAACATGAAAATACTAATGGAGTCCATAGCACAAGAAGAACGTGGGGAAACACTCAGCTTTACATTGGCAGAATTGAAAGCTATGGAAACAGGAAAGCCTTCACGAAAAGTAGTGGATTTTTTAGAGAAGGCAAGGGGAAACGCTTATGATTGACAACGTAGGGTTTAGTATACAGGGTCTTAAAGATTACATATACTGGCAAACCGAGGACAAGCGTACACTCAAGAAAATCAACAAACTAATAAATGACATCGTCAGGAGTCCTTACACAGGCATAGGGCATCCGGAACCGCTAAGGGGTGATTTATCCGGTAAATGGAGCAGAGAGATCGACGAAAAAAACCGACTGGTCTACAAAATGAAAGATGATATACAAGTTGTGATATATCAATGCAAGGGTCATTATAACGATAACTGAGCCCCCTTCGAAACCCCAGAAGAACGCAAAAATGCGAAGTATTTTTGTAAAAAACTTAGAAAATCTTGGCTCGATTCATCGGGCCTTAGATTTTCAAGTTTTCAGAACATACGTTCAAATTTTGGCAATTCTGCCAAAATCTCCACATTATGAAAAATAATATGATACAGTGTCATCAGAGCAATTTATACGCACAATAAATTATCTGTTGATTCATAGAAAGGAAGGTGACTCATATGGAAACGACTTACATGAACCCAGAGCAAACCTACACGGAGAGCTACGGCGGCTATCAAAAAATCGATGCCCTGAAGAGCCTGAACCGCCTAAAACTGTTCGGCTCGCTGGACAATCTCGACCAACTTAAAATCGTTGGCCCGCTGACACTGGACAGCAAAAACTTGCGCGTCTACATCATCCCGCACACGGAAATGCAATTTGCCCCCGATGCGTACGAGACCCTCTACACTCTGGCGATGCGGGAAAACAAGAGCCTGACCTTTGAGCAGATATACGACTCTATCTGGGAAACGGAAAATGGCCGCGACCGCAAACAAGAAGCCCGTGACACCCTCACGAGCATCGTCGAGAAAATAAACTCGGCCGGCGCCGGATTCGCATGGATAGAGGAAAGCCCCTCAATGGGCTACACCTTCAAGACCAAATGGGGCCACAACCGCGAAGCATGGCAATGAAAATACCGTCACCCCGCAAGGAAACGCGAAGCATTTCCAGAAATTTGCGGGATGACGGAGAAGTGACGATTGCTTTAATCGCGCCTTTACGTTAGAATATAAACGTAGGAAGGCATATGAGTATATGAATAAACGAAAAATACTTGCACGATTACAGAATAATTGCAAAAATGTCAGATATGCAGATTTTGTGTCATTAGCCGAGGCGTTTGGCTTTGAACTTAGGCGGACAGACGGAAGTCATAACATTTATAAAAACTCGCTTGTTGGCGAGGTGTTAAACCTACAAGAAAGAAACGGCGAGGCAAAACCATACCAGATAAAACAATTTTTGGCACTAATTGAAAAGTACAATTTAAAATTGGAGGACGAGGAATGAACCATTATCATATCAATGTATTTTACAGTGTAGAAGATGAGGCATATATTGCTGATATTCCTGATCTGAAGCATTGCAGTGCTTTTGGCGACAGTCCGGAGGAAGCATTGGCAGAGGTGTTGGTGGCGCAAAGGTTGTGGCTCGAGGTAGCTAAAGAAGATAACGTCGCGCTACCCAAACCTCAATACCGTCCCATGATATACCAAGCACTCGTTGGATAAAACGAATTTAATGCTCTCACATAAACCTTAGTTTCCCCGCTCATACCAGATATGTTATAATGTTCCCATGAAATCAAAGCACATCACCCCCCATCTGATTGTTCTGGCGGCCATCGTGATCGTTTTCGGCGCGGGCGTCTTTATTTTGCTGCGCTGGGACAGGGGCGTGCCCTCGGACTTTGACCCCAGCCACGAATCGACGGATTTTGACACGGAAGCGCTGGATTTTATCATGGCGCCGGACGAGGCGTGGAAGGCGCGGACAAAAGACGGCCCCTTAAACATCCTGTGTCTGGGCAACAACCCCTTTAGCGATGAGCTGGGTGCATACGGCCTGGCGGGGCAGATAGGCGACATGACCGGGGCCACGGTGCATAACGGGGCCTTTCCCGACACCACGATAGCCACGCGGCGCACGAGCGAGCAGGCCGCAGACTACCTGAGCCTGTATTTTGTGACGATGGCGCTGATAAACAGAAAATACGATTATCTGGAAAGCGGGGTGGCCCTACGCGATGATCCGGCTTCCGTGGCGGCCCTGGATGTCCTGCGGGGGCTTAATATGAAGGAGATAGACGTCATCGTGATAATGTACGATTCCACGGATTATAACGAGCGCTCCCCCGCCGACAACCCAAACGACACCCACGACATATACGCCTACACCGGGGCGCTCAGGACATCATTGGAAGCCATCCGGCAATTTTTGCCCCATATCCGCGTCATTTTCATGTCGCATACATACGCCCGTTATCTGGATGAGAATGGCACGCTCCATAACGGCGCAACATACGACCTGGGTAACGGCACCCTGCCCCACTACCTGATCCTGGGCCAAGATACCGCCATAGTTAGCGGCGTGAGCTTCATGGACCACTACTTTGGCAGCATCCACGAGGGCAACTACGCGGACTATATGAGCGACCACATGCATTTGAACGCGGCCGGGCGCACGCTGCTGGCCGGGCGGGTGGCGGCAGTGATAGGGGACTGAGGCATTTGTGCTTTTTGGGGCCGTATGATATACTTTCCATAAGGAGAGCTTATGCGTAAAAAACACAGAAAACCGAAAAAACGCAGTATATACGAGCAAGAGGCGCGTATCGCAGGTAACAGCGGCACGGACGGTGACGTGGAATACGACGACGGCGATGACGCGGAGTATTATGGCGATGACATCGAGGTGGAAGACTACGATGACGACGGCGATGACGGCGCGGAATACTACGATGACGGTGACGTGGAGTACGACGGCGGCGATGAGGGCGCCGAATACTATGATGATGACAACAGCAACGACACTGCGGAATACTATGACGAAGACGACGTAGAATCCTACGACGAAGAATACGACTACGAATACGAAGACGAAGAAGACGACGGCGCCCACCTCTCTTTCTTCAAAAGACTGTCCCCCGCCGACTACGCCGTTGCCATAACGGGCGTTATCGTGCTGGCGGTGGCGTTGATTTCCGCCTATATCTTCTTTGGCAACCGCGAAACACAGGAGCATCTGGCAGAATACGGCAGCATGGGGATACAGATAGACGACGTGACGGTTATCGGCGGCGAGGGCCTTATTGCCATCAGAAACGCCGAACTGGCCAGGCGGATTGCGGCCGAGACCCAGGAGCTAGAGGAGGAAGAGGAAGAAGAAGAATACATAGAAGAAGATGCCCATATTGCCGTGGCGATGAACCTATCTTCCATCCATAAGGACTTGAAAATCAAGTTTACCAGCAAGAAAACCGGCCGGCTGGTCGCCAATGTGCCCTTTGAGGTGAGTGTCACCGATCCCTACAAGCAAACATCCACCTACGTAAACGAAAAACGCGATGGCCTGATCCATCTGGAAGATATTGCCGCCGGCGCATACGAGGTGGCAATGATAAAAAATGAGACCCTCCACGACTATGACTTTGACACGGACCCCGTGAAGATTACCGTGAAGGCCGAGATAGAGTACCAGAGCGTGGATGTGTCCGACGAGATAAAAAAAGAGTCCGAAGTGAATGTGGCTCAGGAAGATACGAAGGAGACGCCGGTCGAGGAAGTAGTGGTAGTGGACACAGTGGAATGGGTGGAGTCGACCCGGACGCTCACCGGTGAGACCAATGCCGTTGAATATGTGGAAGTGCAAAAATCGACGATATCCGATCCGGCGGCCTCGGTCAAGGCCGCGTTTCGTGAGTTTATCAATCAACTGCATATAACGGCCTTGGCTACCAACGGGGATGACCCCGATCCCAGCGCCAGCCCGAGCTCCGAGCCGGGCCCTAACCCGATTCCCCGATCCAGCCCAGACCCCAGCCCGAGTACTGAGCCGGAACCCATTCCCAGCCCGACCCCGGACCCAGATCCGAATCCCAGCACTACCCCTGGTCCGGAACCCAGCACGACCCCCGACCCGGAACCCACGCCCCCGGACCCGGACCCCAGCCCGGACCCCGACCCTAGCGCTGAGCCTAGCCCGGAGCCCAGCCCGGAGCCCAGCCCCAGCCCGAGCGTGAGCCCGAGTCCCAGCCCATCCCCGTCGGTGTCGCCGTCACCGTCGCCTTCGCCCGGTCCGTCGGCATCGCCCAGCGCCAGCCCGACCGACCCCAAGAAAGACACCAAGACCCCCCTGAACACCAAGGGCAAGGAAAAGGTCTATATTGTGAAGGACGGTAAGTATGTGGAGGCAGTGTCGGCAGACTATTACACAGCGAATAAATTTTACGTCCAAAGAAAAGTCAACGTTCCGACGTATCGCTATACCGGCTGGCAGGACATAGACGACCAGACCTATTATTTCGATAAGAATGGGAAGTTTGTCACCGGCGAGCAGATAATTCAGGGGGCCAAGTACTTCTTTGCCAGCGACGGGGCCCTGGCCAGGGGCTCCGGGCAGCGCGGCATAGATGTGTCCAAGTGGAATGGCACGATAAACTGGAGCGCGGTTAAGTCCGCGGGCTACGACTTTGTCATCATCCGCTGCGGCTATCGCGGCTCGACCACCGGGGCCATGATAGAGGATCCGACCTTTAAGGCGAACGCCCGCGGGGCGATTGCGGCGGGCCTGAAGGTGGGCGTGTATTTCTTTAGCCAGGCGATAAATGAACGGGAGGCGGTAGAGGAAGCCTCGATGACCCTCTCCCTGATAAAGGATTACCGCATCACCTATCCCGTCTTTATCGACGTGGAGGGCTCCGGCGGCCGCGCCGATGGCCTGGGCCGTGCTGAACGGACGGCCATATGCCGTGCCTTTGCCCAGACGGTGCAAAATTCCGGCTACACGGGCGGCATATACTCCAACAAAGACTGGTACACCAACCGCATAAACGTGAAGGAACTGACGCAGTACAAGATATGGCTGGCCCACTACACCGCCCAGACAGATTACAATATCACTCGTTATGATATGTGGCAATACAGCCACAGGGGTTCGGTGCCGGGCATATCGGGCAATGTGGATTTGAATATAAGTTATTTGGGATACTAGGAGGATTACCATGAAAACATACCTAATCACCGGCGGGGCCGGCTTCATCGGCTCAAACTTCATACATTACATGCTGGATAAATATGGCGAAGAGATAAAAATAATCAACCTCGACGCCCTGACCTATGCCGGCAACCTGGAAAATCTGAGCGCTGTTGCCATGCACCCGGCCTATGCCTTCATCCATGCCGACATCTGCGACGCAGATAAAATAACGACCGTGTTTAATGAAAACGACATCGACATCGTGGTACACTTCGCCGCCGAAAGCCATGTGGACCGGAGCATCTTGTCGCCCGATGTCTTTGTCCGCACCAATGTCCTGGGCACGCTCAATATGCTGAACGGGGCGCGCGCGGCCTGGGAGCAAGCGGACGGCAGCTACCCGGCCGGCAAACGCTTTGTCCATGTTTCCACCGACGAGGTCTACGGCTCGCTGGAAGCAGAGGGCACATACTTTTACGAAACGACCCCCTACGATCCCCACAGCCCCTACTCCGCCAGCAAGGCCGGGGCCGACATGCTGGTGAAGTCCTATATGGACACCTACCGCTTCCCCGCCAACATCACCAACTGTTCCAACAACTACGGCCCCTACCAGTTCCCGGAAAAGCTCATTCCCTTGATGATAAACAATGCCCTGGCCGCCAAACCCTTGCCCGTCTACGGCGACGGGAAAAATGTCCGCGACTGGCTCTATGTGATGGACCACGCCAAGGCAATCGACTTAGTTTGCGAAAAGGCCCCCCTCTTTGAAACCTATAACATCGGCGGCCATAACGAAAAGCAAAATATCGAGATCGTGCGGACCATCCTGGATAGCCTGCGGGATATGCTGCCGGACGATGATGACCGCAAGGCCCACATAAACCACGACCTAATCAGCTACGTGGAGGACAGAAAAGGGCACGACCGCCGCTACGCCATCGCCCCGGACAAAATCAAGGCCCAACTGGGCTGGCAGCCCGAAACGCCCTTCGCCGAGGGCATCATAAAAACCATCGCCTGGTACCTGGCCAACACCACCTGGCTGGATGGCGTCACCAGCGGCGAGTATATGCATTATTATGAGAAAGTGTATGGAGAGAATGCATAATGCATAATTAAGTGATAATGGAGAAAAGGCTAGGAATGAGTGCGGTAGCATTGAATGAGCATGGCGTGTATCTGACTTCATAAGCAGGCCCTAGCGAGACGTCGTTACTTAGCTCGTTGCGAGTCTGGCCCGGACAAAGTCCGGGGTGACGAAGCAAGGAGCTTATGTAACGCAACGTCGAGGTGGAGCGCGAGCGCGCCTGCGATTGAAGTACAGATACTAAGCCATGCGGAGTAAAACACAGGATTTGCTAACGCACGGCGCAGAAGTACAGATACTAAGCCATGCGGAGTAAAACACAGGATTTGCTAACGCACGGAGCAGAAGTACAGATACTAAGCCATGCGGAGTTGAAACACAGGATTTGCAACCGCACGGAGCAGAAGAAAGGAACAACTAACATGAAAGGAATCATCCTCGCCGGGGGAGCGGGAACCAGACTGTACCCCCTCACCAAGGCCACCAGCAAACAAATCATGCCGGTCTACGATAAGCCGATGATATACTACCCCCTGTCCATCCTGATGCTCGCCGACATCCGCGACATCCTGATCATCTCCACCCCCCGCGACCTGCCCACCTTCCGGGACCTCTTCGGCGACGGCAGCCACTTAGGCATGAACTTCTCCTATGCCGTGCAAGAAGAACCCCGCGGCCTGGCCGATGCCTTCATCATTGGTGCGGACTTTATCGGCCCTGACCGCGTTGCCCTGATCCTCGGCGATAACATCTTCTATGGCCAAAGCTTTTCCCTAATATTGCGCGAAGCCGCCGCATACGAAGACGGGGCCACCATCTTCGGCTACTATGTCCGCGACCCCAGCGAATACGGCGTGGTCGAGCTGGACCGGGCGGGCATGGTCCTGTCCATCGAAGAAAAGCCCGCAAAGCCCCGCAGTAACTATGCCGTTCCCGGCCTGTATTTCTACGATAATGATGTGGTGGACATCGCCCGGAACGTAAAACCGTCCGCACGCGGCGAGATAGAGATAACCAGCGTCAATAACGAATACTTAAACCAAGGGCGCCTGCGTGCCCTGACCCTCGGGCGCGGCTTTGCCTGGCTGGACACCGGCAGCCACGACCACTTGCTGGAGGCCGCCAACTTTGTCGCCGCCTTCCAAAAACGCCAGGGCCTGTACATATCCTGCATCGAAGAAATCGCCTATAAACACGGCTTCATCGACAAAGCACAACTACTGCGCCTGGCCGAGCCGCTCAGAAAAACCGAGTACGGCGTCTATTTGATTGAAGTGGCCGAGGGCTTGTAGAATGCTCAAATACGCCATAAGCACGGCAATCTTCATATGCATCATAATTTTAGCGCTGGTCGTTTACCTGAACTGGCCGCAAGTGGGGCAAAGCCTGGGCTTTATCGAAAGACCCGGCGGCAGCGGGCCGCAAACGCAAAGTACGGACACAGAAGAAATAGACAGCTCGCCGGCGGGACTCATGTTCGGCGCGGACCCCAAAGCCTTTCTGCAAGATAAGGATTTTTTTGACAATGCGGCGGACGAGGCCCTGACCAGCATCACCGTCACCTATGGCAAAACCGCCAACCTCGTCCTCAGTTCAGTGGAACGGGATCTGCGCATACACATAGTCGATATACTGGGCAGAAACATCAGCGGTGAGGAATTTTCTGTCTTGGTGGATGGTACGGAGTACCGCGACACAGATAAAGACGGTATCATCTTAATCCGTCCGATGCGGGCCGGAGAGGCGATAGTGATATTGAATCCCCAGCCGGGCTACAGGACGCAGACAGAGCCGGCCGTGATAAACATCCGCCAGCAGATAGAATATGTGGCCATAAATGAACTGGATTTGATCATCCTCAGCGAGAGCCAAATAGACGAGAGCGTCGAGGACACTAGCGAAAAGGAAGCCGACGAAGACCGGGGCGCGAACGAGTTTACCGAGCCGCTGGGGTCGTGGGCGGGAGCCAAGTTTGGCATAGACGTGTCGAAATGGAATAAAGAGATAGACTGGCATAGGGTAGCGGCTGCCGGGGTGGAATTTGCCATCATCCGCGTGGGCTACCGTGGCTGGACCTCCGGCTCGCTGGTGGAGGACCCGTATTTTCAGAGGAATATACGCGGGGCCACCGATGCCGGCATAGACGTGGGCATATACTTTTTCACTCAGGCGATAAACGCCGTGGAAGCCGTCGAGGAAGCCAGCATGGCCCTGGCGCTGACGGCGGACTATCAGCTTGCCTACCCGATTTTCATAGACTCGGAAGGTACGGGCACGGGCGGCAAGGGCCGCGCGGACCATTTGAGTACCGAAACGCGCACGGAAACCGTGAAAGCCTTCATCGAAACAGTGCAGAGCGCCGGCCGCCATGGGGGACTTTACTCCGCCCGCTATTGGCTATATAATCAACTGGACATGGCACAACTGGATCGCTACATCCTCTGGCTGGCCGAGTACCGCGATGTGCCGCTCTATACCGGCTACTATCAGATGTGGCAGTATAGCTCCAAGGGCAGCATAGACGGGATAGAGGGTAATGTGGATTTGAATTTGAGTTATTTGGACTAAAGTCAGGGGGGCCCTTAGCCGTCATCCCGCAATGCTTTAATGCGGGATCCCCTGCGGGTAGCGGTTACTTTCAGGGGGCCCCGCATAAGAGATTTGCGGGGTGACGTAGAAAGGAAAGCACATGAGCAAAATCGATGTCGAGAGCCTGCACATAGAAGGCCTGAAAATCATCCGCCCGCAAGTGTTCGGGGATGAACGGGGCTATTTTTCAGAAACCTACAATGCCAGCGATTTTAAGCAAGCCGGCATAGAGACCGTTTTTGTCCAGGATAACCAATCCCTGTCCGTGCGAGGGGTGCTGCGCGGCCTGCACTTCCAGATAAAACACCCCCAGGCCAAACTCGTCCGCGTGATTAGCGGCGAAGTATTCGACGTGGCCGTCGATATACGCCCCGGCTCGCCAACCTATGGACAGTGGCACGCAGTTACCCTCTCCGGCGAAAACAAACTGCAATACTACATCCCCCGGGGCTTCGCCCACGGCTTCCTGGTACTGTCGGAAAAGGCCGAATTCTGCTATAAATGCGACGACTACTACTACCCCGACGACCAAGGCGGCCTCATCTATAATGACCCCGGCATCGGCATAGACTGGCCGCTGGATGGAGCCGCTCCCGTCCTCTCCGAACGGGATAAGTTGTGGGGAAAATTAATATAAAACATTGAGTGAGCAAGCCGTTGAATAGTCATAAGACCGAACGTGGGAAACGCCGGCACTTGGCCGCGTTTTAAGCTCGTCGCAGACGAGCAAGCGGCCTTAGTACCGCTGCGTTTCCCCCGTAGCGAGAGCGCTCGGGCGTTGACTATTCATAAGGCTTGCGGAGTACATACACATGACCACGCGCAAGAAAAAAATCCTCAAAATCACCGCCTTCGTCCTCATCTGCTTAGTAATAGCGGGCATTATTATACTGCGCCAAAACCCCCTTGCCAACCCGGAAACAGAAAAGCTAAAAAAAATCTGCGCCTGCATACTGCTGGGATTTGCCGCCGTCATCTTCGGCATCTACCATGACAGACTGACCGTGCTGCCAAAGGAACTGTGGCAGAGCAGACACCTGATATGGAAACTGGCCATAAACGACTTCAAAAAACGCTTCGCCGGCTCCTACTTCGGCTTTGCCTGGGCCCTGATACAGCCGGTCGTCACCGTCGTGATGTACTATATCGTCTTCGACAAAGTTTTCGAC
>Ga0099364_10004933_pt1 | contig 19993 bp, 20 predicted proteins | sample TergutTh196P3_FD_73070 | JGI IMG/M metagenome (GOLD analysis project Ga0099364, IMG submission 73070) | Microcerotermes parvus P3 segment gut microbial communities from Pointe-Noire, Republic of the Congo - Th196 P3 | ecosystem: Host-associated > Arthropoda: Insects > Digestive system > Gut ... | reverse complement strand
TCTAAATCCATCTGGCCACTTGATCTTGGAAAAATGTTCACGGCAAGCTTCCTCTGTTGGGAAACGATTCATGAATTCCATGAGGGTAATTTCTTCCTGTTGCATCGCTTCACCTTCTTTTATAATTCGCATCTATTATTGCAAATTTATGACGCTTAGACAACTCAATAGTCATTTTTCTTTATCCTAAAGGAAAAGGAAATTGCTCTATGACGCTTGAACAACTCAACCGCCTGCTGACCGAAGGCGAAGGATTGACGGTCGAATACAAAAAATGCGAGAACGGACTGAACAACAGCTCAATAAACTCGCAGGCAGGGCTGTGTTCGGAAAAGATCTTCGACCGCATTGGGGACGCTGACGTGGATGCCGATAAATCAAATAAGAATGTAGGCTATAATAAGCTTGGGCGGGTGCTTTATCCGGAACGAATGGGCGCTGCAATCTCTGGCGCGCGCAGAGAAAGTCCCCATCCTATTTATATGTAATAAACGGAGGATCACAAATGGAACTGTCTCGAAGAGAGTTTATCAAAGTTTGCCTCACGGCTGCCGGGACTACAGCTGCGGCACTGAGCGGCCTGGGATTAGCGCGTGATCTGTTCGCGAAGGACGTTCCTGAGAATGCGTACAGGCCAAGGTATCTTGATTTAGAGCGCAGCGGCGAACTTGAGCGCCGCGAGAAGGCGCTCTGGGCGTTGCTCGAAAGTTGTAATCTCTGCCTGCGGCAGTGTAACGTCAATCGTCTGGCAGGCGCTAAGGGTGTCTGTTCCTCTGCGGAGACCTTTAAGGTCGCCCAACACGCCCCCCACTTCGGCGAAGAAAGACTGCTCGTTGGCAGAGAAGGCTCAGGGACTATCTTCTTCTCAAACTGCAACCTGCTCTGCGTGTTCTGCCTGAACTGGGAAATCAATCACCGAGGGGACGGAAGGCAGACTAACCACGCCGAGCTTGCCCGCATGATGCTTGAGCTTCAGCGCAGAGGCTGCCACAATATCAATCTGGTCACGACCACACACATAGTTCCTCACATCGTCAAAGCGCTTCGGCTCGCTGTCGCGGATGGACTGCGCCTGCCGTTAGTATACAACACCAGCAGCTACGACTCGCTTGAGGTGCTACAACTGCTTGACGGCATTGTAGACATCTATCTGCCGGACTTCAAATTCATGGACGCTGCGCTGGCCGCTCGCTTTGCGAGAAATGTCCCCGATTATCCGCGCCACGCCGCCGCGGCAATAAAGGAAATGCACCAACAGGTCGGAGCACTCCGGCAGACCGATGGTATCGCGTACCGCGGGCTGCTGATCCGTCACTTGGTTATGCCGGGAAACTCTGCGGGTACCGATGAGTTCGTTCGCTGGGTCGTTTCCGAGCTTGGCCCCGAGACCCACGTCAACATCATGGGGCAGTACAGACCCATGCACCGAGCTAACGAATATCCGCCGTTAGACCGGCCTCTGAGGCTGGATGAGTATATGCAAGCGATACACTGGGCGCGCGAAGCCGGCTTGCGGAACTTTCATTAGTCCCTTAACCTGCGGACATTGGAAAAGATACAATAAAAACAGGCAGTACCGTTTGCTGTAAGAAAATGTTATACTGTATGCAATGCGGGAGGAATATCAGTATGTTAAAAAAACCGGGTGAGGGAGAGAATGGGTTTTAAATCAGGACGCGGAAAGAATAATATTATTTGCGCGTCGATTCTTATCGGCGCCTTGTTTCTGTTTGGATTTTGCCTCGCGGCGGCGTCCATATTGAACTCAACTGTTTATACACCTTACTTGCTTAACGCGCTGAAAACCGCAGACAGGACGGCAGCCTACTACGAGGCTCCGAGGGTCAGGCTGCGCGATTGGGTAAATTCGGCATCTCAGCTCTGCGTGCACGCTTTCTCCGACTTAAATTTGTTCGAGGGCCGGAGTGAAATTGTACTGTATGCGCGTACAGCCGGCACGATATTTGAAACACCGGAACATATGGTTCTGCGAGAATAAATTTCCCTTCAAGATTCCATTATTTAATTATACCCCAGCACACATCAGTAGCGTAACAAACTAAGTTACGCATGTAGTCTTTCTTTAATTTAAAGGAGATTTGACATGTCTTTATTGTACGTGGGACTTGATATAGGATCCACTACTGCAAAGGTGGCTGTCCTCGACGGAGAAGGCCGCCTCATTCACAGCAGTTATCGCAGACATTACGCGGACATCCGCGCAACTGCCGGGGAGCTTATTGAGGAGATCGGCAGAAATTACGGCGGCTCCATGATGACGATGGCAGCGGCAGGTTCGGGAGCACTTTCGATCGCCGAGGGCATGGGCGTCCCGTTCATCCAGGAGCTTGTGGCTTGCAGGGCGAGCGTGGAACAATACCTCAAGGGCGTAGACGTGAGTATCGAACTTGGGGGCGAAGACGCCAAACTCACGTTCTTCGATAAATCGGGCATAGACCAGAGGATGAACGAGACCTGCGCCGGAGGCACGGGGGCGTTCCTGGATCAGATGGCGGCCTTGATGGGCATTGACGTGTCCGGATTGAACGAACTGGCTAAAGATTACAGCACTATCTACCCTATCGCTTCGCGATGCGGCGTATTTGCCAAGACCGACGTTCAATCCCTGCTGAACGATGGCGCCGCGAGAGAGGACATAGCGGCTTCCATCTTCCGGGCGATAGTTAATCAAACGATAAGCGGGCTGGCGTGTGGTAAAAAGATACAGGGCAATATCGCGTTTCTTGGCGGCCCTCTTTATTTTTTCCCGGAGCTGCGAAGACATTTTGCGGAAACTTTGGGGCTTTGTGACGAACAGTGCATATTTCCCGAAAATCCCCATCTCTTTGTCGCCATCGGCGCCGCTATACTGGGCAAACGCGGCTCATTCGTGGATATTGCGTCTCTTTACGGCAAAACAGAGATGTTTTTTTCCATGCGGCAGCCGGAATCTATCCATGTGCTGCCTGCTCTTTTTACGAGCGAAGAGTCGAGCGAAAAATTCAAACGCAGGCATGGCGCTGGGCGTGTTTCCCGCCTTCCCCTCTCCGGGCACAAAGGGGACGCCTACCTCGGCATCGACGTGGGCTCGACGACAACGAAGATGATATTGATAGGCTCGGGCGGAGAAATTCTGTTCACCCGGTACAGGGCGGCGGGAGGCGGCGACCCGGTACGTACCGTGCGGGAACTTTTATCGGAATTGTACAGCGAACTGCCGAAGGAAGTTTCGATACGCCGCAGCGGAGTGACGGGGTACGGCGAAAAATTGGTCAAGGCGGCTTTCGGGCTTGACATCGGAGAGGTGGAGACGGTGGCTCACGCATACGCCGCCCAATTTGTCCTCCCCGGCGTTGATTTTGTCATTGACATCGGCGGGCAGGATATGAAGTGCCTCAGCCTCAAAAACGGTGTGATAAACAAAGTTTTTCTTAACGAGGCGTGCTCGTCGGGATGTGGGTCGTTCCTCCAGACTTTCGCTAAGTCGCTTGAGATGTCAGCCGAGGAATTCGCGCGCGCCGCCGAGACCTCCCTTACGCCGGTAGATTTCGGGTCGCGCTGCACGGTATTTATGAACTCACGAGTGCGCCAGGCGCAGAAGGACGGAGCCGGCATACCGGACATATCGGCGGGGCTCGTCTACTCGGTGGTTCGCAACGCGCTGTACAAGGTGCTCAAGATCAAAAGCGCGGACGATCTGGGCGAGAGGATAGTCGTGCAGGGCGGGACGTTCAAAAACGACGCCCTGCTCAGGGCTTTTGAACTTATAACAGGACGCGAGGCTACGCGTCCCGAGATCGCCGAGCTGATGGGGGCATTCGGAGCGGCATTGCTTGCCCGCGACTCATCGTCCCCCTCGGCAACCACCCTTCTCTCCGCGGAGGATGTGGCGTCACTCTCCGCCGCGACATCCACCTCAAGATGCGAAGGCTGCGGCAACAGGTGCATACTCACCAGGACACGCTTCGGAGACGGAAGGGCGCACATTTCGGGCAACCGGTGCGAACACGGAGCCGGCAGCGTAAGCGCGTCAAGCCCCATACCGAATTTGTTCGAGCGAAAGTACAGGAGATTATTCGATTTCAGGGAACCGCTCCCGGCGGAACGGGCTCCCCGCGGCGTAATAGGTATCCCGCGCGTGCTTAATATGTATGAGAACTACCCATTCTGGTTCACGCTTTTTACAGAGCTTGGATTCAGGGTCGAACTATCGCGTGAGAGGCCGGACGAATTTCTCGGCATTGACACCATTCCCTCTCAGACGGTGTGTCATCCCGCAAAGCTGGCGCACAGACATATACTTGATCTATTGGAACGGGGAATAAAAAGAATATTCTATCCGATAATACTGCGCGAGGGACTTGAGTTCGGCGACGCGCACAATAATTTCAACTGCCCGGTCGTAACCGGATATCCGGACGTGGCGTATTTGAACATTGACGATTTGCGGGATGAGGGCGTGGATTTCATGCACCCGCCAATATCAATGGAGCCGGTATATAAATCATCGTCAATGAAGAAAAGGCTGCGCGACGAGCTGAAACGTTTCGGAGTGAGTTCGTCCGAGATATGCTCGGCTTTCAATGCCGCCCTGAGAGCGCAGCTTGATTTTAAGAGCGACGTGAGGCGATACGGAGAGGAAACCATGGAATTTCTCAGGCAGACCGGAGGAATCGGCGTCGTGCTGGCCGGACATCCATATCATTTAGATCCCGACGTCCATCACGGTATCCCTGAACTTATTTTGAGTTACGGCGCCGCTGTCCTCACGGAGGACTCGATATGCCACAGCGCGAAAGAGATAGGCGGGGTCGATCCGCTTTACGTTGTAGACCAATGGACGTATCATTCAAGGATTTTCAGGACCGCCACAGTAATCGCGCGGCATCCCGATTTCGAGAACGTCCACATGGTGCAGCTCAATTCGTTCGGGTGCGGGCTCGACGCGATAAGCGCCGACCAGGCTGCCCAACTGCTGGAGCAGCACGGGAAACATCACACGCTTATAAAAATCGACGAGGGAAAGAATAACGGCGCGGCGAACATCAGGATCAGGTCCATGCTGTCGTCGATCCGAAGAGTGCGATCCATGCCGGACGCGGCGAATGAAAAAAAGAGCGGTGAAAAAATATCCGAACGGCATCCAACCGTATCCGCATTTGGAAAAACGAACCGCGTGACACGTACCATACTCTGCCCTTCTCTCTCCGCGCATCACTTTCAGTTTCTGGAGACGGCGATGCGGACAGAGGGATTCGACTTCCGCGTGCTGCCGGAGGGCGGACGGGAGTCGGTCGAGCTTGGGCTCAGGTACGTGAACAACGACGCGTGTTACCCGGCGATGGTCGTTGTGGGACAGTTTCTTGAAACGCTGCGAAGCGGGGAGTTTGATCCCGATACGACGGATTGCCTGTATGCCCAGACGGGAGGCGCGTGCAGGGCAAGCAACTATGTCCCGTTACTCCGTAAGGCGCTTGATGACGCGGGTTACTCTCAGGTGAGAGTGCTTGCGGCAAATGCCCAGCGCAACAGCGGCGCGGAGAAATTTCTTATTTCGGGCGGCGCTATGTGGCGCACACTACTCAGCATGCTGTACGGCGACATGCTCATGCGCCTGCTCAACAGGACGCGCCCGTATGAATCGCGCAAAGGCAGCGCCGACGAACTATACAACAAATGGGTCGTTCACTGTAAGAAAAACGTCGAGCGCGGAAGCTGGCCTATATTCAAGCAGGACGTCCATTCCATGGCCTGTGAATTTGCAGCGGTGCCAATCGACGAAACACCGCGCCCCAGGGTCGGGATAGTCGGCGAGATACTCGTCAAATATCACAACAGGGCGAACGAACATCTTGTCCAGGTAATAGAGAACGAAGGCGGCGAGGCTGTGGTACCGGATCTTGCGAACTTCCTGCTTTACTGCCTGTACGATTTTGTATTCGCTCATAAAAAACTTTCCGGCCCATTGATCCCGAGATTATTTGGCGAGGTTGGAATTGAAATCCTTGAGTGGATGCGCCGGCCAATGCAACGCGCTCTAAAGGGCACGAGATTCGGCGATCTCAACGGCATACGCGATATGGCGGCGGGCATTGACACCACGGCGAGCCCCGCGAATCAAGCGGGCGAGGGATGGCTTCTCGCGTCGGAAATGATGCGCCTCATAGAGGCCGGTGTTCGCAGCGTCATCTGCGTGCAGCCCTTCGCCTGCCTGCCTAACCATATAACAGGCAAGGGCGTGATAAAGGAACTGCGCCGTCTCTACAGGGGGGCGAACATCCTCGCCCTTGATTACGATTTCAGCGTGAGCAACGTCAATCAGTTAAACCGTATCAAGTTATTGATGGCATCCGCCGCCGGGTGATGCGCGATTAAATTATCAAGAGCCGATTTCCTGCTTGATCCGGGAAAACTTGCCCTCCACGGCGCGAAAAATATCCACCAGAACAGGGTCAAAATGCGCCCCGGACTCACTTTCAATAATTTGGCTTGCTTCCTCATGGGAAAACGCTCGCTTGTATGGACGCTCGGAGATAAGCGCGTCGTATACATCAGCGATGGCCATTAATCGCCCCTCCAAAGGGATGTTTGTGCCTTTAAGCCCTAAAGGGTAGCCGGTGCCGTCCCATTTTTCGTGGTGAGTTCCGACAATTGACAGCGCATGGCGCAAAAATGCGTGGTCACCCGAATTGCTCATTATCTTTTCAACAGCGGTCACTCCCACCGGCACATGGGTTTTCATTATCTCATATTCTTCTGCGGTCAGTTTGCCGGGTTTGTTGAGAATAAGGTCAGTTATGGCGATTTTTCCCACATCATGGAGCTGCGCCGAAGACAGAAAGAAATACATATCCCATTTGGCAATTTCTCCCTTATATACGCTTTCCCTGCTTAGCTCCTCGGACAAAGCTTTCAGATAAAACTGAGTACGCGCGATATGCCCGCCGGTGAGTTTGTCCCGGAATTCCACAAGGTCAGAAACTGTGGTAACCACTGCGTTTTGAAGGGCGAGAACTTCCGCCGTCTTTTCGCATACCTTTTTTTCCAGGTTGTCCGCGTAATCTTTCAGCGTCGCCTGGTTTGCCAGCAAATCTTTTTTTTGCCGGGAAATCAAAAGCTGGTTTTCAATACGTTTTAGCAGCAGCGGGCCTGAAAATGGCTTGGATATGTAATCCATCGCGCCCAGTTCAAAGCCTTCCAGTTCGCTGCTTTCGTCAGTTTTTCCCGTAAGGAATACGACGGGAATATCGGCAAAACACGGGGTCGCCTTCAGTTTTTTAATGGTTTCGTAACCGTTCATTTCCGGCATTTCGATATCCAAAAGGATCAGGTCGGGAACGACGTTATCAAGTATCTCAAAAAGTTTGGCAGCGGACGGCGCCGGGTAGACCTCGTAAAATGTTTTGAGCATGTTCCTGCCCATGGCCAGGTTAGCCATATTGTCGTCCACCATAATAATTTTATAACGGGTATTTTCCATTTTGTTCCTCCGTACATTCTCGGATGTCAGTTAAATTGTTTCTCTGTCTTAGTTTCTGTGATTAATAATATAGTATAACGCCATTTCTCAGAAAAAATCAATAATATTTGTTAAAATTAAAATAAGCGCGTTTCAATATCTTTTTTAGATAAAACATAATTTACATGGAAAAGGAAGGTTAAAAATGGAGGTACTTTTTCAAGGACTCATGAGTCTGACATGGCAATCCTTAGTTATGTTCGGGACAGGCGGCATTCTTATTTATCTTGCGGTAAAAAAAGATTACGAGCCTATGCTGTTATTGCCGATAGGTTTCGGCGCGATACTTGTGAACCTCCCGTTTTCGGCTGTGTGGGAATACGAAGGAGCCGCAGGCGTATTGCAGGTTTTCTACAACATGGGCATTAAGACCGAGATATTCCCCGTGCTCATTTTTGTCGCAGTGGGGGCAATGATAGACTTCTCGCCGCTGCTGAGGGACCCGAAGATGCTTTTTCTCGGTGCGGCGGCGCAGGTTGGCATATTCACCACCATTGTTATTGTCGTATTGATCGGCAACCTTTTTCCCGCTTTGGGAATCGACTTAAAGAGCGCGGCGGCAATCGGTATCATCGGCGCAGCGGACGGCCCCACTTCAATTTTTGTAGCCACAAAATTTGCTCCGCAATTTTTAGCCCCCATTTCGGTGGCGGCATATTCATACATGGCGCTTGTGCCGATTATTCAACCGCCCGTTATAAAGCTGCTGACGACAAAAAAAGAGCGCCTGATACGCATGGATTATTCGGATAAAAAAATCTCGAAAACAACGCTTATCCTGTTTCCCATAATCGTGACGATAATATCGGGCATTCTCGCTCCGATATGCGTGCCATTGGTCGGGCTGCTCATGTTCGGCAACCTTGTCAGAGAGTGCGGCGTGCTTGAGAGATTATCAAAATCCGCGCAGAATGAGCTTGCCAACCTCGTGACCCTGCTGCTGGGCATAACAATAGGGTCAACAATGCACCATGAGAAATTCCTGCAGCCTATGACCTTACTTATACTTGTTATTGGCTTCGCCGCTTTTGTGTTTGATACGGCGGGCGGGGTGCTGTTCGTTAAGTTTTTAAACCTTTTCAGCAAAAATAAAATCAACCCAATGGTCGGCGCGGCGGGCATATCGGCATTCCCGATGTCTGCGCGGATAGTGCAAAAGCTTGGAGCAAGCGAAGACCGGCAAAATTTTTTACTTATGCCCGCCGTTTCCGCTAACGTCGCGGGACAGGTCGCTTCCGCAATAGCGGGCGGCATGGTCCTTGCGATAGTGCCGCGGCTGCTCGGATATTAAAAGGGGGAATGCGTTATGTTTTCGCTTTCGCTGCAATTAATGCTGTATGGAATTACCGGAGTTTTTATCGCTCTCGCAGTCCTTTATGTTGCTGTCAGCGCCATGACTAAAATATTTCCATATGATATTGAAAACGAAAAATGAGTTTTGCTGAACTCTTTTTTCTTGCCATAGGGCTTTCAATGGACGCTTTTGCCGCGGCAATCTGCATCGGGCTTACCATGGCTGAAGCTACAGTGATAAAATCATTGACCGTCGGGCTGTATTTTGGTATCTTTCAGGCTGTCATGCCGGTTCTCGGATATATGGCAGCCACACAGTTTGCCGATAAGATCGCCTCATATGACCATTGGATCGCTTTTGCGCTTCTCTGCTTTCTCGGCGGCAGGATGATCATGGGCAGCTTCAAAAAAAAGGAATGTCCCGACAGGAGATGTCCTGCCAAAATATGCGACGACAGAACGTGCCCCGGCGGAAAAAAGCCCGGCCATAAAGAAGCCTCTCTAAAGCCCGCGCAAATGCTGCCCCTCGCCATTGCCACAAGTATTGACGCGCTGGTTGTAGGTGTGTCGTTTGCTTTTCTTCGGGTCGATATTGTTCCGGCGGTTTCCTTTATCGGGGGAACCACTCTTGTATTGTCCATGGGCGGCGTAAAAATAGGAAACATATTCGGCGCAAGATTCAAATCAAATGCGGAACTCGCCGGCGGCATCGTTCTGGTTCTGATAGGCTCGAAAATATTATTTGAACACGTATTTTTGTGATACGATAGGAAAAAATAATAATCCATTAGGAGGTAATCTTTGCCGGACAGGCAAATATTTAATATGAAAATATCCGTAATAATACCGGTTTATAATGAAGAAGAGTGCCTTGCCCGGCTTTTTGAAAGGCTCTTTCCCGTGATGGAAAATTTATCGCTTCCGTTTGAACTGATATTCGTCAACGATGGAAGCAGGGATAATTCATTGAATATATTATTGGGTTTTCATAAAGAACACCCTGAAAATTTGAAAATCATTGACTTTAACGGCAATTTTGGGCAGCACTCCGCGATAATGGCCGGCTTTGAGTTATCAACCGGCGACGCCGTTATCACAATTGACGCGGATTTGCAGAACCCGCCGGAGGAAATTCCGCGAATAGTCGAGCAGATAAAATCGGGACACGATGTTGTAGGCACGGTAAGGACCAACAGGCACGATCCTTTTTTTCGTAAATTCGCCTCAAAAATAGTCAATAAAATTACCAATAGGATAACCGGATTGCGTATAAGCGATTATGGGTGCATGTTGCGCGGATACAGGAGAGACATCGTGGATATAATGAAAAAAACAGAGGAGACAAGCACTTTTATTCCTGCTTTAGCCCAGAAATTCGCGTCAAATCCGGCTGAAATCTCCGTATCGCACAATGAACGCGAGCTTGGAGTATCCAAGTACAGCTTGTTCAGGCTCATAAGGCTTAATTTTGATCTTATGACCAGTTTTTCACTGATCCCGTTACAGGTCGTAACAATGCTTGGAATGTCGGTTTCGGTGGTAAGCTTACTATTTGGCATATTTATGCTTATCAGGCGCATTGTCGTAGGCCCCGAAGCTGAAGGAGTTTTCCTGCTGCTTACGCTTAATTTCTTTCTTATGGGAATTACAATGTCCTGCCTGGGGATAGCGGGAGAATACATAGGAAGGATTTATCAGGAGGTTCGCCACAGGCCGAGATATATTATCAGGAACAAATGGAGGTAAATTTATGGATATTTTGCTGCTTGGGGCTAACGGTTTTATAGGGTCGCATCTCATTGAAAGAATTTTGTCCGGAAAAGACACTTCCGATTGGAATATCCGGGCTTTTGACATTGCCGGGGATAATTTAAGCAGCTTCTCCGGTGATTCCCGATTTTCTTTCAGACAGGGAGATATTTTTGAAGATGACGCGTGGATCGAACAACAGATGAAGGGATGTGACGTGATACTTCCATTCGTCGGGATAGCGAAACCGGCTTACTATCTCAGCAGGCCCTTATGGACTTTTGAGCTTGATTTCGAGCAAAATCTGAAAATCGTGCGCATGTGCGTTCATAACGGAAAACGGGTCATATTTCCGTCCACTTCCGAAGTTTACGGGATGAGCCCCAGCAAAACCCTTATCGAAGATGAAAGCCCGTTAATGGTGGGAACCATAAACAAAATGAGGTGGATATACAGCTGCTGTAAGCAGATGCTCGACCGTATAATAGTGGCATACGGGCAGGAAAAAGGATTGAAGTACACCATATTCCGCCCTTTTAACTGGATAGGGGCAAGGCTCGACACTTTTAAGGACGCTGAAGAGCGCACCGCGCGTTCCATTACGCAAATAGTATACGATATCCTCAATAACCGCCCGATCACGCTCGTCAACGGCGGAGAGCAGAGGCGCAGTTTCACCTACGTCAGCGACGGAGTCGAAGCTCTCGTCGCCATAATAAAAAATATTAACGGCAACGCGGACGGGCAGATTTTCAACATCGGCAACCCCGGGAACAACGCGTCAATAAAGGAGCTTGCGTACGAAATACTTAAAGCAATGAAGGGAAGCGGTAACGAAATGTTCATGAAGGCGGCGGAAAAAGCCGAGGTCATAGCAAGGCCAGCGGAAGAATATTACGGAAATGGTTATGATGATATGCAGGATCGTGTCCCCTCCATCGAAAACATAAAAAGAAGGCTCGGATGGAGCCCTGAAGTTGGATTTTCGGAAGCTGTCCGCATGACAGTTTCCTCCTATTTATTATGATCATGGATACGTATCTTGCTGTTAAAGTCGACGTAGATACCCTTAAAGGCTACCTCGAAGGAGTGCCGAGGCTGCTTAAGATTTTTGACGACAGGGATATCAAAGCTACATTTTTGTTTTCATTCGGCCCTGATAACTCCGGTAAAGCTATCCGGCGTATTTTTCGAAAAGGTTTCCTGCAAAAAATGTTTCGCACGAAAGCTCCTTCAGCTTATGGGCTGAAAACACTGATGTACGGCACTCTTTTACCCGCTCCCATGATTGTTGACCCTAATCCCGGACAGTTTATCAGCGCGGTCGAATCGGAGCATGACTGCGGGATACATGCGTGGGACCATGTTAAGTGGCAGGATAAGATAAAAAATTTGTCAAAAGAGGAAATTATTGAAGATTTCAATAAAGCTACGGAAATTTTCAAGAAATATGCCGGCTTTGCGCCTCGTTGCTGCGGCGCGCCGGGATGGCAGGTGAGCGAAACCAGCCTTGCGGCGCAGGACGGATTTGATTTTGATTATTGCAGCGATACGCGAGGCACACACGGAAACGTGCCTTTTTTGCCCCGTTTGCGTGACAGCGCGTTTCATACGTTGCAGATACCTTCAACCCTTCCCACGCTTGATGAGGTCATTGGCGTAAACGATATAAACGCGGATAATTTTGATGAATTTTTCCTTGACAGGCTGCAAGAAGGGCTGAATGTTCATACTATCCATGCCGAAATGGAAGGAGGAGCTCTTGCGGGCGTATTTGAGAGATTTATAGACTCCTGCCTTGAGCGTGATGTAATTTTTAAAACACTAAGCGAAGTCGCCGATGATTCCCGAAATAAACTTACGCCAACCTGTGAGATAGAAGAAGGGTTTGTCCCAGGCAGAGCGGGCAAGGTCGCCATGCCGGGGATCTTAACTGAATCGGTTTACTAAATAATTTAAACAATTGGCAATAAACAAAAAAATATAGATTTTATTATAAAATTATAGAATTGTTAGTTAAAGAAGCGCTTTTGTAGTAAAATAATAAGGTGGTGTTGAGTTTGATAGCTTGCAAGACCCGTGTGCGTTACTGTGAGACCGACCAGATGGGCGTTGTTTATCACGGGAATTATTTTGACTGGTTTGAAATGGGGCGGACAGAATATTGCCGCAGTCTCGGAAAGACATACCTTGACTGGGAACGCGAGGGCGTTTTTCTGCCTGTTGTCGAAGCTCACTGCAGGCATAAACACTCAGTCTTCTATGATGACGAGATAACTATTTGGACTTGGATCGAAAAAATCTCAAGCGCGAGCGTTACATTTGGCAATCGCATAGAACGGGATTGCGAACCGGGCAAAATAGCCGCGGAGGGTTGGACAAAACATGCTTTTGTCAACAAAGACGGGAAAATTATAAGAGGAAAAAACGAACTCGCTGAATTAATGGAATTGCAAATAAAAAATAAGACTGGAGGATGAGTAAAAATGGGAAAAAAAATTCTCTTACTTGGCAATGAAGCTATTGCTCACGCAGTAGTCGAAGCTGGATGTCAGGTTGCCTCAGCATATCCCGGAACTCCTTCATCGGAGATCCTGCCTGCCATTGCGGCTTATGCGGATGAAATGAAGTCCCCAATTTTGGTGGAATGGGGAGCAAATGAAAAAGTAGCGTTTGAAATGGCAGTATCGGCAACTTTTGCCGGAGCGCGTGCCTGCACCGTTATGAAACAGGTGGGGCTCAATGTAGCGGCTGACCCTTTTATGACTACCGCTCTTTATAACCTGAAAGGCGGAATGCTTCTTATAGCAGCCGATGACCCGGGCTGCCACAGCTCACAGACCGAACAGGACAGCAGATTTTTCGCCCAATTCGCGCGGATCCCTGTTTTCGACCCTTCAGACGCGGTCGAAGCGCATAAAATGGTATTTGACGCTTACGCGCTGTCTGAAAAATATGGAATAACCGTGATGCTGCGGCCAACTACAAGAGTCGATCATTGCCGCCAGGCGCTGGAAGTCGGAGATAAGGTCGCCGAGGGGAGCGTTGTTAAGTTCGAACGGGATATGTCCCGCTGGATACCGGTTCCGGCACATGTCCGGGTCAATTTGCCGCTCCATAATAAGCGCATAGAGGATATAAGGGAAGAATTTGAGAACGGGTACCGGCAATACACCTACGAAGTTCCCGCGAAAGGGAAGGAAAAACTTGCGATAGTTGCGGGGGGCGTTGTTTTCGCGGTCGTAAGCGATCTTATAAAATCCCTCGGCAGAGACGATATATCAATTCTAAAGATCGGAACGCCCTACCCGCTTCCGCATAAAAAACTTGCTGATTTTATCGCAAAGCGCGATAACGTTCTGATACTTGAGGAGACGTATCCGGTAATCGAAGACCAGCTCATTGATAAGTCCGGGATAAAGGGGCGCTGGAACGGTTGGGTTCCAAGAGAGGGAGAGCTTCTTCCGGAAATTGTTGAAGGAATAGTTCTGAAAGCCCTTGGAGAGGAAGTTCTTTCGAGGGATGACGGCAAACTTAAAGCCGCGCTTGAAGAATTAAAGCTCAAGCCGCGCAAGCCTCAGCTTTGCGCGGGATGCCCCCACAGGGCAAGTTATTTCTCAATGCGCAAGGCTTTACCTTCATCTATAGGCACTTCGGATATAGGATGCTATTCCCTTTCATTAAATCAAAACGCGGTTGACACCTGTATAGATATGGGCGCCGCCATAAGCGCGGCTTCAGGGTTATTCCTCGCGCACAAGGCAACCGGACAGGAAAGACCAATCATAGCGACGATAGGAGACTCAACATTTTTCCACATGGGGGCGCCGGGGCTTGAAACCGCCGTATACAACCGCCACGCTTTTATCCTCTGCATACTGGACAACAGCATCACGGCCATGACCGGAGGGCAGGAGCATCCGGGGACAGGAGGGAAACTTCGGAAAGGCGATACCGGCAGAGCGATAGATTCCGTTGAGCTGTGCAAGGGATGCGGAGTTAAATTTGTTGAAGTAGCGAACCCTTACGATACAGCGGCGAGCGAGGGAATAATAAAACGCGCCTGGGAACACGCGAAGGAAAATCAGGAGCCGGCAGTCGTCATATATAAATATCCTTGTATGCTTTTAAGGCCAAAACAGGAAGTAATCCCCGTGGAAATAAAAGAATCGGAATGCACGGGCTGCAAGTATTGTACCAATTATTTCAACTGCCCCGGGCTTGTTTTTGATGACGCCGCAAAGAAAGCCAGGATAGATATGCGTTACTGCGTATCTTGCGGAGTTTGCATGAATGTATGTCCCCGTAAATCAATAATTGCTAAGGAGGGGAAGTAATATGCAGTTTATAATTGTTGGCATTGGCGGACAGGGTATACTTTTCACAAGCAGAATCCTTGGTAAATTAGCTATATCAAGAGCCCAGGACGCTATAGGCAGTGAAGTTCACGGTATGGCTCAGCGCGGAGGTTCCGTAATAAGCCATTTTAAAATCGGAGATTACAAAAGCCCGCTTGTAAAAACAGGAGAAGCGGATGTGCTTATAGCCTTTGATCAGTATGAAGGGATAAGAAACCTTCCATTTTTGAAAAAAGGCGGAATCTTCGTAGTAAATGTTCATAATAATAAGGCTTTTGAAAATGAGAACCTTAATGATTATATTGCGTCCAAAAATATAATTTGCCATAAATTGCATGGTTATAAGATTTTGGATGTTGAAATGGGCGGCAGGTATCTTTTTCTCAATGTGCTTATTATGGGGAAAGCCTGCGCGTGCGGCATAAACGGCCTTGAACCTGAAACCGTCAGAAAAGCGTTGGAAGAACTTGCGCCTCCTAAGCTGCTGCCTGAAAATCTCAAGGTTTTTGATTTGGGGTTAAAAGCGTCATAAGTATGGATTTTAAACCATATTTATTGAATAAAAATCCGGGTAAAAAACCGAAAACAAAAAATGGGCGCGCTTGTTGCGTCCATTTTTTTAAATCTGGTTTTTCCCTAATAGAATTACTTATTGTCATATCTATCCTTGCGCTGTCCGTCTCCATGTCATTTATACCGGGAACTCAATCAGAGGAAAAACAAGCGATAGAGGAGGCTAAGAATTTAGCGGATTGGTTTGAACGGGCTTTTATAAAATCAAATATCACTAAGCAGCGTTTTCAGATAATACGAATAAATGTACCGCTTCCAAATTTTTATATAAACTGGATATCTGCCTCATCTAATCAAAGAGAAACTTATGAGTCCAGGGGACGTGCATTATTTACCATTCCGCAAGACGACGGAACTTCAGTATATAACCCCTTAATGGGTTACCTTGAAGGCCAATTCGGGATGACAATCCGCGTTTATCGCGGTTCCGACACCGGAATGAGCAAAATAATAAGATATGTCATAATTTCACGCTTCGGACGAGTGAGAGTGTCGGAGTCCCCGCCGCCGTGAACAGGAACGCGGACAGGATCGCCCGCAATAAATAAAAGCGGGCGAGACGCCCGCGCAATGTCATTAAGTTAAGGGATTGAATGAACAAAAAGCATTATCGAAAATAAAAAAGGGTGAGGATTAAGCGAAAACCTCACGATTTTTTTATTAATCATCAAAAAATGTGAATGCTAAACAAGCGGATTCGAAAAAATCTGTAAAATATCACTATGAAAATATCGCAAACTAAGCTACTCTATAAGCGAAGCTAACTGCCTTTTGGCGGCGGATTTTACGATCATTTTTACGCCCTGGGCGGACAGATAAAATGTTCTTCCGAAGCATAGCTTCAACGTCAGATGGGGGTGCATTGTTCCGTAATCGCAAGAAATGTCTGCAAATATGTATAGCAGCGGTAAAGTTGACCTGATAAACATGCCGGGTATCAGCTTGTGAAATGATTACGCGCGATGTAATCATGAGAGCGAAGTTATACATGATGATTCTTGCGAAGATTTCCTGGACAATAGTGGTACTGTCATTTGTTCTTAGAAAGGAAAGCAAGGGAACTTTTGGAAGACCCGGAAATTGCTGCGGCGTATCTTAGCGTGAAGGCGTAAAAAATAGCTGCGTAAAAAACAACAGCAGCGGGGGTAGTTACCCGTCGCTGTTTATTATCCCGTGTCGTTGTTCTTTTATCGGCAATAAATTCAAAGAGTTTCCGTGAATTTGCTGAGGTCCGCCACGCAACCGCCCCAGGAGAGCCCGACGCCAAAACCTATCAGCATTACTTTTTTCAATTTATTTGTATCATTGGATAATATAAGATCTCTCAACGCGAGAGGTATTGACGTCGATACGGTGTTTCCGTAATTTTTGACGTCATTCCAAAAGGGCGCGTCCATCAATTCGCATTTCTCACGCAAGAAATTAAGCATGAATTTATTTGCCTGGTGAAAAACATAATAATCCACATCATCTTTCGAAAGACCGCATTTTCGCAACACATTTGTCACAGTTGCCGGCACTGTGTTCAAAGCGAATTGAGTGATTTCTCCGCCATTCATATACAAAGAATTCAGCGCATTATTATCAGGCCCTGATGGAAATCGAGAGGCACCCGTCTTGACTATCAAGCTCTCCGCGCCTTCACCATCCGTGCCAAATTCGAATCCGTATATTCCCTCTTCGTTTTCACCCACACCAGAAACTATTGTCGCGCTCGCTCCGTCGCCAAACAGAGGTAACGTGGAAGTGTCATCCTGCCTTATATATTTCGTGTAAGTTTCCGATGTCAGAAACAATACGTTTTCAGCTTGCCCTGTTTCTATAAGCCCTTTCGCTATAGATAGTCCATAAATGTACCCCGAGCACCCCATATTAAAGTCGAACGCGCCGCATTTTTTGCCGAAATGTAAGCGATGTTGCAAGATACAGGCCGTCGTCGGAAGAAAATAATCCGGAGACTGAGTACACAAAATAATAAAATCAATCGTATTCCTATCAATAGGAAATTTCGAGAATAAACGCTCCGCCGCGTAATACGCCAAATCCGACGCGCATTCGCCGGGTTTTGCCACGTGCCTTTTGTAAATTCCAGTCTTTTTGGTTAATTTATTGTCTGCCGGGTTTTCTTTTATGGTTTCCGGTAAATACGCGCCGATAGCTTTTACGTAAGCCATTTTTTTATCAAGACGATTCAAGCCAAGTAACCTCCGTCTATTACGATGTCTGTTCCCGTTATCCATTTCGATTTATCACTGAGCAAAAATAAAACCAAATCCGCGACATCCATAGCGGTCCCTTTCCCGAGGGGTGATAAAAGCTCTTCTGAATCTTTCGAGAGGCTCGTTTCTATATATCCGGGGCTTATTGAATTGACCCTCACGCCTTTCGCAGCCAGTTCTTTGGCGAAAGACCTGACACTGGCGCTCACCGCAGCTTTAACCGCACAATATATACCGAGCCCTTTTTGCCCCCTGCGCGAATTTACCGAAGCAATTTGCACATGGGAGGAATTAGGGTTTGAATATTTTTTCTTTGTGGCTATTTGCAAAAGAGATACCCCCGCCCAAAAACATACGTCCATCATTTTTCTCGCGGCGTCTTGACTAAAAGCTTTTAGCGGGGTAAACATCAACACTCCCGCCGAATGTACGCTTCCGTCAATTCCACCGTGTTCATTTACAAAATTTGCGATGGAATCTTCGAGCGACACTTCGTCACATACGTCCAGGGCGGAAACAAATATATTTTCAGGCACGTTGGATTTCAATTCAATAAGCTCTTTTTCTCTCCTTGCTATGGCCAGCACTTTCTCGCCGTTTCGCGCCAGCGACAAGGCTATTTCGTAACCGAAACCCGACGAAGCGCCTGTCACGATAATTTTCTTATTTTCTAAAATCATATCTAAACCCGGCATCAAGGTCAGTTTTGTACAAGCTCATATAGGTCGGCGATCGCAATGGCATTTCTTATCTCAGAAATTTGAATTGTTTTTTTGTATTTCAAATCGGCCATAGCGATAAAAGTAACAACTGCCAAAGAGTCCCACTCTTCTATTTCCGACAATAATTTATCGGATGACAAAGAGTTTTCCAGTTCCAAAATTTCACATAAATTTCCTAAAAATTGCTCCATAAGTTGTCACCTCTATAGCGTTAAATGTTGGAATAGTTCCTAAACAAATTCTATCCGCTGATATTCAAAACCGCTGCGGATATTTCTCCATTTCTCCGCAAACATAGATTGTATACAGACATCGTAATATTGCCCATTTTTCAAGATATGCTGTTTTAAAATTCCTTCGGTGTCGCAGCCACACAACTCGTGCATTTTTACAGCAGCGGTATTTAAACAAAAACTTTCACCTATAACCTTGTTAAGCCTCATTTTATCGAACACATAATCGTACAGGCTCATTTCCAATGCCATAGCAAGATCAATAGAACGCAATTTTTTCTCTGCGACATAATATGCCCAAGCACAGCGTTTATTCGTAATATCAATATCGGCGAGATTTATGACACCACAAGGAATACTGTCCACCTCAATAATCCAATAAGACAATTCTCCGGACGCGGCTAATTTTTCAAACCACCGCTTTTGTCTGTCCAATGTAAGCACAGGGTCTGTATTCATGAATTTTGTTACATGCGGAGACATGCGCCAGCGCATTACATTTTCCAAATCACCGGCTTCAAGTTTGCGGCAATTGAATTTACACGGCAAAGAATTCGTTTTTATTACGTTATTCATGAAGTTAAACGGCACGATAAGCCCTCGCGCTTCCAGTTCTTCCCGCGTTAACGTTTTTCTAAAATCCTGTTCATACATAAGCTGTTGCCCCTTTAGTATTTATTTGTCCTCAATTATACCCCATTAAGTCAATATTAATACCCCTTATAGATAATTCGTTGCTTCGTTTGTCCCTTATACAATTTTAAGGGGTGATTGCATGGATTATAAGAGGTTAGGCAATAGAATCCGTGAGGAACGGTTGCGCTTGAATTTGACTCAAGCTGCTCTGGCAGAAGCGATTGATATATCCGATACCTATATGGGAGCAATAGAAAGAGGGGAACGGAGCCTCACGCTGGATACCCTTGTAAGGCTTGTCAACAGGCTTGGCGTAACCGTGGATTACATGCTGGCCGATTCCGTATCCGACTGCGACACTAACATACTGGAACAATTCAGGCAGATTACCGACTGTCAGCCATTAGAACGCAAGCAGCTGGCAATCAAAGTGTTACGCACCATATTCACTCACTTTGAGCATGAATATATTAGTCTGCCCAAACCATTAACTGACATCGGACGTAAAGAGTTGGAATAATTCATTTCTTATTTGCTTGTAAAGGATAAATAGCATTATCCAAGAGGAAAACAAGCGACAAAGGAGGCTAAGAATTTAGCGGAATGGTTTGAACGGGCTTTTATAAAATCAAATATCACTAAGCAGCGTTTTCAGATAATACGAATAAATGTACCGCTTCCAAATTTTTAT
>Ga0099364_10004932_pt1 | contig 19994 bp, 15 predicted proteins | sample TergutTh196P3_FD_73070 | JGI IMG/M metagenome (GOLD analysis project Ga0099364, IMG submission 73070) | Microcerotermes parvus P3 segment gut microbial communities from Pointe-Noire, Republic of the Congo - Th196 P3 | ecosystem: Host-associated > Arthropoda: Insects > Digestive system > Gut ... | reverse complement strand
AAACAGCAAAAAATCTGTTTAGAATCCATAGGAATACCAATAAAAAGTAAATTAAAAATAATTATAGTACTTTTTGAAAAGTTGTTAAATAATGAATTTTTGAAGAAATATTTTAGCTAAACTGTCTGTTTGAGTGAATTTTTCAAAATAAAGCTCAAAATTTTCTTTTAGATAATTCACATCTTCAATGAATTCTGTTGACAATTCTCTTTTTATTGCATACCAAAGTCGTTCAATGGGGTTGAGGTCTGAGGCATATTTGGGTAAATATATAAGTTCCATGTTAAGATGTGGGGCGATTCTTTTTGTTAAGGCAGCAATATGTATAGGTGCATTATCTAAAATCAATACAATTTTTTTCTCTTTTTTAAATTTTTCTTTCCAAAGATCTTCTTCAAGAGTATTAGCTAATTTTCGAGCAAGCTGGGTTTCTCCTTGTGTTCTCTCATTTTTAACTTTTTCCACTTTTAAAACTTTTTTATCAGCTATTTTGTCTATTGGTGATTGTTGAAAATACGAAAGGATATATGTTTTCACGATATTTATCTAACAAGAATTCATACTCATTTCCCAATATTTTTATATTGTTTTTAAGATCATCAAACTTTTCCACTAGCAATTCTTTTCTAAGTACTCCTTTTGTATATTTAGCGTTTTCATATGTTTCCACAATATTTTTTTGGGTGAAATACCAGTTATTTAATAATGTTTGAAATTTTTTAATGAGATATTTATCTTCTAAATTTACCTTACGTGATTCACATAGAAAAGTCATAATATCTAAGGTTTTAGAAGTTTCTTTAAATTGTAATATGCCATTTCCATTGGGTGAATAACTTCCAAATGCATTAATTTTAAATTTGTCGGGGTTTCGTATGATTATATTTTTTCTTAATTCAGGTTTAAACCATAACTTTCCAGAATTACACTGATTTTGATAACCTGTTTGATCTAAAAAGAGTAATATTTGATTATCATAATCCATATTTAAGAGTTTCTTTTTCAACTGTTCTTCAGCGTCCGATGGTCTTTTAGAATAAAACTGATAAGGTTTAGTATAATGAAATCCTAAACCTTTTAAAAGAATAGATAAGTTAGATTGAGCATATTCTACATTAAATTCATCTTTAAGAATTTTATTAGCTTTCCTAGAATTTAAATAATCTTCTTTTTCCAATATCTTATCTAACTTTTCTTTATCCTCGTCAGACAATTTAGAAGGACGACCACAATTTTTATACTTAGGATATAAACCTTCATATCCTTCATCATTCCACCTATCCAACCATTTATGTCCAGTAGGTAAACTGATATCCATCCTTTCACAAGCAACATACTCTTTCACCTTTATAAAGCAGTCTAATGAAATAAAGCTTTCTAAGAACATTCGCACTTTTTTCTTTCTTCTTAATACACTTATCCAAATCTTCAGGATGCAAATGCTTCAAAACTTTTTTTTGAATTTTTCCCACCATATTCATACCTCAACTATACTACTAAGATATGAACATTATTATTTAAATACTTTTCAAAAATTACTATAATTTATAATAAATATTCACAAAAACACTAATTTTAATAATATTATATTGAAAAATAGCTATGAAATCTTGTTAATATGATTTGAAATGTGGTTAGCAATTTGTTTTAATCCAGCATCATTAGCTATTTCTAAAGCTTCATTCATTTTTAACAAACCTTTATTTGGTTCTTTATCAAATAATATAAGACTTTGATTAAATAAAGAAATAGCTAAACCTTCTTTCTGGTCGAGTTCTCGGCAAATTTCTTCTTTTTCTTTGTGTAGTTTCATGGATTCTTCTAGCTCACCCAAATCCTGCAATATAAGTGCTTGATTACCTAAAGATGCTTGTATGCCGTCTTTATAGTTAAATTCTCGGTAAATTTTTTCTTGTCTTTTTAGTAGGTTCATGGGTTTTTCAAACTCACCCCAATCCTTTAGTATAAGTGCTTGATTACCCAAAGATGTTTGTAAGTCGTTTTTGTTGTTGAGTTCTCGGCAAATTTTTTCTTGTCTTTTGTATAGTTTCATGGCTTTTTCAGGCTCACCCCAATCCTTTAGTATAAGTGCTTGATTACCCAAAGATGTTTGTATGCCATTTTTGTTGTTGAGTTCTCGGCAAATTTTTTCTTGTCTTTTGTATAGTTTCATGGCTTTTTCAGGCTTACGCCAATGATAGTATATGTTTGCTTGATTACCCAAAGATGCTTGTATGCCATTTTTGTTGTTGAGTTCTCGGCAAATTTTTTCTTGTCTTTTGTATAGTTTCATGGCTTTTTCAAGCTTACGCCAATGATAGTATATGTTTGCTTGATTACCCAAAGATGCTTGTATGCCTTCTTTGTTGTTGAGTTCTTTATCTATTTGGTAGGTATGTATGTGTATTTCATTAGCTTCCTCCAAATGACCAGTATTTTTAAGAAAAAATGCTAATTTAGTAAGATTATAGGTGTTATATTGTGATAGATTTTTTAGGATATTTTGATATGATTCTTTTATTGTGTGTTCTGTTTTGCTTTTTATTTTTCCCCAGTAGTAAAATAAATCATACTGGTAGTTAATGTTCTCATTGTCATATAACTCTATGAAAAATTTTAAGTCAGTTAGCTTTTTTACTAGTTCGTCGTGTCTTTTTGACTGTAGTAGTTGCCATGGTAGTTCTTCTAAAATATGGTTGCTTGTTTTTTTATTTTTAAAGTATTTAGCTAATTTTTCATGATAAAAATCTTTATTGTCTTTTAAATATTTTTTTTCAATGGTTTCTTTGATTTGGTTGTGGTAAAAATTGATCAGGAGGAGGTTATCATTGTCTTTTTCTATTAGGTAGGGTTTTAAGTCAAAGTATAGCTTGGACCATATGATAAAAGGTAATTTGTCTGTTTTTGGTGCAAATTGTGATTTTCGTTTTTCATAATCTACCATGACTTCTTCATCAAGAGATAGTATTTCTATTAGTTCATTTTCACTTAATCCATATCTTGCAGTAGCTAAGTAAGATAATGCTTTAGTGACTAAAACTACACCATGGTTTTCATCTCGTGATAGTCCTTTAAAGCTATGGTTTATAAGAGCGGTTATTGTTTTTGGGAGTTTAAAGTCTCCTGTTTCTGATGACCAGTTTAGTGATTCTTCAAAAGCAAATTTTAAATACAGAGGATTATTGGAAATATTAAATTTGTTTAAAATTTCACTTTTTTGATCTGGTGTTAATGTTCTTCCTGCTCCTTCAAGCCATGAATTTAAAAGAACTTCTCCATCTTTTGATTTCATTTCTGTTAAAATTTTAATATTATTTGGGATTTTCTTTTCTATAGCTTTAATAGCAGTGTTTTCATCTGGATCGTCTGTTATTGTTGAGATTATTATTTTTACATTGGAGGGTAATCTTTCACTTAGCCATATTAGTTCTTGTGGGTTTTTTATTTCTGATAGTTGGTTTATAGCGTCTATAAAAATTACTAATGGTTTATCCTTTGTAGCTAATGATATTATGTTGGGAAATTGTTGAAGTAGTTCTTGGTAGTTTTCAGGAATATGTAGTTCTGATTTGTATTTTTTTATTATTTCTTCTGATATGCTTGTAAGTAGTGATGTGATGTTAGATGATTTTGGAGTAGCTCCAACAAATCTGGATATGATATTTTTGTTTGTGTTTTGGTATTTTTGGCTTATGTGTGATAGTAGTGCTGTTTTTCCAAGACCTGACTTTCCAACAATAGCTAATGGTTGATTATTGTCTGTTTCAATGTATTCTTGAATTTCTTTTATTATGTCTTTTCTTCCTATGAAGTGTTTGGATTTTTCTTTTGCAAAGTCATTGTGTATTTTGATTTCTTTTTCTAAAGGGTCTTCTTCATAATCCTGGATTTGTTCTAAAATAGTTTTTGATAGGGAATTGTATACATCTTTACAAAACTTATCAATGTGATCATATGTGATTGTGTCATCTTTTGATTCATTTGAAATATCTGATTCATAAGTGATTACTTTGTTGGAAAGTTGATTTATCAGTCTGTTTTTTAGCTTTGCTAATAATTCTACATTATCTTTATCGATATTTCCTTCTTTATCAAAGTTAAAGAAAGGTTTTAGATTCTCGGTGTATTCTGGGTTTTCTGTTCTGATTTCTCTAAAAAAGGCAAAGGCATGGTTTTTAGAATTAGGATTTAATGCTCCTTTCATTACTTCTTGTTCTGTAGCTGAAGTGAAGTATTTTTGAGCTATTTCATCATCCTTGGAGTATAGGGTTAATATCTTCTCTTGTATGATTGTTCTTATTCTGTTTTCTATTTCCTCCCATGGTTTAGAATCATCAGGGTCTGCATATTTTCCTGTTTTTGCTTGTAGAACATATTTTGGAGGAATGTTATTGTTATCACACTGGTACCATTTATCAAAAATAGCTTTATCCTTTTTATCTTTGATAAGTTTGTATATTTGTTCATATTCTTCTTTTTCTATTTCATATGGTAGTGGATTCCATCCATAACGGTTTCCTAAAAGAACAATGAAGTTAGGTTTAGGTGTAGTAACTTGACATCGTTCTATTTCATCAAGACAAATCTTCATTGTCTTTTGATTGTATTGAACTTCGTCATTTACACCCCAACGAAGGTCAATAGCTTGAAAATTAAAGTGTTTTTTTTCACAAAGAGTTTTTAATTTAGGAAAAACTTTTTCTTGTAAAGCATCTCTTTCAATTTTTAAATCATCGAAGGTACTACTTACAAAAACTCTAAATGTTCTACTTACTAATTCAACACTGTTTGTTTCATTTTCTAAATTATTATTAGCTGCTGTTTTGTTTTCTTCTTCAGCCTCTTTAACCATAAAGTAATCTCCTATAATTAGTATAAATCCATTTTTTAAAAAAAATTCTATTAATATTAATTTTAGAATTACAATTTATATATTGATTAAAGTAAAAACTTTAATCAACACTAATTAGCTTAATTTAGAAAAATTTTTAAAAAATACATTTTTCCCTTATTTAAATTATTAACTACTATATTTTTTATAATATTATATTTATATCATTTAAGTTCAAGTTTAAAAGAATCGACAAAATATAAATTCACATGATTAGCTAATCAAAAATCATTTTTTTTTAAAGATTATTTATAGTTTGAAATTCCATTATTTTGTTAATATTGAGGAAAATTAGCTAATAAAATCAATTTTGTAGCTATTTAAAATTATTTTTTATTAATAAAACTCAATTAAGTAAAAACTTCATAATATTGATAATATTCAAATAATAAATTATTTATTTTTATTATAAATTAAATCAATAAATATTCAATTAATATTATCAAAATAAACAATTAAACTAAGTATAAAAATTATCATTAATTCAAATTTGTAAAAAAAAAAAAATAAAAAAAAATTAATAGATAAGAAAACAGAAACTTATCATTGATTATTATTAAAGATATTTAAACTAAAACCTTATTTTAAAATTTTTTTAGTGATTAAATGAGAGTAGCTATTTTATCAGTATCAAATAATGGTAAATTATTGTCTAAAAAACTAAAATCTCTATTAGATAATGATCCTACTGTTATTAAAACAGATATTTTTCACAAAAATGTTAAAGAGAATATAAATCTTGTTTTTAAAGAGTACGATGTCATTATAGGAATCATGGCCTTAGGCATTTTAGTTAGAAGTATTTGTAAAAATATAGCTAATAAACACAGTGACCCTGCTGTTTTAGCCCTTGATGATAAGGGAAATCATGTTATTAGCTTACTATCTGGTCACATTGGAGGAGCTAATAGCTTCACAAAAAAAATAGCTAAACTCTTATCATCTAAAAGTGTTATAACCACAGCTACTGATATTCATGATAAAATATCTATAGACACATTAGCTAATCACTTTCACTGGAATATTATAGATAAAAAAAAGGTATTAGTTTTTAATAAAGCTCTTTTAGAAGATGCTATTATACACTTGAAATCAAGCTCATATCTAATTAAATATATTGAAAACTTTTTTTTAAAAATTACACTTGAAATCAATAATGATAAAAAACATTGCTATTCAATAAATAATATTAATAATTATATTAAAAATAATTATAATTATATATTAAGTATAGATGAAACTCTTAATAATAAAATAATAGCTAAGTTTCAAAATATTGAATTAGAGCTAAAACCAAAAAGATTAGTGGTAGGAATTGGTAGTAGAAAAAATATAAGTGAAATTGAAGTTTTATTAGCTATTGATCAAGCAATGGAAAATTTAGGTATTTCACTAAATAGAGTTGATAGAATAGCTACAGCTTATATTAAAAAAAATGAAACAGGAATTATTAAAATTTGTGAAACATTAGAAAAACCCTTGATTATAGTTGATAAAGAAGAGATAGAAGACTTTTATCAAAGTGACATTTCAAAGGATTGTGAAAAATCATCATTTGTTAAAGAAAGATTTGGAATTGATGGAGTAAGTGAAGCATGTGCAATAATAGCTGCAGGAGAAGGTTCTAAGCTAATTCACAGAAAAATAGCTATTAATGGTGTTACAGTGGCAGTAGCTATTTCAAGATAGATTTTAATAGCTATTAATGGTGTTACAGTGGCAGTAGCTATTTCAAGATAGATTTTAATAGCTATTAATGGTGTTACAGTGGCAGTAGCTATTTCAAGATAGATTTTAATAATAAAGATAGTGAAAATTTCATATTTATCTTAGATTTGAAGAATACTATGACGGAATCTTAATAATTTAGACTTAGGATGAGAATTATCTAATATTAATGTTTATTTATACTTGGTTTTTTAAAATAAGAAGTATAAAATAATCATAGTTTAATAATTACTCCTTTTCACTGATTAAACTGTTTTATCTTTTATATTTGAAATGTTTTTAAAAAAAATAAAATTGTCATAAAAATGAAAATTATAATCATTTTTAAACTTAAAAAAAGATTTAAATAAAATTTTTTTGAAAAAAAATCTCTTTTACCCAAAAATATTTAAGCAAATTTGATATAATAGTAAAACTAAATAAAATTATCAACATTATTCATCATTGAAATTATTTTTTTGGAGGAATGTACATGACTAATAACACATTTAATGAAGTTTCTGAGATATTAAAACATATTATGGAGAATACAACTGTCCCTCGTAATATTCGAAGGGCTGCTGATGAATCGAACACTATTTTAGGTAATGCTGAAGAAGATGAAACTGTAAGAGCAAGTGCAGTTATTTTAATTTTAGATGAAATTAGCAATGATCCAAATATTCCAATCCATGCTAGAACATTAATATGGGAGATTTTAAGTAAGTTAGAATCTATAAAAGCTAATTAACTATTTTTTAGCTTTTATCAACTAAAAAATCATTATTATTTCATTAAAAACACAGGACATTATCGAATTTCACTTATTTCTAATCTATAGCTTTTTTTAAATAAAATCCTAAGTTTTATCAATTAAAATTTTAATAAACTTCCAAGGGATTCAAGCTATTTAATAGTGATAATATTATTTTTAAATTTTTAAGTAATTTTTTTCAATAATTTTAGCTATTTTTTTAATTCATTTTTAAGTTTTGTCAATTATTTTAGTGTTTTTAGCTATTTTTTTATTATTTATAAAACTTTTTATTATTTTATCTATTTTTAACTAATTTTTCTATTCAATATCAATATTGATTCTTAATAAAAGTAATATTTATTTACTAGGTTGTTAATACTTTTATTCACTTTATTAATACATTTAAGATATTGGTTTTTATGATTTTTAATTAGATTATTGTTTCTTATTAGAAAAAGAGTATAATGTTTTTTAAGAAAATTAGGTATAGAATGGGTAAACCATGAAAGATTGTAATTTAATTGATTATTTGAATGCTAAGCTAAACATGGGGGCAAAAAGTTATAGTGTTCTATCTAATCCTGCTTGCTGTCCCAAGTGTGCTAAAGTTTATAAACATGGTACGATATGGTTTGATATAAATGATTTAAAGTATTTTCCTCCTTTACATCCTAATTGTAGGTGTACTACAGCTTACAGTACAAAAACAGCTAAAAAAAAAAATTCAAATGAGAGAGATATTAAAAACCCAGAATCTAGGGATTATTCACAGGGTACTAATGAAGATGGATTTAATAAGGATAATGTTGATTTTAAAGATTTAAAAGAAAATCTAAATAAAATCCATGATGATCCAGTATTAGTGGATAATGCCATTAGGCATATAAAAGAAACTATAGGTTCTACAATTGAATTTTTATGGGAAACTGGAAATGGAAATAGAATAATTATAAGAAAAGATGGTGAAAAATCATTTGTTTACTTAAGCAAGTCTTTAATTTCTAGAGCTAGAAGAGGTGGGATAACTACTCAAATGATACATAATCATACTTCTGGAACACCATTACCTCATCCTGAAGATATGGTAAATTTGTTAAAATATAAAGTAAGGAATAGTGGTATTACTGGTAATTATGGGTATTTAAATATGAAAAATTCATTTAAAAAGCTTAATTTTACTGAAAAAGAGTTAGATAAACTTAGAATAAAAGGAAATGAAATGTTTGCTAAACTTAAAAATAATGCTTTTGCTCATAATCCTGGTTTAAAACAGGAATCTAAATACTTAAAAAACATGATAAGATATAAATATAATAAAGAAAATATTACTAACATTGTTAATGAATATAATAAATTTTTCAAAGAATATGGAATTGAATTTGATTATGTTCCTTATAAACTTAAATAGAGGTGATTTTTCATGAAAAGTAAATTGAAAGAAGATATTATTATAACCACACCTATCGGCAATAAACTTAATATTCAAAAAGATATGCTTATAACTGATCCTATGTATATTGATCATTATGAGCCTTTTTATGAAGAATCGAATATTCAAGATTATTTGTCTTGGTTGAAGGGCAGAGATAGGGAAGATTATATTCGTTTAGAAGAGGAACAGAATCCTGTTCATTTTAAGGCTTTTCGTGAAGAATTTCCTGAATACTTTGAATAAATCTCTTTTTTATTTTTATTAATTTTTAATTTAAAAAGAAAAGATTTTTTTAATAGGATAATAAAAAAGAATAAATACTATTTATTAGAAATATTCTAAATACTATCCTTGTTTTTAGAACTATTTTTAGATTTTCATGATTTTTCTATAATAAACGTTTTAGTAAAATCTATTAAACCTTTTTTTCTTAAATATTTAACTTTTTTTATATTCACTTACTTAAGCCAATGGCTCCTGTGTGGGTTGTTAGCTTATTAAATTGACAAATTTTAAGGTTTTCCTTCCGTTTTTTAATAAAATGTATGATTTTGTAGTTCCATCATCGAAGATAGCTATTATTAATTGAATTATCTAGTATTTTTTTTTTTTTATTATTTTTGGCTATGAAATTTTCTTTGGATTTTACCCTTTACTTTCTATAAATTTTAATTAAACTTTAATGATCTTATTAGAAGCTATGAAAATTCTTGAGAGTTGATAAGTTTTAAAACTTTAAAATCTTCCGTGGTTTTACATAGTCTTATTTTTTTTATTCAATATCAATATTGATTCTTAATAAAAGTAATATTTATTTACTATTTTGTTAATACTTTTATTCACTTTATTAATAACTTAAAGATATTGGTTTTCAATGATTTTTAATTAGATTATTGATTCTTATTAGAAAAAAAGTACAATGTCTAGATAATTAGAAATAGAATGGGTGGAATCATGAAGGATAGCAATTTAACTGATTATCTTAATGCTAAGCTAAATATGGGGGCAAAAAGTTATAGTGTACTTTCTCATTCTAGCTGTGAAAAATGTGTTAGTGTTTATAAACATGGTAATAAATGGTTTGAAATTAATGATTTAACTTATTTTCCTCTTTCACATCATTGTTGTAGCTGTACAATTGTTTATAGTACTAAAACTGTAGCTGAAAATGTAGGAAAATATAATTCTACTGTAGGTAAAGCTAATTTCATGAATAGTTTATCAGAAACACAAATTAGAAATTATGATAATATGTTAATTCGTAATATTCCTAAAGAATCACAAGATGCACATAAAGCTTATAGTATTGATAGTAATATTTTCAATGATTATTATAGAATGTTTAAAAAAGAATTTAAGGAAATGTATGGGGATATAACTAGAAAAGAAGTGAAAATATTAATAAATGATTTAAAAAAGAGCATTATAATATTAGAAGAAGATATCACTACTTTTAGGGGATTTAATATAATGGATATAGATCCTGTTAAATTAAGAGAAGTTGGAGGATTAATATCTACGAGTGTTGATGAAGCCATAGCTATTGGTTATACTCGAGGAACAGGTAAAACTATAGAATTAATTGTTCTTAAAGGAACTCCTGTAATGTACTTGAGAAAATATTCCATTTATCCTAATCATATGGAAGTACTTATTCCTCCAGAATATTATATCAAAGAATATGAAAAAAAAGGAAAATTATTGTATAAGGTTGTTAAAAGATAAACCTTTTATATTATAAATTAAATATATGATTTAAAGAGGTGACTCTATGAAATCTATTAACAGGAGTAAAGAAGAAATAAAACATGCTAAGTTAGTCTTGAAATGGGCTAGAGCTAAAACTCCTCAAGAAAAAAAGTTATCCATGGAAGAGCTAGTCCACTTTGAAAAAAAACATCCTAAATTAGTTGATGATATTCAGAATCGCCGTTGGATTAATTATGGTGATGGATCCATATAAGTCTATTTTTTTTATTATTTAATTAATTTTAAGCCAACTCCTGATAATGTTGGCTTTTTTAATCTAAAAATTTTTAGTTGTTGAAGTTTTAGGTATTTAAAAAGAATCAGATAAATTTAATGTATGGGATATAAACTGTGTTTTAGCTATGTCTTCAATAAATTCAGCTAATAAACAGGCTTCCCTAACATTATTACCAGTAGCTAAGACGCCATGTTTTTTCAAGATTAAAACATCTTCATTCAAAGCTTTAGCAGCGTTTTCAGCTAATTTTTCACTACCTGGTGTTTCATAATCCAGGTCTTCTAAATATGGCTTTTTAATTTTACCAAAACCTTCTAATCTCTTAATTTTTTTATTAGAAAATGCAAAACCTGTAGCATATGGTGAATGTGTGTGTACAATACCATTTACATTTTTTTTTTCTTTGTAGATAGATAGATGAAGATTTATTTCAGAAGAAGGTTTGCCTTTTGTTAAAATATTTCCATCGAAATCTACTAAAACAATATCTTCTTCTTTAACATTTTTAAGAGATATCATGGTTGGAGTAATAGCTATAATATCTATTTCTTTATTTTTAAATCTAGAACTAACATTACCTGCTTTTCCTGAAACTAATTTTCTTTCAAATAGGTATTTAGATACATCAACAATTGATTTAACAGTATCATCCATTATATCACGTTTATCTTAATTATAAGTTAACTAATAAAGCTATTTTTTAAGTATTTAAAGTATTTTTTAAGTATTCAATGTTTTTTTTAAGAATTTTAAAGCTATTTTTTTAAGTATTTTAAAGCTATTGATAAGTATTTATAGAGTTTATTTCTTAGAATCTTATCAAAACCACTAAATTATACTAATTATTAATTTAAATATGAATAATCATTTATTTTTTTAAATAATTTTATATAATACTTTATTAAATGTTTAACATAATTTATAACTTAATTTTCTATAATTACCTACATTTATCTTTTTATATTTTATTAAAAAATTAAATCTATAATAATTATTTAAATTATATAATATGATATAAAAATATTTATAAACTTAAAAATTTAACTATAAATGAATTATTTATTAAATATATAATTTTTGAACTTCAAATAGGAAAAATACTACTTTAAAAGATTATAAATAATATAAAAAATTTACTATAATATTAAAATTTTTATTTTAAATTTAAATCAAATCATATGCTAGGTAATAATATGTAATAAAAATAAATTTACAAAATTATAATCATCAAATTCACTATTTTTTGAAAAGAATTATTTTTTAACTGTAAAAACAGTTTAGTTCCATTAAGATCGAATTATTAAACCTTTATTCTATTTAAAAACATTTTCTGGTCATTTTTAAATAAATTTTAATTGTTTATACTTACCTTTATGAAGAACTGGTACTTCTCCACAAGTTGGAACAATATTGTAAATCTTTTGAAATTCAGTTTGAGTTTGAAATGTACCTGAATTTATCATATGAACGCCATTATAATATTTATACCTGTTAATATGAACATGGCCTGTATGGAGTATGTTTGGAACATTGTCAATAACTAGATAATCTTCTAACTCTGAAGCAAGAGGTGTTCTTTCTCCATAGATTGGGGCAAGATGTCTTTTGTTTAATAACTCTTCCATTATAAGCTCATTTCTCTCATGTGACATTCCTTTAACTGTTAGGGCAATGTCATCAAAACCACGACCATGATACATTAATGTATTTATTCCATCAAGACTCACAATTCCAGGATTACTAATAAATTCAACATTGTTTAATTCATAAAGTGACTTAGCATATTTTTCAGGAATAGCTGGTTGAGGTTCAGCTACTCTTGAAGCATCGTGATTTCCAGGACCAATAATAATCTTAATATCACTTCTCAGATCTCCAAGAAAACGAGCTGCTTCATCATACTGAACTGTAATATCTTTAATAGCTAATTCTTTTTCTTGATTTGGATATACACCAATTCCATCCACAATGTCTCCAGCAATAAGTAAGTATTTCACATCATTAGCTATTTCACGGTGCTTTTCACTACCATAATCACCATTTAACCATTTAATAAATTTAACAAAAGCATCTTCTAAAAATGTTAAACTTCCAATGTGAATATCTGAAGTAAAAACTGTAGCAAAATCCATCTTCTTTTCAGGAACTCTTTGAACTCCAGGGTGAATAATTCTAGAAGCTATTATTAAACTTCCTTTGTTTTCAGCTAAAAGTCCAATGATTTCGTCTTTCACTAGCTTTTCTGCAAGTTCAAAAACATCATGATTATCCTTGTGAACTAAAAAACTAATTTCACCAGTATCATCTTCTATTTCAATTATTTTATGATTGTTTTTAGTGGTCTTAATTTCTTTAATTATGCCAATAATATTTATATCTCGTGTATCATCGGTAATGTCGGATATTTTTTGATGAATTTTAAGTTCAGGTCTTTTAGATAATATGTTTGATAATTTTTCATATCTATTATTAAAATAGCTAACTAAATTACTAATTTCACCACTTGTATATGACTTTTTACTAGTATCTTGTATTACTTTAAAATCGAATTCAACATTAGATTCTAGTGAATTTCTTTTTATTTCATTTGGAGAATGTTTTATTTGAGAATTTACATTTTCGACTAAAGCTATATTAGAATTAACTTCTAATTCATCTTTAATTTCAAATTCAATACCTGTTGATGATTGATTAATATTCTTTATATCTTTTTTATCTTTGAAATTAGTGCTATTTTCAATGTTTTTTTCTGCTTTATTAGTAATATTTGAATCTATTTGGGTGGAAATAGGATTTTTATTTGGATATGTTGGGGATGAAGAAGAATCCATGACATTATTATTTTCAGAATTTTCAAGATCCAATGTTTTAATAAATTCATCTACAATTGATTCATCTAATGAAATTAAATCATTTTTAGAATATTTTTGACTTTTAAATTCTATAATAAAAGAGGAAGTAAATTCTAAAGGATCTTTTAAACTTAATATTTTATTATAAGCATCTGGAGACAAATTAATGCCTTTTTCTATAAACTTAAAAAGGATTTTAGTTGACATGAATATCTATTTTAATAATAATTTATTTTTTTAAAATATTATCTGATAAAAATGTAAATAATTTGTTAAATTTTTATTTTATTTTTATTAAATTTTATTTAATTTTTTTATTTTATTATATTAAATATAATTATTTTTTATATTAAGATTATTTTAATCTTTATTTTATATATTATTAATTATAAGAATTTAGATTTATAATTAAAGATTAAATATTATTTATTAAAAGATTTAAATTTTTAATTGGATATCTTTCAAGATGAAGATTTAAATTTACAATATTATAAAAGTTTAATTTATTAATAAAAAATTTTATTTATTATTAAAGTCCGAATTTATTAATCAAAACTTATAAATCCTGAAAAAATTTTATCTAAAGTAAAAATTATTTTATTTTTCCTTTGAAAGCTAATTTTTTACCCATTATCTAATATTTTATCTAATATTTTTTTAACAGCTATAACTGGTTTACTATCATCAGGTAATTGAATAAGTGGTCTTCCTTTAAGGTCAAATTCGGCAATATCTTTATCGTCTGGGATAATACCCACTAATTCAATAGCTGTTTCTTTAGCTTTTATGATTAATTCTTCTTTATTCTCAGATTTAACCCTATTTAATATTAAGTAAAGATTTTTAAAAGATATCTCTAAGTCTTTAGCTAAAGTTCCAACTCTTGAAGCTGTTTGTAAACCTCTTTTTGAGGAATCAGAAACAACAAGCATTGTATCAACACTTTGAGTTGTTCTTCGGCTTAAATGTTCTAGACCTGCTTCAGTATCAATTACTATAAAATCATAATTAGAGGAAACATTTTCTATGATTTTTCTAAGCATATTATTCACTGCACAGTAACATCCACTTCCTTCTGGTCTTCCCATCATGAGTAAATCAAAGTCAGGAGTTTCCACAATTGACTCCATAATCTTATAATCTAAAATATCCCATTTATTCATTCCTGCAGGGATATTTCCATCAGTTATATCCTTTTTAAGGTCTTCTCTAACATCTCCAACGGTTTTATGAGGGTAAAGCCCTAAAGTTTCTGGCATGTTTGAATCAGGATCAGCATCAATCACAAGAAGATCTTTTCCAGTTTTAGAAAGTAATTTTACAAGAATAGATGAAACAAGGGTCTTTCCAGTTCCACCTTTTCCACTAACTGCAATAATCAATTTATCAAGACCTTTTCAATTGTTAAATCATGAAATATGTTTTAAACTTCAATAGCTACACAATTTAAACTATTTATCTATTTCAAATTTTTAAAAATATTTAGCTATTCAATTTCCCATTTTAAAAAATATTAAGCTATTCAATTTCAAATTTTTAAAAATAATTAGCTATTCAATTTCCCATTTTAAAAAACATTTAGCTATTCAATTTCAAATTTTTAAAAATATTTAGCTATTTTTTCTTAATAATAACTTTTTCAGCATAAATTTTGGCATTTTTAAAGATTATTTTTACTCCCCCAGAGATAGGCATGGTCATTTCTGGAATAGAAGCTGCGGGAATAAATTCTTGATTAGGTTCAGTTACTTCAGCTATAGGAACTTTTTCACTAGGTTCCTCTTCATGAAGTTCATCTTCAACATCATCAGATAATTTATCAATTCTTTCTAAGATAGGATGGTTTTTTTCTAAAAGATATGATTTAACATCACTAATATTTGTTGCATCTTCCTCAGTAGGTATTTTATCAAAAATATCCTCGGGAATAAAACCTTCAAGAGATTGTTTAACCTCACTTGGTAACCAAACAATTCTTTCATAAGCTCCATCAGCTTGTAAAAATTTTGGAGACTTCATATATTCCAAACTCAATCCTGTGAAACCTTCAACTTGCTTTCCACCTGAACATTGTCCTGCCATAGATGAGAATGGAATGCCTAACGGTGTTTCACCACCAAAATCACGGTTTACAATACCAATACCATCAAGTTCTGGAATGTAGAAAGCTACTGCTTCAAAACAACCACAAGAAGTATGAGGATATTCAAAAACACTATGTAAGTATACTTTTTCAGTTTCTCCTTGAGTTTTTTGACTTATGATATTATTAACATTTGCATATTCTCCTTTAACATCTTCTAAAACTTCACCTTTTTCAATCTCAAATATTGATCCATCAGGATCCATTTTAGCTGAAGCTCTACAATCAAACCAATTAATAGCTCCACATAATGCGGTTCTATCAGGAGTTACAACACACATATGAGTTGGTGCAAATGATTGACACATTGTACACCCATAAAATACATCTACATCTTCATCAGAAAGTTCTCTAGCTCTTTCATCTCTTAAAGAATATATCTCTTTAGCATTAGCTACAAAATCATTAACTTCCTCTTTTTGAGTTAATATTGTAACTGATATTTCCTCAATAATAGGAAATTCCTCTTTAAACAAAATCCCAATAGCTTTAGCTAAATCAACAAGTTTAAATCCAGCATCAATAGCCTCAGTACTAACACGACACCAAATCTGATCACGTTGATTTAAATGCATAAATCCTTGAACATAATTACATAAATCATGATTTCTTCTTTCTATAACTCCTTCAAGTTCTTTTTCTAACTTTTCTCCTTTAATATTGATTTTTATACAGAAAGGATAAATTTCGCCTTTAGTCATTTCAGCTAATTCAGGTCCAATTACTTCATATTTGCCATCTTCTACAGATTCATCAACTTGAACAAGTTCTGCACCAATAGATTTAGGACCTGCTAGCTCAACATACATATTAGCAGCACGTATTCTTTCACCTTCGTGCATAGGACTTACATCAACAGGAATATCACTAAACATTTAATTCCTCCTTGTAATTAAATATTGAGAATATAGACACTTAAATCTTTATAATTTTGTAAAATTTTGCATTTTATACGTTTTAATAATTAAATAAAGCAAAATAAAATCATTTAAAACGATTTTAGCTAAATAGCTATTGTTACCTCATCAAAGCTAAGAACTGGAATTTTAGTATTTTCTTTAAATTTAATAAAACCAGTTTCATTTAAATAATCTATTCTTGGTTGTATGGTGTTTAAATCTTTATTTATCAATTTAACTAATTCATTTATGGGTTTTGGATGTTCATTTTGATAAGATCTAATAAATCTAGGTCTAGTGTTTTTATATTATTAGTTAATTTTGTTTGTGTTTTTTTAATTGTTTCATTCGGATTTTTTATTAAATACTTCCATGAGTCTAAATCTATGATATCTAAAGCATTATGGTTTTTTTCTATCTTTCTTTCTAAATGTTCCATGTTTTCGTGCTTTTTTTCCATTTCTTTTATAAATTCTGTGGCTGTTTGTTCTTTAGTAAATGTAATTCTCATTTTTTCAACTTTTTGATTAATTCTTCAAGATTTAATCCTTTAAACTTTTCCACATGATCCATTACTCTACTATAAACTTCATTGCTATTATTTATTTTATTTTCATATTTTCTAAATAATTACACCATTCTTCATCTTTCATATTTGGAAAAGACATATCAGCATTTGAATGGAAATATTTACATAAAGTTAAAGTTTTTAAATGATGAGCAAAGTGTTTTAAAGTAGAAAGACCTTGAGAAGCTATATAATAAATACAGCCAATAAACAGTACCAAATCATGTTGCCCTTCACCTCTTATGCCTTTCCAATCTGGGTCTTTTAATAGATTGACTATTTCAATAATACCATAATAATCACTTCTAATTCCATTTTCTTCAAATGTTTTATAAGTATCAGCTGTTGTAACAATTGGAAGATCCCAATCATTAGCTATATCTTTTACATGAGACATAATAGGCTCATTTTTAGCATATGGTCCAACAACAAACAAAGGTCTTTTTGCTTTTTTAAGCATTAGCTTAGCTGTTTCTGGAGTAACCAATAGTGATTGTTTTGGTCCAGCTATAACTGTTGGTTGCCATGGAATCACTCTATCATTCATTTAATCACGACCATCTGAATTTTTATTTACAATTCTTTTACTGATGTTTTAATATTTAATAAAAAAATTTAAATTAATTAAGATAGTTCAAAGTATTTATAAATATTAAAATTTTAATTGTTTTTTTTAATATAGTTCTAATAATTATTAGAATACCAAACTAATAATAATTAACAGTAGATTAAGTAATAGATAATTTAATAATTTTAATATAATTTAATTATTTAAATTGTATGAGAATGTTCAATGATTAGTTTTTGTATAGAAAAAGGCTTAAAAAACTCTGAATTAATCAATATAATGTCTTTTTTATAAAAATTTTTTTAAAATAATTTTATCTTGGGACACTCTCTGTATTTATAATTGTAAATGAAATTTTATAAAAATAATGTAATAGAGAATAAAATCCATTAATAGTACTTCATCATATTATTCTACTTTAAATATTTCCAATTTTTTATTCATTTTTTAATAAACTTAATGTATGCTCGACTAAAATTTTAAAGTTCTCTTCTGGATCAGGGTAGGATTCTAACCAGTGACATTCAATGAGAAAATACCTAATTTTAGAAGTTAATTTAGAATCATCGATTTTATAAGGCAAAAGTGGATTTCCTTCCTCTGCAGTAATCATGATTTCCCTTTTAACTTGATTAGAATCTGAAGAATCTTTAGATAAAACTAAAATAGTTATTTTTGAGTTTTTTATTGCTTTATCAATTTCTTCATGCCAAGTTTGACTGGATATAATATCTCTATGTGCAATCCAACACTTAACTTTATTGGATTCCAATACATTACAAATTGCATCTGCAGTTTTTTGATTTTCTGATGAATAGCTAATGAAAACATCAAAATTTGGTTTTCCATTATTATTTGATTCTAAAATATTTGAAATGTTTTCCACAAGATTTCCAAATTCTTTTTCTGGTTCTGGATATGCATCTATCCATCGGAGTGAATTTAAATAAAGCCCCATTTCATCTTGTGGTAACATTCCATCTAAATTAAATAAAAGAATAGGTTTATCATTTGCAAAAGCTATATGAATTTCATTTTTTATAAATTGGGATGCTTGTGCAGCTATTGAAAAGACTAATACGAATACATCAGCATCTTGAATAGCATTACGAATTTGTTCAACAAATGGTTCCCCTACAATTGCATTTCGTGGTGTTGTCCAACATTTTATTTTATTTTGCTCAATAACATGGCATATTGCATCCGCAATTTGCTTATCTTCACTAGTATAGCTAATATAAACATCATGAGTCTTTTTGATTTCGATTTGATCTTTTATATAATTTGATGAAACTTCTTTTTTATTATTAAATTGAGTCGAACCATTTTCATCATTTGTGTATCCATTTTGTGTTAATTCCTCCATTGTTTCCAAACCTTGATCATGAGCTTGTGGCAAAAGGGGTTTAAATCTGTCATGAATAGAATTTTGTGTTTCCAGATTCCAAACACAAATAGACTTATCCTTTGATCCTGATACAACATACCTATCATCACTAGAAAAACACACACTACTCACCCAACCAGTATGACCTTCAAACTTTAAAAATTCCTCTTGCTTTTCCAAATCCCAAACACGAACAGACATATCACCTGATCCAGAAACAACATACCTATCATCACTAGAAAAACACACACTAAATACCCAACCAGTATGACCTTCAAATTTCAATATTTCCTCTTGCTTTTCCAAATCCCAAACACGAACAGACATATCCCATGATCCAGAAACAACATACCTATCATCACTAGAAAAACACACACTACGCACACCATCAGTGTGACCTTCAAACTTTAAAAATTCCTCTTGCTTTTCCAAATCCCAAACACGAACAGACATATCACCTGATCCAGATACAACATACCTATCATCACTAGAAAAACACACACTACGCACACCATCAGTGTGACCTTCAAACTTTAAAAATTCCTCTTGCTTTTCCAAATCCCAAACACGAACAGACCCATCATATGATCCAGATACAACATACCTATCATCACTAGAAAAACACACACTACGCACCGCATCAGTGTGACCTTCAAACTTTAAAAATTCCTCTTGCTTTTCCAAATCCCAAACACGAACAGACATATCAAATGATCCAGATACAACATACCTATCATCACTAGAAAAACACACACTGCTCACCCATCCAGTGTGACCTTCAAACTTTAAAAATTCCTCTTGCT
>Ga0099364_10004931_pt1 | contig 19995 bp, 14 predicted proteins | sample TergutTh196P3_FD_73070 | JGI IMG/M metagenome (GOLD analysis project Ga0099364, IMG submission 73070) | Microcerotermes parvus P3 segment gut microbial communities from Pointe-Noire, Republic of the Congo - Th196 P3 | ecosystem: Host-associated > Arthropoda: Insects > Digestive system > Gut ... | reverse complement strand
GTTTGTTGTGTACATAAAATGTATATAACAAATGAAAAAGTTTTAAGTGAATAAAAAGAAAGAGAGGGGGGGGGGGGGGGTAATATATAAAGAAATGGCGTGTTTCTGTAAAGCCGATATTGCCTTGTTGATGAACAGGGTGAACGTTGTACCGATGTTTGCAAAAATCCGTGTCATAAGTTCTTTATCTTTTACCGAAAAACCATCATTTTCATGGATGGAAAATCGGGTGCAAATATAATGATTTTTTAAATACCAAACAAATTTTTTTTTAGCCACGAATGCACGAATTTTTTCTCTGTGAAACTCTGTGCCCTTTGTGTCTCTGTGTTGAGTTTTAATCTTTTTCAGCACAGAGACACAGGGAACACAGAGTTTCACAGAGAAGACCGTAAGATTAATTTTCAATTTTCAACTCTCAACTCTCAACTCTCAACTACCTCACCACCACCTTCATCTGTTTCCCACTTGCCCGTATCAAGTACATCCCCGGCTGCAAGTTATTGAGTGTGAGTGTTACCGGATTTTCTGTTGCGACGATACTGCTTACGCAGATGCCGTATTGGTTGTACACCAAAATCGTGCTGCCTTCGGCGACGCCTTCGACGGTGAACGCATTGCCCGACAGCGCCGGATTGGGATAGACGGTCAAATCTCCGTCGGGAGTGGCGTAGAGCGGATGGTACTCAACCGTCTTATGGGTAGAACATAAAGGTCCGTGACTTGTGGTGAGCAGTTTGAACATATACCATGTGGGTGCCGGTTCTAAGAGGTTGGTTTTCTTGGGACCTGCCGAGTAACTGAACTCGTCTATGGTGCGAGTGTCCGGTTCCAGGTCGCCGTTTTTATACCATTCGCAGCCGATTATTCTGTAGCCTTCTTCTTTTAATCTTCTGAGGTTGAGCATGAAGGTGTTGTTCCAGAGCATCGGGGCGTAGGCATCGAAGTCGAGTGCGTAGAAGTTGGCGACCACGGTTACGTCGTCCATAACGGTGAAGATGTAGATTCGGTCTTTGGAGACCTCCTTGCCGTCTATGGTCCAGTTGACGAAGCGGTGGCAGCCGCTGGAGGTGGTTTCGACGCGCACGCTGCTGCCGGCATTATAGGCGCCTGAGCCGGTGGTAGAGCCATATTCTTCGTCGTTGACGGTAGCAATGACTTGGCATTGTCTGTTTTCGAAATTCGCCGTCAAGGTATGTGTTTCCGTTACCGTGAGCGAATACGAGGCATCTTCGGAAAGCGTTGTGCCGTTTTCCGTCCAGTTGACAAATTCGTAGAGGGTGTTGGCGACTGCTGTTACGGTTTTATCTTCGCCGCAGAGGATGTGGGCGTCGTTGCCGGTAACGGAGCCGCCCTCCGGCGGATTGGCTAATACGGTGATATTGAAAGTTTTAAGTTCAAAGTTGGCGACCAAAGTGCGGGGTTGGGTTACCATAAATGTGTAGGAGGTGTTGGTAGAGACTATCTGTCCGTTTTCCGTCCAGTTGGTGAAGGTGTAACATTCGTTGGGGCTGGCTGTTAAGGTGGTCATGTTGTTTACTTTGGCACATCCGTCTCCCTTAACGCTGCCGCCTTCGGGAGGTGAGGCGGAGGCTGAAATGGGGACGCCGATGACTAAAGTAGAGGAGAGTGTAAGTGTTTCATTATCAAGGGATAGCGTTTCTAATAGGATGTCATATTCGCCGACGGGAAAACTTTTGTTCCATTCCGATTTGTCTCGTGCCGCTATTTCTTCGATGCCGTCAATATACCATTTCAGGCTTCCCGGAGCCGGATTTAGGTCGGTGATATCGGCGCGAAAATGTATATCGGAGGTGCAGAAGACATGATACGGCAAAATCTGATAATGGATGTCGTTGGCATAGAATGATGCTGTCAGGTCGTGCATGGCGGAGTAGGCGAGGTAGTAATAGGATTCCCTTTCGCCGACGCCGTAGCACATGATGATAACTCCTTCGTTATTGGTAAAGAGGTATGATGCGGTTTTATCGGTCAGCGGCATGTTGTAGAACGACATCTGTGCCATGTCATTGTCATGCCAGACGCCGCCGTTCAAATTTGTCGGTGGCGCTCCGCCGATAGATACCGTAGTGTTGTTTTTGTTAGCGGTAGGGGTAACGATGAGGGCGCAGTGTGCATTTATCTCCGTTGTGCCGGTTGGTACAAAGGGTGCAATCATGGCTTGGGGGACTCTTTGGTCAATAGCCGGTAGCCATGCCATCGAGGGGTCGGAAAAAACCTCATTGTTATCATCGCGAGAGGTCAGATAGGTACAAACGCCCACCGGTTTATCGGCATAGACAAAACAGCCGTTCTTTTCCAGCGTTATTTGTACTTCAAAGAACTGACCGGCTTGTAACGGAGTGGCAAGATCGGTTTCGCCGCCCGTATCCGTTATCAACAATATGTCGTCTTGCGGTGTAATGGTAACGATGGTATTATCTTGCGACGCCACAATCCGTATCCTGTCTTTTGTATCTTGACACGTTTCGGTGGTCAGGTCTGACACCGGCGCGAAGAAACTTTTGCCCCAGGTGTGTACGGGCGCTAATTGTTGCATTAAGCAATCGCCTGTCCAATCGGAAACATTGGGGATGTTGGTGCCCGGATTGAGTGAAAAGAAGGCGACGGGCTTGTCGGAAGTGATATGAGCGCCTGTCATATCGGTGGGATTGATTCTGTAATAGACCTGTCCGGCATTAAGCGCTCCTTCCGAAACGGAAACGCCATCGTGATAGAGATGTGTGTTGTCTTGTGTGGCAATAACCGCGTAGGCATCTTTTTTGTTGCCCGATCTCGGTATGTGTGATATTTGATAATAGTCGGTACCCAGCGCGGGTAGCGGCAAGAGGTTGGTGGCGTCGGTGGAGACATTGGTTTGATTTAAGGCATAAACCGTAACAGGATTATTGCTGACAATATGAACGCTACGGTCGGATATGCCGTCCGAAACATTATACGTAGCCTCTTTTTGTTTATAATCGGGAATGTTATAGGTAAAGACCTCTTGCGGCAGCAGCGTGAAAGAGATAGCAGTGTCCAATTTGGTAAAATAAATAGTTCCCGTGGTAGGCAAATCCATACTTGCAATACGTATTTGCAGATTAAGATTGTAGTATTGATGGTCGGATGGGGAATTTTGAGAATGGAGATAGTTCTCGCCGAAAGTTAACCAAAAGTCGGTTCCATCCGTCGCGGTCTGCGCCCGGAGCGGGAAAATGCCTAACATGAACCAGGCGACCGTCATTACTAAACAAAGTTTCCTTTTCATGATCTCAAAATTTTATTTTTACCTTAACTGATATTTTTTTCAATACCACAAATCACTCCACCGTTACCGACTTCGCCAGATGACGAGGCTGATCCACATCTTTCCCTTTGTAAACAGCGATATGATACGCCAACAACTGCAACGGAATAGCCGCCAGCAGCGGACCGAAGCACTCCATCGTTTTCGGAATGGCGATGTAATAATCCGCCAATTTCCGCACATCTTCGTCGCCTTCGGTAACCACGGCGATGACCCGTCCGCTACGGGCTTTCACCTCTTGGATGTTGTTGAGCACTTTTTCGTACAGTTTCGTGTTGGTGGCGATGACGATGACGGGCATTTCCGAGTCAATGAGCGCAATAGGACCGTGTTTCATCTCGGCGGCGGGGTAGCCTTCGGCGTGGATGTACGATATTTCTTTCAACTTCAACGCTCCTTCCAACGCCGACGGATAACTGTAGCCCCGTCCCAAGTAGATGAAGTTGCGGGCGTAGGTGAAGATTTTTGCCGTTTCCTGTATCTGGCTGTTGGCGCTGAGCAGCAGTTCCATTTGTTCGGGAATCTTCTTAAACGCTTTGATCATGGTGGTCAGTTCGTTGGGCTTGATGGTGCCTTTTTCTTTGGCTAAGGTCATTGCCAGCATCGCCAACACCGTAACCTGTCCGGTAAACGCTTTGGTGGAGGCAACGCCGATTTCCGGTCCGACGTGGATGTAAGAGCCGGAATCCGTCGCGCGCGCAATGCTCGACCCCACGACGTTGCAAATCCCATATATGAACGCGCCTTTTTGTTTCGACAGTTCGATGGCGGCTAACGTGTCGGCGGTCTCGCCCGACTGGGAAATGGCGATGACGATGTCGTCGGGATAGATGATGGGGTCGCGGTAACGAAATTCCGAAGCGTACTCCACCTCTACCGGAATACGGCACAGGTTTTCAATCAGATGCTCGCCGATGAGCGCCGAGTGCCACGACGTCCCGCAGGCAACGATGATGATACGACGGGCGCTAAGAAAACGTGCCTTATTGTCAATGATGCCGGAAAGGACGACGTTGGTGCCTTCTGTATTGATCCGCCCTTTCATGCAGTCGGCAATGGTTTTCGGCTGTTCGAAAATCTCTTTCAACATGAAATGCGGGTAATCGCCCCGCTCCAACTGACTGATAGACATCTCCAAACGACTTACTTCCGGCGTCTTTTCCACATTTTTCAGGTCAATAACTTTCAACGGCTCTTTGCGGCTGATGATGGCTATCTCGTTGTCTTGCAGGTAGATGACGCTGTTGGTGTATTCGACGATGGGGGAGGCGTCGGAAGCGAAAAAATATTCATCTTCCTCCTCTCTAATGCCGATGACCAACGGACTGCTTTTGCGTGCGATGATAATTCTGTCGGGGTCGTCTCGGTCGAGGATGGCGATGGCGTAAGCGCCAATCACCTGATTTAGAGCAAGTTGTACCGCATCGAACAAGGAATGATTGCCCGACGTTTTGATGTAGTCTATCAACTGCACTAAGACTTCCGTGTCGGTGTCGCTGTGAAAAGTGCATCCTTTCTCAATGAGTCCGCTTTTGAGGAGGGCGTAATTTTCGATGATGCCGTTGTGAATCAGCGCCAACGTCCCCGAGTTGGAGTAGTGCGGGTGGGCGTTGACGTTGTTGGGTTCTCCGTGCGTTGCCCAGCGCGTGTGGGCGATGCCGATGTTTCCCGAAACATCTTTTCCCTCGATACTCTCTTCTAACTGAGATACTTTCCCTTTATTTTTGTAAATGTTGAGTTGCCCGTTGGGGTTGATAAGCGCGACGCCGGCGCTATCGTATCCCCGGTACTCCAAACGATGAAGCCCCTTTATCAAAATAGGGTACGCTTCCTGATTGCCGATATATCCGATAATTCCACACATTCTAATGTCAGTTTTTGTGATGGCAAAGGTACGAAAAATTGTGAGATGGCAAGCCGTATTTTGCTCTATTTATATTGTATTTTGTAACACAATGACAATCTCATGGGCGAAGCCGTCAAAAAATTCGGCAAATAGAGCGGTTTCACCGCGAGGGACAGGTTGTCGGAGACGTCGAAAGTGAGCAAGTGGGCTGTTACGGTGGCTTCCACGATTTGCAGTCCGTAGAGCAAGCCTGTAAAGAAGTAGCACCATTCCATGTTGGTTTGGTAGTAATTCATGTACGCTTGTAACTGGTCGGCGTTGTAGCCGTCGGTATATTGGTTTTCTTTGCCGCTTTCGCCTTCGGAAGAGACCCATTTGTAGGCGTCGCGGAAAGTGCGGTAGTCGTTGGTGTTTTGGACAATGAAGTAGGTCAAGGTGCCGAAACCGCCATAGATGGCTGTCAGTTTCAGGGTGGCGAGCCATGCTTTGTCGCCGTGGTTCCAGTTATAGATCTGTCCGCCGCCGGGGAGTAATGCCCACAGTGTCGCTCTGTGCGGGTTGGCGGCGTTATCGGGGAGTACGACCGGTGTTGTTTTCGTGGAAACAGGTATGGTATCGAAAACGGTTTGTGGTAATGTGTCGTTGACTGCGATGGCGTCTGGAATGTCGAAGTCTAAATCTTCGGTTTGCGCTTTTAGGGAGAGGGGGGCAAAAAGGCAGAAGAGCGCTATGGCGCACATTGCTATTCTGAGTTTGTGTGAAAAACCGTGTTTTTCGTCATTGCGAGCGTAGCGAAGCAATCCAGAAGTAGGGGCTGCTGGATTGCTTCGGGCTTTGCCCTCGCAATGACGCTCTTCGTGCGTTGCAGGGTGCAATGACGACCAACGTTTACCTGCTTTCGTCATTGCGGGCTTGACCCGTAATCCCCTTGTTTTCAGGGGATGCTGAAACAAGTTCAGCATGACGCCTTCACTCCTTTTATTCTTAATGCGTTGCATCCGGTTATTTCCAATTATTTCAACGCCTCCACAATCCGTTCCAACTGCTCGTCGTTGGTGAAGTGCAGGGTGATGGTGCCTTTTCCCGATCGTCTCCGTTTCATGTCAACGTTCATTTTCAATGAGTTATGGATCTTTTCTCGCATGGTTTCGTATTTTTCGGGCAGCGTCGGTTTCTTTTTCTCTTTGGCTTTGACGATGGCAACGGGCTGTTGCAGGATTTTAACTAAGTCTTCCGTTTCGCGCACCGACAGATGTTCGGTTATAATCTTCTGTAAAGCAGCGTATTGCTGTTCGGAAGTGTTGAGGGACAAGATGGTACGGGCGTGCCCCATGCTGATTTTTTTATCCCGCACAGCGACTTGTATTTCGGGAGGTAGATCCAGCAAACGGATGTAATTGGTGATGTTGGAACGACTTTGACTGATTTTTTTCATGACATCCTGAATCTCTAATCCGCACTCATTCATCAACCGTTGATACGACAGCGCCAATTCGATGGCGTTAAGGTCTTCACGGTGAATGTTTTCGATAAGCGCTATTTCCAACATCTGCTGGTCGTCGGCGACCCGGATGTAGGCGGGGATCTGTTCCAACTGCGCCATGACGGAGGCTCGCAAACGCCGTTCGCCCGAAATCAACTGGTATTTGTCGTATCCTATCTTGCGCACGGTAATCGGCTGAATGACGCCCTGCTCCAAGATGGAGTTTTTCAATGTTTCCAAACTCTCTTCTTCAAAGACGTCGCGGGGTTGAAACGGGTTGGTCTCAATCAACGCAACGGGAATGTCCGCCACTGCTCCGACCACAAAATTCCCCGACGCATCTTTGCTCGTGATGTCGGTTTCGGGATTTGATAAGATGGCGCTCAATCCACGCCCTAACGAACTTTTCTTATTCGCGCTCATATTTTCAAAGTTAAATCATGTTATTTTTTTCCAAAATCTCTTTGGCGAGGTTCAGATAGTTGACGGCGCCACTGCTCGCCGCATCGTGCATGACGATACTTTCGCCAAAACTCGGCGCCTCGCTCAGGCGTGTGTTGCGATGGATGATGGTGTCCAGCACCATTTGCTGAAAATGGGTTTTTACCTCGTGTACCACCTGTTTCGACAGGCGCAAACGGATGTCGTACATGGTCAGAACGATGCCTTCGATATCAAGATCATTGTTCAAACGCGACTGCACTATCTTGATGGTATTCAGCAGTTTACCAAGTCCTTCCAACGCAAAATATTCGCATTGCACCGGAATCAGAACAGAGTCGGCTGCCGTCAGACTGTTCACCGTAATCAAACCCAGCGACGGCAGACAATCAATGATGACGAAGTCGTACTGGTCGCGCACCTGATGCATGATGTTTCTCATGATATATTCGCGGTCGGCGACGTCAATCATCTCTATTTCAGCGCCTACCAAGTCAATGTGCGAAGGCAGTAAGTCCAAATTCGGCGTTGAAGTCGGGATGATGGTTTCGTGAGGATCGAGGTTGTTGACTAAGCAGTCGTAAAGATTTTTTCCAACCGTATGAACATCAACCCCTACGCCGGAAGTAGCATTGGACTGCGGGTCGGCGTCCACCAACAAAACCTTCTTCTCCAAAACTGCCAAACAAGCCGCTAAATTAATGGCTGTCGTGGTTTTTCCAACGCCTCCCTTTTGATTTGCTATTGCAATGATTTTTCCCATATCCTAAAAATTAGGGTGCAAATGTACGATTTTTTTCCAAATGACGGAGTTAATCTCCCAGGGCAAATTCATTAAAATTCCCTTGTTTTTTCTTACATTTTCTTAAGTTATTAATAATCATTCGTTATAATCAGGTTATAGACGAAAAACTTCGCCTCTATAACCAACTCGGACAACTGCTGCAAGCCCTCCAGCAGGGAACGCAAAGCGCGGGTAGTTACCGCATAGAAATCCCCTTAGTCGGTCTTCCGTCGGCTATGTACCACTACATCCTCTTTGTCGAGGGCGAAAAGGCTGATGCGAAGAAGTTGATAGTACAATAAAATGATTTAAATCTTTAAATTTTTAAATTCTAATCCCACGTCTCACATCTCACATCTCACAATCTCACATCTATATTTGTGACGGAACATGCTGTTATCCCTTGTCAATCAGCCCATTGCGTCATCATTCAAAAAAAATCAAAAAAAATTTAAAAATCATCATTTGGTATTGAAAAAAGTTGTACCTTTGCAGGCTCAAAATTTCATGATATATTATGGCTTTAAAAAAGGAAAATAACCCCGGATCATTCAATTTTTCAAAAATAACAATCAGCCTTTCATCACCCGAAAACATCCTTGATCGTTCGTGTGGCGAGGTATTAAAGCCGGAGACCATCAATTACAGAACGTATAAGCCCGAACGCGACGGTTTGTTCTGTGAACGCATTTTTGGTCCTGTGAAAGACTTTGAATGTCATTGCGGGAAGTACAAACGGATTCGTTATAAAGGCATTGTGTGCGACCGTTGCGGCGTTGAGGTAACCGAAAAGAAAGTACGGCGCGAGCGCACCGGTCATATCCAGTTGACGGTGCCGATAGCGCATATTTGGTTTTTCCGCTCGTTGCCCAACAAAATCGGCGCGTTGCTCGGACTGCAGACAAAGAAGATAGAAGCGATTGTCTATTACGAACGCTATATCGTTATCAATCCGGGCATTAAGGCTGCCGACGGCATCAGCAAGATGGATTTTCTCAGCGAAGAAGAATATTTCGACTTGGTAGATTCTTTACCCATCGAAAACCAATATTTAGACGACAACGACCCCAACAAGTTCGTCGCCAAGATGGGCGCGGAAGCCATCAACGAACTTTTGATGGGGTTAGATCTCGACGCACTCTCTTACAGCCTGCGCCACGCTGCCAGCACCGAAACAAGTCAGCAACGAAAACAAGAAGCGCTGAAACGACTACAGGTGGTAGAAGCCTTTCGCGAAGCGCAGGAACACCGTGAAAACCGTCCGGAGTGGATGATTTTGAAAGTGTTACAGGTCATTCCGCCGGAACTGCGTCCGTTGGTACCGTTGGATGGCGGACGTTTCGCCACCTCCGACCTGAACGACCTCTACCGTCGCGTGATTATCAGAAACAACCGTCTGAAACGATTGGTCGAAATCAAAGCGCCGGTCGTCATCATGCGCAACGAAAAACGCATGTTGCAGGAAGCCGTTGATTCGCTGTTCGACAACTCCCGCAAAGCCAACGCCGTAAAAACCGAATCGAACCGCCCGTTAAAATCACTTTCCGACAGTTTGAAAGGGAAACAGGGACGTTTCCGTCAAAACCTTCTCGGAAAGCGTGTTGACTATTCGGGACGTTCGGTCATCGTGGTAGGACCCGATTTGAACCTCAACGAATGCGGTATTCCGAAAACCATGGCGTCGGAGTTGTTCAAACCATTCATCATCAAAAGATTATTAGAGCGCGGAGTGGTAAAAACCGTAAAGTCTGCGAAGAAAATCGTGGACAGGAAAGACCCCGTCATTTGGGATATTCTCGAAAATATTATGAAAGGGCATCCGGTACTGTTAAACCGCGCCCCGACCCTTCACCGTCTTGGTATTCAAGCCTTTCAGCCCAAACTGATAGAAGGCAAAGCCATTCAGTTGCACCCGTTGGTATGTACCGCGTTCAACGCTGACTTCGACGGCGACCAGATGGCTGTTCACGTCCCCTTAGGCAATGCCGCCATCTTAGAGGCGCAATTGCTGATGCTGGCTTCTCACAACATTTTGAACCCCGCCAACGGAGCGCCCATCACCGTACCCTCGCAAGACATGGTTTTGGGATTGTATTACATGACAAAAGCAAAGAAAAACACCCCCGAAGAACCGGTCAAAGGCGAAGGAATGACATTCTACGGACCGGAAGAGGTCATCATCGCCTACAACGAAAAAGCGGTTGACCTGCACGCCATCATAAAAGTGCGCGTCGAAAACATGGACGGGCATAAGGAAATCATCGAAACAACCGTTGGAAGAGTACTTTTCAATCAGGTTTATCCCCCGGAAATGGGCTATCTGAACCAACTGTTGACCAAAAAATCGCTACGCGACATCATCGGCAACGTATTGAAAATCTGCGGAACGGCAAAAACAGCAAAATTCTTGGACGACATCAAATCATTAGGATTTAACATGGCGTTCCAAGGCGGACTTTCGTTTAACCTGTTCGACGTCATCATTCCTCAAATCAAAGAAGAACTTGTTTCAAAAGCCAACGAGGAAGTAGAAGGGGTAACCGACAACTACCAGATGGGTTTCATCACCAACAACGAACGTTACAATCAAACCATTGATATTTGGACACATACCAACTCGCGCCTGACCAACTTGTTGATGGAGCAACTTTCCAAAGACCGTCAAGGCTTTAACTCCGTGTACATGATGCTCGATTCGGGCGCCAGAGGTTCCAAAGAACAGATTCGTCAGTTGTCCGGCATGAGGGGTTTGATGGCAAAACCGCAGAAGTCGGGCGCCACCGAAGGAGGCGAAATCATCGAAAACCCGATCCTTTCCAACTTTAAAGAAGGACTGTCGGTCTTGGAATATTTCATCTCCACGCACGGTGCGCGTAAAGGGTTGGCTGACACGGCATTAAAGACCGCCGACGCCGGCTATCTGACACGCCGTTTGGTGGACGTAGCACAAGACGTAGTCATCAACGAAGTGGACTGCGGAACGTTGCGCGGCTTGGAAACAACAGCGCTCAAGAAAAACGAAGAACTGATAGAATCGCTGTACGACAGAATATTAGGACGCGTCGCCCTGCACGACGTCTATCACCCCGAAACAATGGAACTGATAGTCGCCGGCGGCGAAGAAATCAACGAAGAAATCGCACAGGCAATCGAAGATTCTCCCTTGGAATCGGTAGAAATCCGCTCCGTTTTGACCTGCGAGTCGAAACAGGGCGTCTGCGCCAAATGTTACGGACGTAACCTCTCCAACGGACGCTTGGTACAACGCGGCGAAGCCGTCGGAACCATCGCCGCCCAATCCATCGGCGAGCCGGGTACACAGTTGACACTGAGAACGTTCCACGTCGGAGGTGCCGCGTCCGGCATCGCCACCCAATCGAAAATAGAAGCAAAATACGACGGCGTGGTGGAAATAGAAGAACTGCGCTCGGTACCCTACACCAATGACGAAGGACAAACTTGCGAAGTCGTCGTAGGTCGTTCTGCCGAAATGCGCTTGATACATCCGAAAACGCGAATCATCCTCGCATCCGCCCACCTCCCGTACGGATCACACCTATATTATAAAAGCGGCGACGAAATCGAAAAAGGCGCTATCATCGCCGACTGGGATCCTTTCAATGCCGTGATTGTAACCGACATAGCCGGTACGGTGAAATACCATAACCTCATCGAAAACATCACCTATCGCGTTGAAAAAGAAGAACAAACGGGATATCAGGATAAGGTTATCATCGAAAGCCGCTTAAAAGCCAAGAAACCTACCATATTAATATACGACAACAAAGACACCGAACTGAAAGAGTTTGACTTGCCGGTAGGCTCGCACATCGTTGTTGACGATAAGAAAGAACTGAAAGCCGGTGAGATATTGGTTAAAATACCGCGTGCCATCGGGAAATCCGGCGACATCACCGGCGGTCTGCCCCGCGTTACCGAACTCTTCGAGGCGCGTAACCCCAGCGACCCGGCGAAAGTAGCCGAAATAGACGGCGTAGTCTCCTTTGCCAAAAAACTGAAACGTGGTAACCGCGAAGTTACCATCACCTCCAAAACAGGCGAGACAAAGACCTACTTAGTCCCGACAACGAAACAGATTTTGGCGCAGGAAAACGACTACGTCAAGGCAGGAACGCCGCTCTCCGACGGAGACATGACCCCGTCCGACATCCTCGCTATCAAGGGACCGATGAAAGTACAGGAGTACATCGTCAACGAAATCCAGGAAGTATATCGTCTGCAAGGGGTAAAAATCAACGACAAGCACTTTGAAGTCATCGTCCGTCAGATGATGCGCAAAATCGAAATTGACGAACAGGGAGATACCCGTTTCCTCGAAGGCGAACTGATAGAAAGAGCCGATTTTATTGATGAAAACGACAACGTCTTCGGTAAAGTGGTAGTAGTGGATCCGGGCGATTCCCTCACGCTGAAAGCCGGACAAATCATCACCGCACGTAAACTGCGCGACGAAAACTCCCAACTCAAACGCCGCGACAACCGCCTGATAGAAGCACGCGACGCACAACCCGCAACCGGACACCAAATATTACAAGGTATCACACGCTCCTCGCTCCAAACCAAGAGTTTTATCTCGGCTGCCTCGTTCCAAGAGACAACCAAAGTACTTACCAACGCCGCCATCAACGCCAAAACCGACTATCTAACAGGATTGAAAGAAAATGTTATCATCGGCGGTAAAATTCCGGCAGGAACGGGAATGCGTGATTATCAGCACCTTATCGTAGGTAGCATGGACGACTACGAAGCACTAATAGCACCGGAAACAGAAAAAGTTTTATAATGATACAATAAATGTAATACCTGACCGTTTGATAACTATGGACGATAAAATGCAACAACAACAACTGAATATTGACGTTCCACCGGACGTGGCAGACGGCGTTTACGCAAACTTGGCAGTCATCACGCACTCACCGGCAGAGTTTATCACAGACTTTGTCTCCATGATGCCGGGCATGCCCAAAGCCAAAGTGCGCGCCAGAGTCATCATGACGCCGCAACACGCTAAACGACTAACACGCGCCCTGCAAGAAAATATCGCCAAATACGAATCGGTACACGGTACCATTAAAGAAATAACGGATCCGATACTGCGCGGACCCATGGCACAAGCATAATAAATCTTTTCATATTACTTAATTTTGGAACGGCGCCTCTCCCCAAGGGGCGTCGTTTTTTTGAGAGAGGGGGCATTTCAAATTGTCGCATCCCGTCATTGCGAGCGTAGCGAAGCAATCCAGAGCCAAGTCTCACCTCTCTTTTTTAACCACAAAGAACGCAAAGGCATTTCACAAAGGCGCACAAAGAAAGTCTTGTGTCTAATAGTCTTGTGTCTCACAGTCTCACATCTCAAAAAAAGTCGTACCTTTGCAGCATCGAAAATTAGAAATAACAGAACGCCATGGACGGAAAACTTAAAGACAGATACATTGACCCGTTTACCGACTTCGGGTTTAAGAGATTATTCGGCGAGGAGTGTAATAAAGATTTATTGCTGGACTTTTTGAATGAACTTTTACATCAGGAAGAAGGGAAAATTGTATCTATAACATACCTTAAAACCGAAAGACTTGGGATTTCGGAAGAATCGCGCAAAGCAGTTTTTGACATTTATTGCGAAAACGAAAAAGGCGAAAAATTCATTGTAGAGATTCAAAAAACAAAACAGGAGTTTTTTAAAGACAGAACCCTGTATTACACTACATTTCCGATTGAGGCGGTACAGGGAAAATGGAGTTTTGAATTAAAAGCAATTTATACCATTGCAATCCTGAATTTTGTATTTGAGGAAGATAAAAACGACCTGAATAAGTACAGATACGACGTCATGCTAACGGATATCGAAACACATAAGATTTTTTATGATAAATTGAAATTTGTCTATTTGGAAACTCCGAAATTCACCAAAGAAGTGGATGAACTGGAAACACGTTTTGAGAAATGGATGTACGTTATAAGAAACCTCAAGCGATTAGACAATATACCCGATAGATTGCGAGAAAAGGTTTTTGAGAAGATATTTGCCGCTGCCGAAATAGCAAAACTGACCCCAGAAGAATACGAAGCCTACGTTGACAGTTTAAATTCGTATAGAGATTTGCAAAATTCTATCGATACGGCAAAAAAAGAAGAAAAAACTGAAATCGCCAAAAAAATGTTAAGAGACGGAATGCCCCTTGATGTTATTGAAAAATACACAGGATTATCCCAATGTCAAATTAAGGGATTAGCATGATTGAACGCAATTAGTGCAATAAGAATTCGTGCAAATTCGTGTAATTAGTGGCTAAAAATTCAGTTATTCGCCCCTTTCGGCGCAACTATGTCCTTGATGATATCTATCAACTTATCATGACTCTGCACCAAGGTATTGTGGCTTTGGGTTAAGGAAACATGACTGTCAGCCACTTTATTGAATGAATTGGCATTAGTTTTATTAATTTCTGCATTGGCTTTCTCAATAGCGAGGATTTCATCGAATTTATGCTCAAGCGAGGCTGACAGCATCTGACTCTCCCCATCCCTTCTCCCGGCTTCGGGGTGCGAACCGCCCGACTGTCCCCCGCTCAACATCTCGCCCTCGCCCGTCAAGAGCCAGTTCTTGTTCAACTCGGGATAGACCTGCACAATCTTGTTGACGCTCTTCATCGTTATATTATCCCCTATATTGTTTACGTATCCGCGCGAAAGCCCGACGCTCTCCGCAAACTTGTTCTGACCAATGCCCAAGTATTTTAAAAATTCCATCAATCGCTCTTTCATTTTCTCTGCATAGTTTATTATATATTAAAAAATATTGCTGCTCAACGAAATACGCCTCCCAACCCTCCAAAACCCGACAAACTATAAAATAATATAATCTATTATGTTAAATACACTATCGTGTATATAAAATATTATGTATCTTTGCCCACAAAATTTTTGCACGGCAAAGGTAGTAATAAATTTTTATGTGAAACAGTAAAAAGTGCTTTTTAGGTAGAGTATGGTGGATTTTGAAAAAATTGTCTGAACTGCGAAATTGTCTGAACAGGATTTACATGATTAAAGGATGAACGGGATTAACGATATATAATAACAATAAAGGGGCGCACTTTGCGACGTTCCCACCGGCGCTCATAAAGACATGTATTGAGGCGGGGTGTCCGGTGGACGGCGTTGTGATGGATCCCTTCATGGGAGCGGGGACGACAGCGATCGTGGCACAGGAACTCAACAGGAACTACGTGGGGGTGGAGTTGAATGGCGACTATGTTAAGATAGCCGAGGAGAGGGTGAGGAAGGCAGGAGGATAGTTTGTGTGTGCGTGAAAAAAATGGACGAATCGTTTTGAATTTTCGGACAATTCGTTTTTGCGATTATAGATGTAGTAATAAGAAACATTTTTGTATCTTCGCAGTCAGACATATTCGAGGGCATAAATGAAACTGGAATGGCATTAAGGGAAATACGGAATTTGAGAGGTCTTAAATGTCCCGTGCAGTTCGCTTAGTCCGGTAGATTTAATCAGGTCGGCGACATTGTCCGAGGTGATGCCGGCGCCGGGCATGATGACGATTCGATTGCCGGCTTGTCGGATGAGTTGCCGAATGATGGCGGCGCCTTCGGTGGCGGTGTTTTTCCCTCCGGAGGTCAGGATGCGTTCACAGCCGAGTGCGATGACATCTTCCAGCCCTTCAAACAGATCGCGGCAATGGTCGAAAGCGCGATGAAAGGTAACGCCCATGGAGTAGGAATATGCGATGTTTATCAACTCTTTACAGCGATGTTTATCAATGCTCCCGTCGGCATGTAACATTCCGATGACAACGCCGTCGCAACCGATTTTTCCACAGTGATGGATGTCGGATTTCATCATTTCAAACTCCGCATCATCGTAAAGGAAATCACCGCCACGCGGACGTATTAGAATGTAGAGATTGATATGCAGCAACTTACGAGCGATTTCTATCTGTGCGATGGGAGGCGTTGTCCCTCCCACCGGTAGGTTGGCGCAGTATTCCACCCGACAGGCTCCGGCAGATTGCGCTCTCAACGCCGAATCTGTCGAATCAACACACACTTCAACTTTGATATTATCCATGAAATTTCACTAATCCTTCGGCAGGCGATTTGACAATACTTCCGACGGCGAGTCCGAATTTTTCGGCTTCGCTTCTCAACAGCGGTTCAAAAACGATGGCTATTGAGCCGGTGCAGTGTATGGGAAGTTCAAAATGGTGGTCATAGCGGCACACATTTTCTAAAAAAAACTCACGGAACGAGGTGCGCACGATGTTTTCCATAAACGCATCTGTAATATGCTTTCCGACGAAATGGCTCGTATCCGCAAAAAACCGGTTCGGGGCGGGTTCGCGATAGATGCACGACAGGATTTTGTCGAAATCGTAACCTGTTGTCTCTGTGAACAGTTCCTGTAATTCTTTCGGACAACTGTTGTTCAAAAAAGCGGCGATGAAACTTTTTCCGATATGTACGCCGCCGGCTTTGTCGCCAAACATCCATCCGACGCTTCTTATGTTTTCCATGATGGTTTTTCCATCGTAAAGGCATGAGTTTGAGCCTGTTCCCATGATGCAGGCGATGCCGGCTCGATGTTCGCAAAGTCCGCGCGCAGCGCCCAGCAAGTCATGCGCCACTTCGATGGTCGCAGAAGGGAAAAAAGAGCGCAAGACATCCTTGACGATGTTGATATTGACGGCAGTAGAGCATCCGGAGCCGTAAAAATAGATTTCCGTTACCTCCGCCTGCCCGACGATGGGTAACAAATCTTCGGCAACAATATCGTGCAAAACCTGCTTGTCGAAATAATACGGATTGTAACCTTTGGTTAAGGCGCATTGCACGGCATCTCCTTTGTCCGTCAGTATCCATTCCGTCTTGGTGGAACCGCTGTCTGCTATGAGTTTCATTGTAAGTAAATAAGTTGCAAAGGTATAAAAATAGTTCAAACGGAAACCATTCACCCTCCATCTTTGTAACTTATTACGCTCCTCTGCGTCTTATTTTCAAAATTAATAATCCCATTTTTATGTTTGACATAGATCGTTGGCAGGAGATTTGGATCACCATCACACGCAACAAGATGCGCAGTTTTTTGACGGCGTTTGGCGTGTTTTGGGGGATTTTCATGTTGGTAGTCATGTCGGGGTCGGGAAGCGGGTTGAAAGAGGGCATCATGAAGAACATCAAAGGCTTTGCCACCAACACCGCTTTTTTCTGGACGGAGCAGACATCGGAGCCGTACAAAGGCTTTCGCAAAGGCAGGTTCTGGAGCATGAAGATGGACGACATCGAAGCCCTACGCGCCGGCGTGAAAGAGATAAAATACATCTCGCCGATTTTGTTTGGCGGTAGAAGCACCAACAACGTGGTTTTCGGCGAGAAGGCGGGGACGTACAGTGTGAAAGGAATCCTATCGGAGTACAACAAAATTGACGAACAGGAACTGCTCTACGGTCGCTCTATCAACGAGATAGACAATCTGTCGAAGAGGAAAGTGTGCGTCATCGGAAGACGCATCCATGAGGAACTTTTCGAGAAAGGGAAAAGTCCGGTTGGCGAGTTGCTCAAGGTCAACGGCATGTATTATATAGTTGTTGGGGTAACGCGGTCAACCAGCGATATCAACATTAATGGGAATTCCGATGAAACGGTAACGCTTCCCTATACCACCATGCAGCAGGCATACAACTATGGCGATGACGTCTATTTTATGGTAGTTACCGCTCAAGACAACATCAAAATCGGTGCCATCGAAGAGACCATCAGACGCATCCTGAAAAACCGTCACCATATCGCCCCCACTGACGCCAAAGCCGTGGGCGGGATGAACTTGGAAAAACAGTTTAACATGTTCAACAACCTGTTTTTGGGTATTAACATTTTGATTTGGATTGTGGGCTTGGGGACGTTGATTGCCGGCGTAGTCGGTGTGAGCAATATTATGTTGGTAACGGTGAAAGAGCGCACCAAAGAGATTGGCATCCGGCGCGCTTTGGGCGCAAAACCCAACGCCATCATCACACAGATTTTGAGCGAAAGTTTGGTGCTGACGTTGATTGCCGGTGTTTTCGGATTGATGTCGGGCGTGGGATTGCTGGGGTTGATAGGGATGTTGAGCCGCGCCGGCAACGATTCCGCTTTCTTCGAGCCGCAGATTCAGTTTTCGATAGCGATTACGGCGCTGGCGGTACTTGCCGTGTTCGGGTTGCTGGCGGGATTGATTCCGGCAGGACGGGCGATAAAAATAAAAGCGATAGATGCTATTAGAGAAGAATAAAAGATATATAAAATGAAGAAGTTTTTTAGAGTATTTTTGATTGTAGTCGTAGGGATTATTTTCCTTGGGACGCTGGTGTTTTTGTGGCAGAAGTCACGTCCGGCAGTTGTAGTTTATGAGATTGTAGAGGTACAAACGGGAAGTATCGAGAAGAAAACCGTTGCCACAGGTAAGGTGGAACCTCGTGATGAGATTTTAATCAAGCCGCAGGTGTCGGGCATCATCTCGCAGGTGTTGGTCGAAGCCGGCGACAAGGTGAAAACGGGCGATGTGATAGCCGTGGTGAAGGTCGTGCCGGAGATGAGCAATCTCAGTTCGGCGGAGTCGGCGTTGAATATGGCGGTTATCAACCTCGAAAAGTCGCAAATTGAGTATGACCGTCAGGCGAAGTTGTATAAGGAAGGCGTCATCTCCAAAGAGGAGTTCGAGAATGCCGATACCCAACTCAAACGCAGCAAAGAAGAAGCCGAAAACGCTCAAGACCGCTTGGACATCATCAAAGACGGCATCTCCAAAAAGTTCGCCCAGTACAGCAACACGCAGGTTCGCGCCACGATTACGGGGATGGTGTTGGATGTGCCGGTGAAAGTGGGAAATTCCGTCATCCAAGCAAACACTTTCAACGATGGCACCACCATCGCCTCCGTCGCCAACATGAACGACATCATCTTTAAAGGGAAAGTGGATGAAACGGAAGTGGGACGCATCAAAAACGGTATGTCCATCATCCTCACCATCGGCGCCTTGCAGGAACAGACGTTTGACGCCGTCCTGGAGTACATCTCACCCAAAGGCGTGGAGGAGAACGGCGCCAACCTGTTTGAAATCAAAGCGGCGGTAACCGTTCCCGACAGCGTCTTCATCCGCGCCGGCTACAGTTCCAACGCGAAGATAACCCTCGAAAAGTGCGAAGACGTCATCATGATTCCCGAAAGCGCCGTCGAGTTTAAAGCCGACACCGCCTTTGTGCGGATTATGACCTCGGAGACGCCTCAGAAGTTTGAAAAACGAAACGTCAAACTGGGTCTCTCCGACGGCATCAACATCGAAATCAAAGAGGGCATCGCCATCGGCGACAAACTGCGCGGCGGGAAAAAGAACAACGAGGCGATGAAGGATGAGTAAAGTCGCTCTATTGTGCCGGAGCATGTCTCCCCTTGTACGCCCCCTGCGGGTGCTTGGAGCATGACGACGAGGTGAGCGACGAAATGGAAGACGCCTGTGTCCCGCAATATTTGCAGGTATATTTCGACTTTTGGCTTCCCTGATACGGTTCGTGCCTGCCTTGATAGTTCCCATCGGGATGACGCGAACAGGACGAAGATGTCAACGACGAGATAGAAGACGCTTTTTTACCGCAATACACGCAGTAATAATGCGATTGTTCCTCGCCCTCATACAAAACATGCTTCCCCTTGTACGCCCCCTGCGGATGACGCGAACAGGAAGACGACGTCAACGTTGCAACAGAAGAGGCTTTGTACCCGCAATATTTGCAGTAATAGTGCTTCCGGTTCTGTGCGTTGGTGTTGATTAGCAACAAAATAGTTGCGGAAAATACGATGAAAATCTTTTTAGTCATGACCACTCTTTTTTATGGCTGCCGTAAATGCAAAAAGCGTGCAAATTGTCTGAACCATGATTTACATGATTTAAGGATTAGCAGGATTGGTGCAGTAAAAATTTGTGTACATTCGTGCCATTCGTGGCAAAAAAACAAAAGAAAAATTCGTGCATTCGTGGCTAAAAAATACCTATCTTTGCACCATGAAAATTCTATTAAAATTTATCGTATGTTTAGCAGCCTGCATGGGAATCGTCTTCG